>JACCDP010664170.1_pt1 | contig 14346 bp, 7 predicted proteins | sample 7445841 | NCBI WGS metagenome assembly JACCDP01 (sample SAMN15323441, study PRJNA562643) | freshwater metagenome | isolation source: river surface water | place: USA:Blue River Watershed | collected 2017-08-17 | reverse complement strand
GCGAACTGAAGCGCATGGGCTTCCCGATGGGTCTCCTCGACGTCGGCGGCGGCCTGGGCATCGACTACGACGGCAGCCGCTCGGCCTACGAGTCTTCCATGAACTACAGCATGGAAGTCTACGCCCGTGACGTGGTCGCCAACATCAAGCAGATCTGCGAAGAGAGCAAAGTGGAGCTCCCGGACATCGTCTCGGAATCCGGCCGCGCCCTCGTCGCCCCTCACTCGATCCTGATCTTCGAAGCCGTCGACCGCATCACCCGCGACGAAGGCAAGGTCGAAGCCCCCAAGGGCAAGACCCACCAGCTGATCAAGGAGCTGGAGGCCATCCGGAAGAACAAGCGTAAGTTCGACCCGCTCGAGCGCTACCATGACGCCAAGGAGAAGCGCGAAGAAGCCCACGCTCGCTTCAGCCTCGGCAACCTGCGCCTCGAAGAACGCGCCGCGGCCGACCGTCTGTTCTGGGACATCTGCCGCCAGATCCGCGAAGACCTCAAGGATTCGGCCGACGTCCCCGACGAACTCGCCCGCCTCGATTCGATGCTGGCCGAGCAATACGTCTGCAACTTCTCGGTGTTCCAGTCCCTCCTCGATCACTGGGCCCTCGACCAGCTCTTCCCGATCGCCCCGATCCATCGCCTCAACGAGCGCCCGTCCGTCCAGGCGACGCTCGTCGACATCACCTGCGACTCCGACGGCAAGGTCGACGACTTCATCGACCTCGAAGACGTCCGCAAGACCCTCGCCCTCCACCCGTTCAAGGAAGGCCAGCCCTACTACATCGGAGCCTTCATGGTCGGCGCCTACCAAGATATCATGGGCGACCTTCATAATCTCTTCGGCCGCGTGAACGAAGCCCACGTCTTCCTCGAAGACGACGAGGCCGACGGCTTCTACATCGAAGAAAGCATCCCGGGCTACTCGGTCGAACGCATCCTCGGCATGATCCAGTATAACGCCGAAGACCTTTGCCGCATGCTCAAGCGCCAGGTGGACCGCGCCACGAAGGCCGACTCCGTCCGTCCCCGCGAAGGCGTGGCGATGGTCGACCTCTACGAACGACTCATCCGCGGCCGGACTTACCTGATCCCGCAGCGCGAAGAAGCGAAGGCGAAGAAGGCCTCCAAGAAGAAGTAAGCGGAGCTATCGGCTCCGCAGGGCTAGGGCCAGGGCTAGGGCTAGGGCTAGGGCTAGGGCTAGGGCTAGGATCTTAATGATACCTAGCCCTATTCTTTCATATACTACCCCTAGCCCTGCCCCTAGCTCTAGCCCTATCTTGGCCTTAGGCCAAGATCAGCTTCAACCTCTTGAGCTCGTCCAGCGTCAGAGGCGGCGCGTCGCGCAGATTCTCATAGGAATCGACGTGCGCCAACCAAGCCCAGTGATCGCCGCAATCCAAGCGCTCCATGAAGCGTAGCCGCAAGGTCGCGATGGCACCCTTGAGCATGTACAGACCGTCGCCGACATGCTCGATCTTCTCACCCAGCTTGGTGATCTTATCGGTGGAATGACCCGACTTCTTCCCGAGCAAGGTGATGTGGTTCGCCTGATCCTTGGCCAGGTAGTTGAGGAGGCCGATCGGATTAGCCTCCAGGTTCGCCAGGGTCTTGGTGTCCTTGTAGACCCCGATGATGAAACGCTTGGGCTTCATCGCGATCGGGGTGACGTAGCTGCAGATGTTCAGGTTACCCTTACCGTTCGCCGTCGTCGCGAGACTATAGATCGGACCGTCCACACGGTTCCAGGGTTTGACGCGGATGCCAGGCATGATGGGTTGGTAGTAAGATACTAAGTAATGTCGTTTGTTCCCTGTTTTTCCTTTCGCGGCAACTGCCGCTCTGCTAAATAGAATCCATGTCCCGAAGCATCGGGACAATGTCATAGCCTTCCTTCCATGAATACCATCGTATCGTTGCATGGCTTCACTGGAGAAGGCGCTGATTTTGAGGCGATTCGGGCGGCCTTATCATCCGACGCCAAATTTAACGCCCCGGATCTGCCCGGACATGGCTCTCGCCGGCACCAACGTGACCTTCGCGATTATTCCATCGAGGCGCACCTCGCGCTGATCACCGAAGCGGCCACTTCGCCGCAGATAACGCTCCTCGGCTACTCTCTGGGTGGCCGTCTCGCCCTTCATTGGGCCCTCGCTCATCCGGAAAGGGTCGCCCGCCTCATCCTCATCGGGGCAAGTCCGGGACTGGCTACTCCGTCCGAACGCGAAGAGCGCCGCCTCGGCGACGCGACGCTGGCCGACTTCATTCGCACCCGCGGCCTGGACGCCTTCTTCAAGTATTGGCACAACCAGACTTTCTTCCAGCCGCTGCTCAAACTGCCGGAGGAGCGACTACGCCCGATCCTGGAACGACGCCACCGCAACGACCCCGAAGGGCTGGCGCTCAGCCTCGACAACGTCGGTACGGGCACCCTCCCCTCACTCTGGCCTCGCCTTAAGGAACTCCGCTGCCCGGTCGACCTGGTGACGGGCGAGCACGACGTGAAGTTCACCCGCCTGGCCCATGAGATGGGCGCCCATCTCCCCAAGGCCCGCCACAGCGTGATCGAAGGAGCCGGCCACGCCGTCCACCTCGAAAGGCCGGACGACGTGGCGATGCTCCTGCGCTGAGGCTCAGCTGAAGACGCCGATCTGCGGCTTGGCGCGGTTACCGATTTCCATCGGACGACCGGCCGGAGTCATGATCTCGGTCTGTACCGGGAGTCCGGCGGCATGGGCGATCGTCGCATGCAGGCTGCCCGGCGAAACACCGTCCGCGGCCGGAGCATAACCCTTGGCGTCGCTGGCCCCATGGACGTAGCCACGACGGACTCCGCCGCCGGCGAGGACGGTCGAGAAGACGAGCGGATGGTGCCCGCGGCCACCGCCTTCGAAGGACGGCTTACGTCCAAACTCAGTGGCGACCACGACCAGCGTGGATTCAAGCAGGCCCTTGGCTTCGAGGTCCTGGATGAGCGTGGCGAAGACGCGGTCGAAATCGCCGCCGACATCCTCCATGCGATCGTCCAAGGTGGCATGCATGTCCCAGCCGCCATGGGCGACTTCGACGAAGCGCACGCCGTTCTCAACGAGGCGTCGGGCGAGCAGGCAGCCTTGGCCGAACTTGCTCTTGCCATAGCGCGTCCGCGTGGCGGCCGGCTCGGCGGACAGGTCGAAGGCCTTGAGATCCGTGCTCTTCATGAGCTGGAAGGTGGTCTCGTAGAATTCGTTGTAAGCCTTGACGTTCTCATCGGCGGCCTTGCCTCCGAAGCCGGCATCGAGCTGCGCCAGCAAGGCGGCACGCTTGCCCACGACGGCTTCGCCGACCGGGCTCTTGGTGTCCAGCAAGCCGTCATCGGGATTGAGGATCGGGAGCGGCGAATAGGCCGCGGGGAACCAACCGTTACCATGATTGGAAGAGCGGTTGACGGCCACGGAAGAAGGCAGGGTCTTATGGCTGGAACCGAGGAAGTGCTGTGCCCAAGCGCCGAGGGTCGGGTGCTGCACGCTGCCGCGCTGTTCGAAGCCGGTGCGCATGAGGTACGCCGCGGAGGCGTGTACGCCGACCTTGGCGGTCATGGAACGGATGACGGTGATCTTGTCACTGACCTTGGCGGTCTCGGGCAGGTACGACGTCAGCTGCATGTCGCCCTTGGCGGAGACGATGTCGCCGGGACCCTTGCCCGCACCGGTCTTGGGATCGAAGGTGTCGATATGCGACATGCCGCCGTTGAGCTGCAGGAAGATCACGTGCTTGGCCTTGCCGAAGCCCGCGAGAGCGGCGTTCGGCGCCTTCACGGCGCTCTTCTGCTCGGCGGCCGAGGCCAGCCGGGCGAAAGCCGGCAGGACGCTCAGGCCGAAGGCGACCTTGGCGCACTTCTCGAGGAAGCGACGGCGGTCCTCAGGATTACGGAGCAGGTCGGCGGAGATGGGGAGGTTCATCGGATGAAAAGGAATTCGCGGGTGTTGGCCAGGACCCAGGCCAGGTCGGTGACCGCCAGTCCGTCGGCGAGCGAGCGGGTCGCGGCGGTGAGCTCAGTCGGCGTCGGCCGACGGGAGAGGAACGAAAGGTAGAGCGAACGGACCTGCGCCTCCGGCGTCTTGACCGCTTCCGCCGCCATGACGGCCTCGGCGCGCGGATCGGAGACGAGTCGACCGACCGACCCGTTCATCATCTGGAGTACCTGCGGGACGCTGCCGTCATTGGTCGCGGAATCCGCGAGCAGACGGTCACCCTGCCCCCACAAGCGCAGGAAGTGGGTCTCAGCCGAAGGCTGCGGGAGTTCGCTGGCGCGGGCCAGGAGCAACGAGAAACGGCTCACGGGCTTGTCCCCTTCGTACCCGTTGGCCAACCCCATGGTCGACCCGCCGGAGGCTTTCTTGCCGCCGGCTTTACCGGAACCAGCGAAGGCCTTCTTGGTCCGATCGATGGCATTACGCACCTCGGCCATGGTCACCTTGCCGGGAGGCAGGGCCATGACCTTGATATCGTCGCCGCGACGCAGGAGGACGTTGTCCGCATAGGTGCCGACCGCGGTGACGACGAGGCTGTCCCAGGCCTGCTCGGCGGTCAGACGACGGACGATCGGGCCGTTGAAGAGATACTTGGCCTTGCCGAGGTCAGGCGTCGGGCTCGCTCCGGCCTGGTAGGTCTTGGAGTTGTAGATGACGCGCTGAACCTCGCGGAGGTCGAACTTCGCGGCCTTCATGACGAAGGTGAGGTGCGCGAGGAGTTCCGGGCTGCTCGCCTGCGTCAGGTCGTCGATGTCGTTGACAGGCTCGATCACGCCGAGTCCGAAGGCTTTCTTCCAGATACGATTGGCGATGTTCGTGGCGAAACGCGGGTTCTGCGGGCTGGTCATCCAGCGCGCGAACTCATCACGCAGCTGGGCGGGGTTCTTGGTGCTGACGTTGTAGGCCGGCAGAGACTTGTCGGCCTTGGACCAAGCGATCAGCGCCGGCGCGACCGGGTCGCCCGGCTTGCCATCCTTATATTTGTAATCCTTGGGCAACGTCAGCGTCTGCTTGGCGCCGTCGTCGAGGCGGAAGGCGTTCATCTCGGCGATCTTCCGGACGGCGGTCTTGTTGACGGCGCTGTCCGCCTTGGCCACGCGGTTGACCTCTCGCAGGACGCCTTCGTCCTTGCCGTCGGTCGCGCCGAAGAAGGCAGCCATCTGATAGAAGTCCTTCTGCGTCCAGTCGGCCAACGGGTGGTCGTGGCACTGGGCGCACGCCATGTTCGTGCCGAGGAACGTGGTCATGAGGTTAGAGACGCCGTCCAGCGGCATCTCGGCGTCGAAGAGCATGAAGCCGGTGGCGCCGTTATCGCAGAGGCGGCCGTCGGCGGTGACCATCTCGGAAACCATCTTGTCCCACGGGGTGTTCGCGGCGAGCCGCGCCTTGAGCCAGTCCTCGAAGGTGAAAGCCGGGATGCCCTTGCCGAAGGTGTCTTTGACCCGCAGCAGGTCGGCCATCCAGTTGAACATCTGCATGGAGTAGCCCGGCGAGAAGACGAGTTCGTCGATGAGCTTGGCGCGCTTGTCCGGGGCGGCGCTGGCGAGGAAGGCGTCGGCTTCCTTGGCGGTCGGGATGCGGCCGGCAGCGTCGAGATAGATGCGACGCAGGAACTCTTCGTCAGTGGCCGGAGCGTTGAGGGCCTGCTGGTTCGCGGTCAGCACCGCGGCGACGAGACGATCGACGTCCGCCGCGGCCGAGGCGATGATCTCCCGGCTGAAGCTGTTCGTGCGGCTACGATCCAAGCACTGCTTGGCGAAAACGACGTCTTCCGGCACGAGGATGTCCGTCTTGAAATGATAGGTACGCCCGTCGCGGGTCTGGATGGTGATGAAATCCCCGGAGAGACCGCAGAACTGGGCGTCGACCTTACGTCCGTCCTTGTCCGTCCAGGTATGCCAGATGGCGGCACGCTCGGCGATGGCGGCGACGGGTCGGGTAGCGACCGGGGCGGCCTTGATGACCGGCTCAGGGGCCTTCTTGGCGGGCTTCTTGTCCGCCGCCACGGCCATGGCGCTCCAGGCGAGACCGCTGACCAAGACCAGACGAAGAAGGAGTCTCATGAGGGGGATTCTGTAGATTAAACCCCAGTGAGGGACGAGTGGTTTCACCCACTAGGGGCTAAATAGCCTGACCCCTACCCCTACGCCTACGCCTACCCCACCCCTACCCCCTTGTAGCCTACTCCACCACCAGGACTCCGCGCATGAGCTGGGAATGTCCAGGGAACGAACAAAGGTAAGGATACTTCCCTGGCTCCTTGGGCGCGGTGAAGTAAATCGTGGTCTTCTTACCCGGCTCGAGGATGCGGGTGTGGATGAGCACGTCGGGAGACTCGGGCACGTAATGGCGATCCATGCCATCTGGCAGCGATACCATCAAGGCGGCAGCCGTGCCGACCCGCTCCTCCGACCCGGGCTTCACGAGCACCCAGTTATGCGGCATGATGTCAGGATTCTCGAAGGTGAGTGCGACGGCCCGGCCGGCCTTGGCCTTGAGTTCCTTCTGCAGGTAATTCAACGCACTGCCGGCTTGGATCTTCAGGACGATGGGGTCAGGCCCACAGAGTTCGGTCTCCCAACGCACGGGACGAGCCTTGCCCGCCTCGGCGACGGCCGCCGCATGGGCATGCGCCGGCTGCTTGGCGATGGCCCGATATCCGGCGAAGTCTTTATAGGGCTCGCCCAAAGCATGCGCGGAAAGGAAGACCTCCGCGTCTTGTCCAAGCCTGATATGCACCTGACTAGACGGCAGTAGCTGGGGCAGGTGCACGAAGATCGTCCGACCGGAAGCATCGGCCTCCACGCCTTCGACCGCCAGGACATCATGCGCCACGGTCTCCGGGTGACGCACGGAAAACTCCGGCGAGCCATACGAACGACTGTAACGATAATTCCACGCCTGCGCGAAGGCTTTGGCTCGCTCGGACGAGCGGATGGGACTGTCGAACTTCAGCAGGACGCCATTGTCGCGCACCTCATGCCCGACCAGGACCGGCGCACCGCCGACATGCCTGACGCGCTGCAAGCACCCGTCATCCGGAGTATAGCTGCCCCAGCCTTGCATACCAGTGACGTAGAGATGGCCGTCCGCGGGATTGAAGCGGCCGTTCTGCGCGCCCGAACGGAAAGCGCCCGTGAGTCGCTGCGCCGCGCCTTGCCAGACTCCGCCGACTTTCTGACGGGTGATCGTCCAAGCACTGCCGGTACCGAAGGAGAAATGCAGGAGATTTCCTTCGCCCGCCAGCGATGGCCAACGACCGGCTCCGAGGAAAAGCTGCCCGGCGCTGGAATTATCCTCCCCGCGCGGGAGATGCAGCAAGGGAGGCGTCGGCGGCTTGCCGTCCTTCGGACCGCCCCAGCCGAAATGCGCGCCTTCGTTGAAGTCGGCTTCGACGAGGCAGACAGCCGAAGAAGGCGTCCAATCGCCCTCCTGGACGCTGGAGGTGATGAATCGTCCGTCCGCCGAGACGCCGACGCCGTTCGGATTACGCAAGCCGGTGGCGAGGACCTCGACCTTGTCCGGCAGGGTCAGCCGCAAGAGGCCTTGATTGCCCGAGGCGACGTAAAAGCGGCCGATATCGTCTCGCTCCAGGCCGACGACGAAATCATGGCCGCCCGGCGAGGTGGCGTAGCCATTGAAAAAGCATTCGTGGTAATCAGCTTCGCCGTCCCCGTTGAGGTCGTGCAGCCGGGTGATCTGGTCGCGCCCGAGGACGAGCACCTTACCGTCGACGACCTTGACGCCCAAGGCCTGATGCAGACCGGTCGCATGCCGCCGCCAGACGGCCTGATCACCCGCCAACCCTCGGACCAGCCAGACCTCTCCGGTCATGGTGGAGACCGCCGCGGTCCCATCAGGCAGGAAATCAATTCCGCTGATGAAGAATAACGCGCCATAGGGATTCTCAAAGGGCACGCCGATGGTATCGACGGCGAAAGGCTTCTGCTCACCACGCGTGATGGGGGTCGTGAGTTCCTTGGACCAGCGTTTCGGGCCTCCCTGCGTCAGCTTCTCCAAAACGGCTTCGTCAGTCTGCCAGGCGGACATCAGCTTTCTCCGACCCTCCTGCTCATAAGCGAAGATCACTTCTTCCCCATGCAGATAGAACCCGAGGTAACGCGCGCCCTTGGGCGGCACCGGATTCTTCTCCCGCGCGAAAGTCTTGCCGACGACGGCCGGCCCGCTGGCGAAACCATGGCGGAACTCGCTCAGGCGCGCGAAACCACCGCGCCAGCGAGCCCGGAAACTGAGCGTCACGGGGTCGAACGCGGCGGCTTCATCACCCTTACGCACCCAGACGGCCTTAGGCACGCTCATGCCGTCGACCCGCAGGACGCCGCTGAAAAGATTACCGAGGTCTGACGCCCCCCAGCGACCGTCCTTCCACGTGACAGCGTCGTTCTGATTACCCCAATGGCCCTGTCGGCCGCCATCGAGTCCTGGATAGGACGGTATCAACGACGGGCGGGGCGCGACGCCGCCGAAAGCGACGGCCTGCTTGGCATAGAAATCAAAGACGCGATCCCGGTTCACGGGATGTGCGGCATGCGGATCCTGGTCCGGACGCAAAGGCGTAAGGACCGGATCGAAGGCGGCGATTGGCGGGGTCGGCGCACGCGGTACGGCCGCACCGAGTGCGTCGAAACTCCAAAGTCCGATGGTATTGTCCATCGGCAGACGAGGTCCTTCCGTCTTCCGCGGCTTCATGACCCCGCGCGAGATCCGGACGTCATCCACCAGTCCGTCGCACCCGATACCGCCCTCGACCAGCCGACCCAAAGCCAGCTTATCGGGCACCGGCGCTTCTTGGTAGGGCTTCGGGGCTCGTTCGAGCACAATCTTGCCGTCCACCCACAAGGTGACGGTCTGGTCGTCCAGACTTGCGAGGACGTCGTGCCATTTGCCGTCCGTGATATCGACCTTCGAAGAGAAATCGCCTCCGCGTCCCGGCAGGTAGACGCTGAAATAACCGCTACTGTGATGGGTGTAGATCTCCCAATGCCGGGGCGAACTCTTCGGCCCGCCGGCGGCGATGATGTTGTATCCTTTCTTGGAATCCAAACGGACCCGCGCTTCGATGGTGCAAGGCCAGCGAAAGGCCTCCGGCGATGCGGCCACGACCTGCCCTCCCCGCAAAGCCTTGCCGAACTCGGCCGATGACGACGGCTCGCCCTTCGGCGCTTCGTCCGCAACGACCAAAGTCGGCTTGGCCGTGACCGGGCCACCGACGGCGAAAGTCCGATACTTCGGCTTAGGTCCGGGCGGGAGATCGTCCAGCTGGGGAACGAGATGCCGCAGTCCGTCCAGATTGTCCAAGAGGCGCCCTTCGGCGTCTTCCATGGTATGATTAAGAATACCGACGGGCCCGGCGTATCCGCTGGTCCTGACCTGCTTCAATACTTTGAGGTCTTCCGTCCCGACGCCGACCGGCAGGATCTTGCGCCCCTTGGCATCGCCTCCGATGTCCATGCCGTTCAGATTGAGGCACAGCAGGTGCGGCAGCATGAGCTTGAGGGCTTCGTCCAAGCGCGCCAGGTGGCCATGGCCATGATGAAGGTTATAGACGACCCCGACGTTCGCGACGGCATGGTGCTTCTTCAGGTACTCACAGACGGCGACCATGTTCTCGGGCTCGCCGCCCCAGCCACCATGGTTATAAATCGCAACCTTACTCCCGATCTTCGCAGCCTTAGCGATCGTCGGAAGCAGGCCTTCGGCGGCGCTCTTGACCTTCGCCTCTTGGGTTTCGCCCTTCCCGTTCATCATGACCCAGATCTGCGGATGTAACTGGTGCTTCTCGAACAAACGGAATGCTTCCGGATGCTGTGACCAGAAAGCGAAGAACTCGATGCCCTGCTTCCTATACGCTAGGATCTCCTGCTCGAACTCGGCGACGTGCTCCTGCCGCCAGTCATAGGCGACCTTGGTCAGGCCCATCTTCGCCACCATCGCGGCCCGCTGCTCCGGCGTACGCTTCTGGTTATCGAACGGAACGATGCACCAAGCCACCAGGTTCTTGGTCTCATAAATCGGCTCGGCCGCCGGCAATGCCAGCAAGGTCAGCAGGAATACACAGAGCAGTCGCATCGGGGTATCACTAAGACAAGCCTCTCAGCCAAATGTTACCAGACTTTCCCACCCGCCACCCGAGCCCTGGAGCCGCCACCCGGCACCCGAAACGAAGCCTCCCCTATACTCTCAAATCTCACCTTTGCACTTTTGCACGCGGCTTTGCCGCATTTGCACATTTGCACTTCCTATTCTGATCCACTGAGCCTCCGGGCCTCTAGTGTGAGCCCCGTGCCCCCATGTCAGCGTGCCCACTTGCCCCCTCGCACGCTCCACGTGCGCTATTTCCCGACATGCTTCAGCACGGCTTTGGTCATACCGTCCCGGGCGGCCTGCGAATGGCTGTGACCGCTAGGAATATCATCATAGATTTCCTTGGGGATGGTGAGCTGATTATAGGTGGCGTAGATGCTGGTCGGCGGGCAGGTGGTGTCGATGAAGCCGACGGTGAAGTAACAGCCGGCCGCCTTGGTCCGGGTCGCGAAGTTCATGCAGTCGAGATAACGATAGGCCTCCAAGATGGCCATGTCCGGCTTACCGTCGACGACCGGCACGATCTTGGGCCAGCCCGCGATGCGGTTCACCAGCATGCCGCTGTGGTCGCAACCGGCAGGCACGCCCGCCGCGAAGAAGGTGACGCGTCCGTCGATCCCCGCCGCCGCGATGGCCTGATACCCGCCCTGGCTGGCGCCGGAGACGACCACATGCTTGCCATCCCACTCGGGCTGGGCGGTGAGCACATCGATGGCACGGACCAGCCGCAGCATCATGCCGGTGAAATAGGCTTTCTCCCGGTCGCTCTTATGCTCGTAACGATAGTCCTTCATGGCGCCGACCTTGAGGTCAGCGTAGAACTGCTTGGGCTTCCCGTTCGGCAGGCCATGGGCGTTCATGTCCATGGCGATAAACCCCTTGGCAGCCCAGCTCGCCGATCCGCCGAGCGAACTATCGCTCACGCCGGCCCCATGGACGGTGAGGATGATGGGCAGGCTCTTGGGCTTGGCGCCGACGGGTTTGGACATGTAACCGGAGATCTGCAGGCCGAGCGCCGGCGCGGTGACGTCGAAGGATTCGACGCCGGGAAGCGGCGCCTTGACGGGGACAAGCTTCGGCGCGACGGGCACGGCGGCGAGCTTCTGCTTCATGCCGGACCAGAAGGCGTCGAAATCGTCCGGGACCGGTAGGCTGCGCAGAATCTTGGTCGGTTCGACCGCCGCGCCTGCCATGGCCGAGACGGCCAGAGGCTTGCTGCGCGCGTCGAGACGATGGGCGGTGACCTTGAGCTGGAGGAAGCCGGGTTCGTTCAGGGAACCGACGACGGTGGCCTTACCGTCGACCACCGACGAAAATCCCTTCTGCTCCGTCGCCAGGCCATCCTTCACGATGACCCAGTCGATCAGGCTGCCGTTGGCGGGCTTGCCTTTATCTTCGACGGACACGGCGAACGTGACCTTCTCGCCGACCTGATACGTCGCGTTGGCGCGCTCGGCCCGGGCGGTCACCTTCAAAGCAGCCACCGGCGCCACTTGGCTCGGAACTTGGGCGAAAAGGGGCGCGCAGAGGAACGCCACGACGAGGGGTAACAGTCGGTTCATATCATTCCTATGACCCGGCCCTCCCCCTCCGTCAAACCCTTGCGCCATCCCCGATACTCCATACTCAATACTCCATACTCGATGAAACTCGTCTTTCTCTCACTCCTCACCCTCTCCGCCACCGCGGCCGACTACTTCCCGCCGTCCGACGCGCAAGGCGGCTGGCGCACCCCGAAGGATGCGACCGAAGCCCGCACCCTCGCCAGCGTGGACATGGCTAAGCTCGAACAAGCCTACCGCGCCGTCGAACGCTCCAACACCGAGAACGGCGGACTGGTCGTCATCAGCAAAGGCTACCTGGTCTTCGAGAAATACTTCGGCAAGGCCCACCGCAACGCCAACCCCGACATGGCCTCCACGGGCAAGGGCTTCACGAGCATCGCTTGCGGCGTGATGCTGCAGGAATTCAAAGCGAAGCTGCCCGACGGCCTCGACACGAAGGTCTTCACCCAAGAATTCCTGCCCGAGGCCTTCCCCCTGCGCGACCCGCGCGAGGCCGACATCCGCCTGGGTCATCTGCTTTGCATGACGTCCGGACATAACGGTGAAGGCCCCACGCCTTCAGGCGTGATCCGTGGCACGGCCCAGCCGCTCAAGGCTTCCAAGGGACAGGACATCCGGGACGTCGATGGCTCCTCTCTTCGCGTGCCGCTCTGGACCGCCCCGGGCGAAGGCTACTCCTATTCGTCGCCGGCCCCGCACATCGCTTCGATGGTCCTCCGCCGCGTGACGGGCAAGGAACTGCCGGCCTATATCGACGAGAAGTTCGCCCAGCCGATGGGCTGGGGGCCTTGGGGTTACTGCCTCTATCGCGGCGAGGTCACGATGGCCCACGCCAACGGCGCTGGCTCGATCGCCCTGCGCTCCACCGATGCCGCCCGCTTCGGCTACTGCCTCGCCCAAGGCGGACGCTGGAAAGACCAGCAGCTCATCCCGGCAGACTACATCAAGCTCTGCCAGCAGTCCCTGTCCTACAACCCTCACTTCCCCTTCAGCCTCCAGTTCGAACACAACCAGGCCGGCCAGATCGTCGGCGCCCCGCGTGACGCCTTCTACAAGACGGGCGCCGGCGGCTTCTGCCTCTACATCGTGCCCTCTCTCGATCTGGTGATCTACAAACTCGGCGGCAAGGACGGCCAGTGGAACCCCGACCTGACGCGCATCCCGCAGCCGGCCGATAACTTCGGCACGCACACGACCCCGCCGGCCCCGCCTAAGAACGGCGCCTACGAGAACTACAGCATCCCGCGCATCCTCGAGATGGTCTGTCAGGCGACCCTCCGCTGACCTGCCTCACAAGCAGGTTGCCCCACTAGGACCAGGTGGCATCCTGCCGACATGCGCCTCCCCACGTTGCTCCTGTCCTTGTTCGCCTGGCTGTCCCTGCCGGCCGCCCAGCCGAACGTGCTGCTCATCATGGTCGATGACATGGGTTGGGCCGACCTCGGCTGCTACGGTAGCGAAATCCCGACGCCGAACATCGACGCGCTAGCGCAGAAAGGCGTTCGCTTCACCCAGTTCTACAATACGGCCCGCTGCAGCACGACCCGCGCCTCCTTGCTGACGGGACTCTACCCTCATCAGGCCGGCATGGGCCATCTGGACGGGATGCGCCTACCGGAATCGCGCGGCACCCACGGCCGCCTTAACGACCGGGCAGTCACGATCGCCCAGGTCCTCGGCACCGCCGGCTACCACACATCGATGGTCGGCAAGTGGCACCTCGGTCAGCAGGCGGGCACGACGCCATGGAACAAGGGCTTCCAACGCACGGCGACCACTCGCTTCGGCGAACTGTATTTCCCGAATGAGAAACATAAGCCGGGGACGGAATTCGTCTACCTTGACGGCGTCGAGACGCGGGCGGAAGACCCGAAACTCGGCGCGGGCGAATGGTATTCGACCTTCATGTTCACGGACTGGGCCCTGAAATTCGTCGACGATGCGAAGCAGCAGCAGAAACCTTTCTTCCTCTACTTCGCCCACGGCGCCCCGCACTTCCCGCTCAAGGCGCCTGCCGACGTGATCGCGAAATACCGCGGCAAATACAAGGCCGGCTGGGACAAGCTCCGTGCCGCCCGCCACGCGAAACAGCTCGAGATGGGCCTGGTCGATCCGAAGTGGCCCCTGTCGCCCCGCCCGGAGGAAGTCGCCGACTGGGATTCCCTTTCACCCGAGGACCAGGACCGCTTCGATCACATGATGGCCACCTACGCGGCGATGCTGGACTGCGTCGACCAGAGCGTGGGGCGCATGGTCGCCGGACTCAAGGAGCGCGGGATGCTCGATGATACGCTCATCCTCTTCCTCAGCGATAACGGCGGCAACGCCGAGGGCGGCCCCCGCGGCATCACCCAAGGCGACGAAATCGGTTCGGCGAACTCCCATGTCTTCCTGGGGATGAGCTGGGCGACGCTAAACAATACGCCCTTCCGCCGCTACAAGCACTTCACGCACGAGGGCGGCATCAGTTCACCGCTCATCGCCCACTGGCCGAAGGGCATCCCGGCCGAGCGCCACGGCAAGCTCGAGAAACAACCGGCCCACCTGATCGACATGATGGCGACGGCGGTCGACCTCTCCGGCGCGACCTATCCGGCGACGTTCGCCGATCATCGCATCCTACCGATGGAAGGGACCAGCCTCCGCCCGGCCTTCGCCGGCGCCCCTC
>JACCDP010485884.1_pt1 | contig 14346 bp, 14 predicted proteins | sample 7445841 | NCBI WGS metagenome assembly JACCDP01 (sample SAMN15323441, study PRJNA562643) | freshwater metagenome | isolation source: river surface water | place: USA:Blue River Watershed | collected 2017-08-17 | reverse complement strand
TTGATGTTATTTTTGCTGTTCCGCTAGAAGTAAAATTAGGAATACCGAATTCTATTCCTGATGTTTCAAATGCTAAATTATTAGGTGTTTCAATTCTTAAAAATGTATTATTAGCAGCTCCTCTTATTCTTAATCTATATGTTCCAGGGTCGCTAGTTCCAATTCCTACATTACCATCATTTACAATTCTTAATCTTTCAATATTATTTGTTCCAAATCTTATTGCGTTGTTTTCATAATTCCATATAGCAACATCTTCCCCCGCTTCTTTAATTATTGCGAAACCATCAGTTATAGTAGTTCCAGATGAAGTATCACTAAAAGAAATTCTTGTTTCTCCTGATGCTGTTGGATTATGAAGATGTAGTAAGGCTGTAGGATTTGTAATGCCAAGACCTACATTTCTATTTGCTAATATTTGAAGTGCTGGTGTTGTGGAACTATTACCTGTTATTAGTGAAATATTATCAGTGCTTACTATAGCTGGTTTTCCACTTAGATATGGATTTGTTGTATTTGCTGTTCCATAAGTTGCTAAAACTAATCCTTGTGTATTATTATCATTCACAATTAATACTGATGATACTGCTGTTGAATTTGTGTTTTGTATTTGTAATTGAACTTGGGTTATAGATGAATATATAATTTTTACCAATCCTGTTATAGTTCCTCCGGTGATTTTATTGAGATATTTTGCTGAGGCTTGTGCTGCTGTTATAAATGCTCCTGTTATTGTATTATAAAATGATGGATTAAAATTAATATCAGTAAAATATGGCGGGTCTGGTGGTGTATATGATGCCATTTGCTTATTCTATTATAAATAAATATAAAAAAAGATTGTTAATAACCAGCTGCTCTAAGAGCTCCACCACCATAACCACGATTGGCATCACGAATTGCTCTACCTTTAGCTAATGCTGCTAATTGTGCTGCTGATGCTCGTTTTCGTGGTCGTCGCATACCCATTCCACTTATCTTATCTTTAGCATAACCAGCTGCTGTATCTACTAATCCTTGTGCTGCTGATTTTGCGATATTTTTAGCCATATCACCGAAGAAACCTTTACCAGTTCGTTTGCGACGAGGTTTCATTCCAAATCCAAATACATTTGCTACTCCTCCTAATGTCTTTAATACAGCTGATGCTTCACTTGAACCGGGTCCGCCAATTAAATTAGCAAGTTCTCCTCCTCCTGATAATGCCATTCCTGCTAAACCACGACCACGACGTAGTCTTAAACCACTTCCTTCAATCATCGGGAATTCATCAATCTTACTATGAACTTTTGATGCTATGTAATCAGTTCCACGATGTGCGTATTTCTTACCAGCATATATAGCGCGATTAGCTAAACGTCGCAGCATTGGATTACCCTTTATATAGTTATATACATCAGTTAATAGTCCTGCTCCTTTTTTTAATGTTATTTTTTTACCTACTGATGATGGTCTATTGAATTTATTATATAGTTTCTTATCTACTGTGAAGGTATGGACGTTCCCTGGTGATACACGAACTCCTTTACCTTTTAAAAGGTTATTGAACTGTCTTGAAGATATATGTCCTACGGTTATTTCATACATTATATTAAATATTTCTATTTTATAGGAAGAAAATAATATGAAAGCTTTGAGTAATTATGATATAATTAAGATTTGTGATAAAATGAATTTGCCGCTTAATAATATTCTTATGAGAGATGAAATCAAAAATCATATTGATTTTGGTTATACGATTATTAATCTTAATACTTCCAAAGAAGAAGGTAGTCATTGGACTTGTATCTGTTTCACTCCTACTGTCTCCTATTACTTTGATAGTTTTGGATTTGTTCCACCGAAAGAATTAGATGAAATTGCTAAACCTTATGAATATAATGATAAAGATATACAAGATTTAGATAGTGAGGCTTGTGGCTACTATTGTATTGCTTTTATCAAATTTTTATACGATAAAAAAGATAAGAAAGATGCTTATAATGCTTTTATTCATCTTTTTAAAAATAATAGACGGGAAAATGATGATATTTTAAAGAAATATTTAGAATTATCTAACGAACTTTAGTCCTGAACCAGCATAATACTTCTTTACTGCTCCTGAACCTTTTTTTCGTTGTGTGGATGCTGCTTTTGATTGTAGTGATACACCTTTTATCATTGATAATAGATAGTCATCTAATTGTTTTAAGTTCTTTGATGAACTCTTAGGGGTATTGCGATTATATAAGGTATTGCCTTTACGAACTAGTCCTTTGCCTCCATATAAGAAGATTGTCTTTTTATACATTCTTTATCTATTATATTATTTAGATTTTTTTCTAAATAGAATGGTAATGAGAAGATTAGGGTCTAATAAGGTTATGGGATTATTATTTTGGTCGGTTAAAGTTATTATCATTGAGTTATATGCCCCTGGTTGTAGTCTTACATATTTCTCTACTGTTGGTTGATAATTGATATTACTTCCAAACTGTGTATCTGTTATTTGAAATGCGTCCAATATATCACTTGGACTTACTACCGAGTTATTCACTAAACTACAATGAACGATTATTGAATTTACATATGAACCTACTGGTGGCATACGATTTGATAATATTGAATAGTTTGTTGTTCGTCCAGCTGTTAAAGCACCCGATGGATATACTCCATTTGTAAAACCCAAAAATTCGTGAAATTGATTGGCTACTACGAATTGGACGTATGGAGTTCTATCACTTGAAAATGTGGAATAGCCAATCCAATTTGATGGTTGTGTATAACCTGTTGGTAATGAACGAGGAACTGTATATAAGAGAATTTGATTAGCATAGTAAGTGGCATCTTGAACTATGTCTATATAATATACGTAATCTCCATTCGCATCTATCAAATACAGACCATTTGCTATACATTGTTGTTGTATATAAGCACGAATGTCTGCTACTGTATAAAAACCATCGGGAAAAGTTAGATTGAATGTGGTATAAGAATTAGTTGCTGAACCTGTTGGAAATCCTATTAGAAATTTATTATTATTGTATTGTGCTGTTATATTGAATATTGAATAGGGGATTTGTGCGGATGATATCATCGCTTCTGTTCCTGGCTCTACTTTAAAGCCTCCATTTATGAACCGATATTCATATGTAGCATTCGTATTTGTATTTGCGACATTACTACTATTAACTACTAAGGTAAAGGACATTTCTATTAATGATATAGATTATTTTTACATCCATAAGAGATGAATTGATAATGAATTTGCCGAATAGGGGTCATCCTTCCAATTACCTTTTATTCTCATTGCCCTATTTAAATAGGCCTTTTGACGGTCTAAATTCTTATGATAAGTAAAATCCTCATATCTTATATCACCAAATGATGTCAGTTTTTTGGTATTTGGATTATATATTGAATATTTCTTATTCTTATGAGGACTTAAATAGACCTTTATATCAGGATTATTGAAGTATTTTATAGCATTTTCTACTACGGTCTTTGGTGTTGATACTTTTAATAATTCATTCATCTTCTCTTTATCATAATCCTCATCTACCCATAATACTACCATTTCTATTGTTAATTAGATATTAAATTTTCCCTTGAAACATCCAATATATTACCATTCAATTGAATGATGTCATCCTTATATACTCCATTGTAAAAATAAAAAATAGTCCTTAACAAGGACTTATGGGCTTCTTCTCTTTTTTCGGGTGGTATGTGTCTTGAATATCTTATATCTAACATCCTATTGTTTTATTATATTTTATTTCTTATAATAATCATACCACCAATCATCATAATAGTCATAAAATAAAGGATGTTCTTCCATAAATAATGTCATCTTATCCGCTACTTCTGTTATAGAGCATTGGTGCGTTTTTATACGTCTATAGTTTTTCCTTAATTCAGCTTCCATTTGATGATAATTAGCTCTACTATTAATTACATATAAATGAAGATAGCTGTAGTCTTGAAGCATTTTTACAAAGGCTGGATCAAACATTCTTTACTTACTTCTTCCATTAGGAAGATAATCATTTTTTATTTTAATTGGAAAAAATTAAATAATCTATACCTCTGATAGAACTGGAGATTATAAAAAACTTTATTAGAAAAAAATTATAAATATTATAAAAAAAAGGACAATCAAAATTTTGAATTTCCAGTTCCGTCATTGGAGAAAAATAACAAAAATCTCCAATTGAGTTGTTTAGTTGTTTAAGAATTACAATGTTTTATTAGACTAAAGATGATTTCAGTAGTTGATTTCCAACTATAATCTATAATTTTATCAATTTTACTATATAATTTATAAGGTATATGTTTTTCTTCATTACACACCAAATCTTTACCACAAGTATGTAATAGTATTGAATTATAATAATAAGCAGATTTCGCATCTATAATAGCACATTTTATTACTCCTTTATGTGAATAAACAATAACTTTATGTTTATTGAAATAATCATCAAATAATTCTATAATTTTTCTATTATCGTGATTACGTATTGTATTATCTTGAGCATCATAATCAAGTTGTAAGCCACCATCCATTGTATATCTACCTAATTTTAATCTAATTAAATCCATAGTAATTTTATCATTAATATCATTTTCATTAAAAACAATCTTATCCTCAATACATTTTACAGTCATCTAATAACTTCTTCCATTAGGAAGATAATCATTTTTTATTTTAATTGGAAGAAATGAATAATCTATACCTCTGATAGAACTGGAGATTATAAAAAACTTTATTAAAAAAAAATTATAAATATTATAAAAAAAAGGACAATCAAAATTTTGAATTTCCAGTTCCGTCATTGGAGAAAAATAATCAATTTTACCGAATAAAGTCAATTGGAGAAAAATGAATAATCTATACCTCTGATAGAACTGGAGATTATAAAAAACTTTATTAAAAAAAAATTATAAATATTATAAAAAAAAGGACAATCAAAATTTTGAATTTCCAGTTCTATCAGAGGTCTAAAATAACAAAAATCTCCAAGTGCGTTTGGAAGTAGATTAGAATTTGATATTATCATATACTTCATACATTCTAATAATTAAATCATATCTTTTTAAACTACAATATGATGTAATAATACAAGTTCCATCTTTATTTTTATTATTTCCAAGTATTTCATATAATTTGGATGTTTTTAGTAGTTCTAATCTATACTTATACTTACTTGGAGGAAATTGTTTATAAATCTTAGCATTCATTTTATGTTTTTCAGTAGCATAATGTGTTTCACTATGGACAATCGTAATATACTTATTACAATATTTACATAATTCAGTCTTTATTTTTTTACTTTCTTCAATACAATAACAAGAACAACAAGCCTTGACAAATCGTGGAAGTTCTCCTTTTTCTTCAAGTTTAACTTTATAACCTTCTCCAGTTTCTTCATTAATATAATCACGAGGATATATATTTAAATTATTACAAATTTGACATCTTTCAATCTTAGCATCTGGAAATTCAGTAAAATAGTATTCATTATCTTCTTTATACTCCTTTCTTTCTCTTTTATCTTTTTCCTTAGCAATTTCAATCTCAGCAATTCTAGCTTTTTCCATAACTCTTTTATGTCTTTCTTTTTCCCATTCTTGTAATTCTTTTTCTCTAGCTTTTTGTTTAGCAACCCTATCACTATCCTTATCAATTTCTTCTTTTTTTAATTTAAGTTTAGTTTCCTTTTCAATTTCTTTAAACCTTGGATGATACTTAGTCAAATAACTATACATAATATTAAAAACTCTAATATCAACAGCATAACAAGATATATCATCAAAATTACAATTTCTGACGATTAAATCATCTTTAGAATTACAATTGTCAATATTAAATTCAACTCTAGTTATTTTTTCTTCATTACGATTACAATAAGCTTCAAAACTATCAAAACCACAATAATTAGTCATTTGAACGCACCTTTAATAGTTTAATAATCATTTTTTTTATATCAATTGGAAGAAATTGATTAATATTTATCAATGATAGAACTGGAGATTATAAAAAACTTAATCAAAAAAAAATTATAAATATTATAAAAAAAAGGACAATCATTTTTTAGCTCCTCCAGATCCGTCATTGGAGAAAATAATCAATTTCTTCCAATTAGATATAAAAAAAGATTAATAACTAAAATATTATGTTAAAAAAAGAAGATATATCTAATTTTACAATTAATGGACTTAGAGCAATATGTGCTCATAATAGAGATATTATATCAAGTTATAATTACAAAACAAGATTAGAAACATCTAATCTATTAATAGAGGCATTAGATAATAATCATATAATTCAAATACCAAAGTTTATATATAATGATAAGAAACTTATTAAAAAAGGACATTAGTTGTTTTTGGCTATTCTACAGAACTGTGGATTAATAGTATAATTATTAAGTTCAAAGTTATATCTTTTATCAAGTTTATCACGTTTATTGAAATAATCTATATGACTTATTACATACTCAGCTATTTCTTTAAATTTATGAGTTTCTATATCTATATTTTTCGTAATATATTGGGTTGTATTTTTATTAGTTCTTTTATTTAAAATGTTTTGATGTATTGATGGTAGTTCTACATTAAGATCCTTTGTTATAGCTTCAACAGTTTTATTAATAAGATTGTAAAATTTCAAATCAAACATATATTAATAAGATTATAAAAAAGATAATCATTTTTTTAAGTAAATTCGGGTAAATTTAAGTTTTGTTCCTTAATCAGTTTATTGATTTGCTTATATAACTCTTTATGTTTTTTATCACATTCTAAACAATAAATTATCATTCCATCTTCAGTCTCTTTAACTGTTATTTCATCAATTGAAACAAGTTCTTTACAATCTTGACATCGTTCTTTCATCATTTTACTATTATTATTTAAGAAAAATCTATCATTTTTTTATATTCAATTGGAAGAAATTGATTAATATTTATCAGTGATAGAACTGGAGATTATAAAAAACTTTATTAAAAAAAATTATAAATATTATAAAAAAAATAGACAATCATTTTTTAGCTCCTCCAGATCCGTCATTGGAGAAAATAATCAAAATTTTCCGAGTGCGTTTAAATTATTTTATATTTATAATAAGTAGATATAAATGGCTTATAAAGTAAAATATTCAAGAAAAGAAAAGAAAGAACTAAAGAAGAATAAGCCCTTAAATCAAGAGAAACATACTAGTAATTGGATAGATTTACGAGGAATTGAAGATTATGTATTTTTTTAAAATACTCGTGGGTATATACTCATCCATTATTAAACTCTCCAATTAACAATCAAAATTTGCTTGTAAATCAATTGGAAAAAAATGAAAATTACAAGCAAAAATGAAATCTATTTATTTTTTCAATAGACTATAGGCATTATCAATATTATAGAGTTTCTTATATAACTTATTGACTTCAACGATGAGTTTAGGATTGGTATTACCAGCTTGAACTTGGCTAGTGACTAATCGTAGTCTGTTCTTCATACGTTCAGCAGGTGAGATTTTAGGTGCTTTCTTGGCTTTAGATAATCTCGCCAGACCTTCACCAAATTTAGGTTTTCGTTGCCAAGCATTATATGCGAAACGCACTTCATCAGGATCAACACCCTTTCTTGGAGCTCTTATAGCTCCTGTTTCAGTTATATAACCCCTTTCACCTAATAAACTACGTAATTCATTTTTAGACATAGCATCAATTTCATCTTTACTATAATTACGAGCAGCACGAGGAGGAGACGGAGTTTTAGCAGCAGCACGAGTAGCAGCACGAGGTGGAGAACGAGTGCGAATAGTAACACCAATACGAGGAACAATAACTTTACTCTTTTTACGTTCTTCTTCTCTTTCTTCTTTTTCGCGTTCATATTCATTTTCCGCATCTCTTAAAAACATCCAAGCAGTATGTTCTAAACTCCGTTCATAACCTTCTGGTTGAAAATATACACCAGCATATTCATCTTTCCATTTTTCATATTTCTTTTTAAGTTCTTTTATAATAAGTTTCTTATCTCCTCCAGCCTCATATTTAGCTTTAAGTCTTTCAAAATCTTTTACATTTTGAATATTTCTAATTGCTTCTTTATCTTCTTCAGTTAATTTCATAGCTTCTGTGCGAGTAATAACTGGACGAGAAGTAAAAGCAGCAATTTGTGCTTCTCTTCTCGCAGCATCTGCTTCTTTTTTAGCTTGTATTGCTGCTATTTTTTCTTGTTTTTTCTGTTGCGCAAGTTCTCTTTCAGCTTGATTTCTTTCATCAATTATAGCTTGTGTTTCATCAATCCAGTCTTTAACCACCTTTTCAAAATAATCATCATAACCCAATGGTTTAATATAAATATCTTGATATTCATCTTTCCATTTAGCAAACTTTTCTCTCATATCTTTTAAAGCAAAAAATATATTTGATTTATTTTTAATTTGATTGAAGGTATTTAAATCTCGTTTTAGTTTTAATTTTGTTTGATATTCAGCTTCTTTTTTCGCCTTAGCTGCTTCTTTTTCAATCATACCTTTATAAATTTCTTTAGCTTTTGTATCTTTAATAGCACCTCTAACAGCACTTTGAAGAGTAGCAGCAGCAATTTCTCTTTCGGCTTGTCTTTTAGCTTGTTTTCGTTTAACAGCACTTTGAAGAGTAGTAGCAGCAATTTCTCTTTCAGCTTGTCTTTTAGCTTGTTCTTCAGCATCAATCATACCTTTATAAATTTGTTTAGCTTGTTTTCGTTTAACAGCACTTTGGATAATAGTAGCCAATTGTTTTTTAGGAGCATCAATTACAGTTTGAATATCTAAAATTCGTTTCTTATATCGCTCTTGTAAATTAGCTAAAGCAGCATCTTTTTTATTATATTCATTAACTTCTTTATCATATTTCTCTTGAGCTTTTTTACCTCCAAAAAAGCCAAATAAAGACGCAGAACTTCTTGCTTCAGGTATAATTAATTGTTCTCTTTCTTTATCAATATTAGCAATCTGTCGTTGTAAAATATTCAATTCAATATTTAATTTTTCTTTTTCATCAGGATATTTCATTTGCTTTTGTTTTTCTTCAATATCTTTTTGAACTTCAGTATAATCTTTAACAAATCTCATACCTTTAAGTCGTTTAATATTTTTACTAATAACACTACCTAATTGTCTTTGACCTAATTCTTGTCTTGCTTTTCTACCTCTAAACGCACTTTGAATAGCAGTAGCACCAGTTTCTTGTTTAAGTGCTCTTGATGCTGCTGCTGTATCTAAGGCTTTAATGTATTGTTGTTCTCCTTTTTTACCTCTAATAGCAGCTTGAATAGTGGCAGCACCAGCTTCTCTTTTAAGTGCGTTTAGTTCCTGCTGTAGAGCATCAGCCTCATCTTTAAGAACCTCAACTTGTTGTTTTCTAACTTGCTTAGCTTGTTCCAATTCAGTAGCAGCAGCTACAATTTGTTTCTTAAATGCTAAAGCTTGTATATATTGCTGTTGGCCACTTTTACCTTTAAGAGCAGCTTGTAAAATAGGAGCAGCTGCTTCTCTCTTAAGTGCGTTTAGTTCTTGCTGTAAAGCATCAGCCTCATCTTTAAGAGCCTCGGCTTGTTGTTTTCTAATTTGTTTTTCATCATTAATCTTTTTAATAGCATTTTGTGTTTGTCTCATCAATTCATTGGCTCTCATACCTTCATATAATTTTTGTTTAGATTTAATTTTAGCTTCTTCAATAGATTTTTCGGTTGCTGCTTGTTCTGGAGGTGGTTTTCTTTTAACTTTGGCACCAAACATAGCTGCTGGTGATTGTTCTTGTTGTTTTTCTTCTTTAGCAGGAGATGATTTAGGTGTTGATTTTTTGAGTGTAAATCCTCCTTGTTGAGCTTGTTCTTTTTCTCTTTGAGCTATTTTAGCTTGTAGCATTTTTTCTTCTAATGATAAACCAGCTGTTCCTGCTGCTAATTCTTTGGCTCTTTTCTTAGCATTTTTAATTTCCATTTCAAGAAACATAGGGTCTTTACTTACCCATACACCTTCTTTAAAAACATTTAAACCAATTTGACTTCCATCTTCTCCAGTAATATATTCTTGTCCTGTTATTTTTTTACCAGCTTGTGGAACTGGAACACCTGATAATGCTTTTTTAGTAGCTAATTTAATAGTTTTACCAGAAGGCTTACCACCAGGGGGTGGAGGAGGAGGTGGTGGAGGTGGCTTACCACCAGGAGGTGGAGGAGGAGGTGGTGGAGGTTTTTTACCACCAGGAGGTGGAGGTGGAGGAGGAGGTGGCTTACCACCAGGAGGTGGAGGTGGTGGTGGAGGTGGTCTTCCTTTAGGAGGAGAAGGTGTTTTTTGTTTGAAAGGGTCAGTTTGGGTTCCAAATTCAACACCAGAAGGAGTAAATTGTGTTCCAAATTCAACACCAGATTTCTTAATATCACTATCAATCTTGTTAATTTCTGTTTGTGTTTCCGCAGTTAATCTGGCAATTTCAGCTTGTATTTGTTTTTGTGGAACACTAGAAGCAGCTAAATCATTAACCTTCTGTTTATATTTAGCCATAAGTTCTTTTTTCTTTTGATTGAGTTGCTTTCGTGCCATTGAATTTTTAAAAACTGATTGTATTTGTTTAACTCTATTTCTATATGAAACACTTCTAGCAGGAGTAGCAGTGCCAGATGCTGGAACAGTAGTTAAAGCAGATAAAGCAGAAGAACCAGGTAGTAAAGCTTCACTATCATCTTTAGCAGCTATAATTCCGGCTTGTGCTAATTCTCTTTCAACCATACCAGAACGAGCACTAGAACTTAAAGCTTGATTAAGTTTTCTTTGCCAAGCATTATAAATCAATACATCTTGTGCTGGACTAACTCCTTTTCTAGTAGCTCTAATACTACCATCAGGATTACCATAACCTTTACTTATAAGCATATCTTTAAGGTCTTGAATAGACATAACATTAAGTTCAGCCCAAGTATATTTTTTACCTTGTATTCTACCTAAATGACCTCTATAAACAGATTGAAGTTTTTTAGCAGCAATATCACGATACATATCAGCAGCAAACTTTTCTTCAAGTTCATTACCAATTCTATCTTTACCAACTTGACGTTCTATTTGAAGTGCTAATCGTTGTCTTTCTTGTCTATCAGCTAAGGCATTAAAAAATTGAGCTCGTGCTTGTTTATTTTTGATGGCTTTTTGAATAGTAGCAGCAGCATTTTCTTCAGCAATAGCAGTAGAAGCAGCAGCAATATCAGCAGCAGCAGCATTACGTTTTCTTTCATTAATATCTCTAATAAGAGCAGCTTCACGTTCAGCAGTAGCAATATCTTCAATTTCTTGAACTTTTTTACCTTCAAATGTTTTTCTACCTAAATGACCTTTAAAAACAGACTGAATTTTAGAAGCAGATTGTCCCTCAAGAATTTTCTGTTGAATTTCTCTATGTTTTTGTAGAACAGCAGGGAATTTACCAGCTATTTTTTTTCGTTTAAAAGCAGCTTTTAAATCTAAGACAGCTTGTTTTTGCGTAGCATAATCCTCACCTTCATCAATAACATTTTTGCGTTTAAATAAGCCTTGTAATTTAGCGGCAGCACTAGTAGCTTCTTGAAATATATTCATAAGTTCAGCAGCAGCAGCAGAAGGACTAATATTAGGATTAAAACCATTTTTAGATAAGAATTGCTTAGAAATCAAATCAAAATTCTTATTAACAATGAACTTATCTTCATCACTAAGACCTTTGATGACATCTTCAATGACATCTTCCTTAAAAAGACTTAGCAATTTAGGTTTCAGTTGCTTAATATTCTCATTTAAGGAAATTTGTTTATATAAAACAGGGTCAAATTGTTCTTTTTCAATGGCTTTAAGACGATTGTAATAATCCATATCACTTTCATAAGGTTGTTGTTGAATATTCAAACGATTTCTATTCATTTGAATAAATTCATTTTGGAAACGTTGAACTTCCTCCTTATTTTCTTGTATAGCCAGAGCATTTTGTCTCTTAATATTTTTAACCATTTCAACTCTTCGTTTAATTTCAAACTTATCATTTTCATAGTCTTTTTTGAGTTGTTTAAGTTGTTCTGTATAATTGGCAGTAGCTAATTCATAATCTACTTGTAATTTAGAATTTTGAGCTGTTAAACCAAAGACATCAATATCTCTTTTTAAAGTTTGCTTACTCTTATCAAGATCATTGAGAAGATTTTCAACATCTTTAATAGCCTTAGCTCTTGCTAAACTGTTTTTATAAATAGTTCTAGCTTCATCAGCCAGAGTATCAGTTTCAACAGGAAGCTTAAATAGCGGTTCATATCCAGCTTTACGATATTTCATAGGAACACCACCAATAACTTCAGCAGGAACATTCTGCTCTTCTTGATATTGTTTAATCATTTCTTTGGTGATGGCATCTAAAGGCTTTTCCCTACTAATTTGTCCTGGCATAACAACACCTTCAGGGGCATAACTGATTACTTCTTGACGCTGACCGTCAAGAGCAGAATACGATAAATCGCTCATTCGCTTAATAATCTTATTTTCATTATAACTGGATGATATAATTTTATCTAAAAGAGACATTCTATTATAAATGGGGAAAAAAAATAATATCTTTTATAATATTAGAAAATAAGAATGACGGATAATTATGAATTCAATAAATCAATGGAACCCCAGACAGAGGGTCAATATTCCCCTTATACCGATAAACAATACAATTCCTTTATAAATGATATAAATTCAGGAGTATATACTAATAATGGTCTATCTCTAGTTCAATTTGATTTATCGTCAATATATAATTCAACCAAATTCACGGATACGGCAGACTTATTCGTAGTTCTTCCAATTACGATGGTGGCAGCCTTTTCAACATCAACATCAGGGACGGCAGTAGCACCAACAGCTGGTAATGTCAATCTATTAACTCTAAAGAATAACTTCATACATTTAATCCATCAAGCGGACTTAACAGTAAATGGAAAGACAGCAGAAGACGCTCAACCATTTATTAATATCGCGAAACATTTCCAGATGATGAGTGAGATGAGTTTTGGAGACCTTAAAACAATTGGCTATTCTCTTGGTATGACTGAACCTGATAATTGGAAATCAAAAATTTATAATGGTTCAACATCAGCAACTGTCACAACTGCTTCTGGAAATGGAATGACAAATAACCGTCCTTTTACTCCACAAGCCACAGTAGGAGGAACAAAAGACCAAATCATTTCAGCAACAGTTCAAAATTCTCGCACTGTGAATACTTCAATCCAACAACGTCTAGGTCGCTATATTGATACAACTACTACTGGAGCAGGAGGTATGAATTATTTTGGAACTTCATCAGCATTTATCGCAAGTTTATCTACTCTACAAAATGATTTTGTTCCAACTTACCAAGTATTAGCAACTAACTATATGGTTTGGTATGATTTCTGTGTAATCCGCCTAAATACTCTATTTGAAAGTCTAAATGCTATGGGTCTAACTCGTAAAGCCGATATGTTCCTTCGCTTATATGTAAATACTGGAACTCTCAATGTAAAAGTATCATCTCCTAATACTACAGCTCCAGGATACGAACAAACTGTAGCGAACAATACCTTCACAAATACTTGTCCTTTCACTGTAAATTATCTAAATGAAACATCGGCAAATGGAGGTATTCCAGCAACAGTAGCAAATATCACAGCAGGTCTATATATAGCATCTCCACCAAATACATCATTCAATGGAATTAATCTTAAAACCTCAGGAGCTAGTCATCCTATGCCAGCGTGTCGTATTTACTATTCTCAAATCACTATTCAGCCAGCTCTTGCGGAGGAATATATCCTTACCAATCGTGCTAAGAAATGTATTTATAGAACTGTTCTTACAAATCAATATAATGGTATTACAGCAGGTGGTAATTTCAATCAGCTAATATCATCAGGTCTAGTTCATCCAACAGGTGTTCTAATTGTTCCATTTATAGCTTCAACCGCAACTTATTCACTTGGAGACTTTGCCTGGAAATCACCATTTGATACAGCACCAGCAGACTTCCACCCATTATCTCTAACAAATCTCCAAGTGACAGTAGGAGGTGCTAATGTTCTCCAATCAACTCTAAATTACAACTATGAGACCTTCTTAGAACAGATATTGTATTGCGAACAATTAACATCAGCAGACTTTGGCGTAACCACTGGTCTATTCGACCAAAGCTGGTGGAACTTTAACCGTTGTTATTATGTAAATATTGAGCGTAGCAATCTAACTGATAAACTTCAACCACGCAATCTCAATATCTCATTTACTAATAACAACACAGTTCCCATTGATGTTCTTGTATTCACCTTTAAAAGCAATCA
>JACCDP010988618.1_pt1 | contig 14348 bp, 15 predicted proteins | sample 7445841 | NCBI WGS metagenome assembly JACCDP01 (sample SAMN15323441, study PRJNA562643) | freshwater metagenome | isolation source: river surface water | place: USA:Blue River Watershed | collected 2017-08-17 | reverse complement strand
TCTTTATGGTGGTGGTGCTCATCAATTTCTAGCTTTAATTTCGGAATCTCAGGGATGACTAATTTAGCCAAACCTGTTTCAACCATAATCGTAATCCCGTTGCGTGGGTTTGTTGACATTAATAATTTTGTGAATTCATCTCTTACGCGTTCGGCAGAAACTATTGAGATTCGCTCTGCCATATCTTTCATCGCTTGCAAAGTGCCTTCTTCAATTTCGAATTTTAATTGGCTGGCAAAACGTGCAGCCCGCATCATGCGCAACGGATCATCAGAGAAAGATTGTTCGGGTTTTACTGGTGTCCGAAGTATTTTTTTAGCAAGATCTGAAAGACCATCAAAGGGGTCAATAAATTCTGGAGTTGGGGTCGTTAATTCAAGCGCCATGCAATTAACAGTGAAGTCGCGACGAGATAAATCTCCTGCAATATCTTTTCCAAATTCAACTTCAGGTTTGCGGCTCTCTGGATCGTATTTATCGCTTCGATAAGTTGTAACTTCAACGGTTGTATCGCCACGTTTTGCAGCAACTGTTCCGAATTCAATGCCGGTATCCCAGACATTTTCGCCCCAAATTTTTAAGATCTTTTTACTTTCAAGTGGTAGGGCATCTGTTGTGAAATCTAAATCGTTTCCAAGTCGACCCAAGATGGCATCGCGAACTGGTCCACCGACTAGCGCCAATTTATATCCAGCTGATTTATAGGCAGCAGCCAGCGAGCTAGCCAGGGGGGCGCGTTCAATCAGTGAGCGAATAGCCAATTCGCCCGCGGCGCCTAATGGAGTTGTCACAATAGGTAAGGCTAGAGGACTAACCTTGCTCTATGACCCCGGCACCTAGTGCGGGCAGCGAAGGTACGAAGAAGAAGCGGCGACGTAGACGTCCCGGCAATCGCGCCCCACATACATCGCAAGCAGTATCTCCAGCAACATCGCAAGCAACATCGCAAGCAACATCGCAAGGTTTGACCGCGACAGAGGGCAATCCCGCTGCCCAAAAAACAACGCAAAAGAAGAACCCAGAACGTCGTCCATACGCCAAACGTGTAGATGAAGTTAGCGCTGGTGGGTTGGTAATCGATTTCTCTGGAACTCGCGGCCTCTTAATTGGTCGGATTGATCATAAGGACGCCTCGCGCGAGCGACTTCTCTGGTCGCTCCCAAAAGGCCATATTGAAGCTGGCGAAACCCCAGAGCAAGCAGCTATTCGTGAAGTGCAAGAAGAGACTGGAATTACCTCTGAAATAACCAAATCTATCGGGGTAATTGATTTTTGGTTTATGGCTGGTGGAAAGCGAATTCATAAAACGGTTCACCATTTCATCTTTAAAGAGGTGTCCGGTGAACTAACACCGCAGATTAGTGAAGTTGATGAAGTTTCCTGGTTCCCGCTCTCAGAGATTATTGATCGTCTGGCTTATCCTGATGAGAAGAAGTTAATTGCCAAGAGTGGCGAGATTAATTCATGAAGCGCATCTGGTTAATAATAACTTTAATCATCGGAGCTCAACTCGCTTACAATCCTGCTAATGCAGATGATGGAAAAGTAATCCGGTTAGTAACCGAACCTAATCGAAATTTCAGTGGTTACTTCTATAGTGATGAGTTAGCTACAAGGCTCGCTCCAACGGGTGATTTAGGTAAATTGGTTTTTTATCCAGCCAACCGACCACGCACCTGGGTCGTAGATGCTGCATTTATTGATGATGTGATTGCCATGAGCAATAAATACACAATTGGTTTAGTTGATGGCGAGAAAATAAAAGGTGAAAATTCAGTAATTGCTTCAAACTGGTTAAATCAGTTTGCCTTTATCTCGACCAATGACCAGATTATTGCGCTTCCTTATGGCAACCCCAACTATTCTGTTACAAAAAATTATGCACCTGGTGAGCTAAATTATTATTACTCCAATGCCAATGAGCGTCTTGCTGCACTTTTAAAACGATCTGTTTTAAGCGATAAAAGTGGTAAATACAGTCAGGGAAGATTAAAGAGTTCCAACTCCCTCCGATTGACTTACTCGGAAAATAGAAGGTTAGTTACCAATTTAGATCGAGTAGTTGATGCGCCTGAGTTAACTACATTGCGTTTGCAGCTAGGTAGATTGCTTAACTCATCGATTGATTCAGACTTTAGAGATCGAATCATTACGAGTGCTGAGAAAGAAGTTCAGATTTCAATTCGTAAATTAAGAGTTGTCGCCGGTCGCTATCGTTTAACTTCGGCTGAAGTAAAACTCCCAATTACCTTAGTTAATCGATTTAGCACTCCGGTAAAAATATCTTTGGAATTGCTGCCTCGAAACTCAAGAATTCAGATACTGGGCGTGAAAAATGTTCTCATTCCGGCTAATTCAAATATTCAATTAGCTTTGCCGGCTAATGTAATTACACCTGGCACCGTCACTGTTGCAGCGCGAATGGTTGATGCAAAAGATGTCCCAATCACCAAATTCGCGCAATTAAATTTAAATCTCTCGATTGTCGATGCCCGAGTTGCCTGGTTTACTTCAAGTGCGGCGATTATTTTATTCCTAGCAGCAACTGCGCAGACCGTGCGAAGAATCCGCCGGAGCCGTAAATGAAACCGACAGATCTTTATCGCGCCTCAAGCATTATGGCAATCGGCACCATAATCTCGCGTATAACTGGATTTATTCGGGGCGTACTTTTAGTTGCAGCACTTGGTACAGCTTTATTGGCGGATGGTTACAACGTAGCTAATACGATGCCAAATATCATTTATAACTTAGTTGTTGGCGGGGCCTTAACAGCGATCTTTGTTCCTCAATTAATTAGATCTTTTAGCGACGAAGATGGTGGCGTTGGTTTTGCATCTAGATTAGTTACAACAATTAGCGCGCTACTTTTGGCGCTAACAGCAATTGGGGTGATATTTGCCCCGGTTCTAGTACGTATTTATGCACCAGAATTTACAACTGCGGGTTTTGAAAACGAATACTCAATCACTGTGGCATTTATGCGTTACTGCCTGCCCCAAATCTTTTTCCTTGGTTTATATGCGATGTTGGGTCAGGTTGCCAATGCTCGAGGTTCATTTGCCCCTTTAATGTGGGCGCCAATCCTTAATAATCTTGTAGGAGTTCTTTTATTGGGTGGCTTCCTGATCATGGTGCCGGAAATTAGTGCCGACACAATTACCGATACCCAGGTGGCTGTTTTGGGTTGGGGTACCACGTTAGGTGTTGTTGTTCAAGCGTTAGTTCTAATTCCAGTTGTAGCTCGAACCAAGATTAAGTTGAGGTTGAAGTTCGGTTTCGCCGGCCTTGGTAAATCATTTAAATTAGCTGGCTGGACATTGGTTTACGTTTTAATCTCACAACTTGGTTACTTAGTAACAGTAAATGTTGCGACAAGCGCTGCTGTTCGCAGCGCTCAAGAAGGAATTACCCGGGGTGTTGGATTTACGCCTTATAGCAATGCCTACTTGATTATGTTGTTGCCTTACTCGATTGTGACAATATCCATTATTACAGCGCTTCTGCCACATCTTTCGCGTTTAGTTATAGCAAAAGATTTTGAGGAAGTTAAAGCTCAATTAATTCGGGCAATTCGCTTAGTCGCTGTAATTACAATTCCGAGCGCAGTTGGATTAGCTTTCTTTGGGCCGTTAATTACCGAAGTTCTTTTCTTTGGAATTGGCAGGTCAGATGCCTCATATATTGGTTACGTACTTTCCGCACTTAGCTTTGGCTTGATTGCTTTCTCTATAAATATTATTTTAGTTCGAGGCTTCAATGCCTTTGAAGATACCAAGACTCAAGTTATTTCGATCTTAATAATTAATTTGATCTCTGTCGCATTATCTTATTTATTCCTAAATACCATTGAGAATGAATATGTGACTGTATTTCTAGGTTTAGCTTTCTCAATTAGTTACATCATCGGAATCATGATCACAATAAACTTAATTAAAAAGCACATCGGCAAGATGCGTTATTCACTCTTTATTGGTCAACACTTCAAGTTAATTCTTGCTTCTATACTCGCTATGGGTCCTATATTTATAGCTAGCCAATTCTTTGATTGGCATGGCCCTTTGGCACTTCTATTGATTCTCTTGGTGAGCACTGCTGGATACTTCTTGGTTGCTAAATTGCTGCGAATTACCGAGATTTCGATGATTACGACCTTGTTGCGCTCTTCACGCGGCACAGCCAGTAATAAGGAATAAAAAGGGTTCAAGAAAGGTTATGGTGAAGCCATGAGTGATGTAGCGAATTTAGTAATTGTCGGTTCCGGACCTTCGGGCTATACCGCTGCAATTTATGCAGCTCGCGCCCAATTAAATCCAATTATCTACGAGGGTTCAGTTACCGCTGGTGGTGCACTTATGAATACCACTGAAGTTGAAAATTTCCCTGGTTTTATTGATGGCATCATGGGTCCAGATCTAATGGATGCTATGCGCAAACAAGCAAAACGTTTTGGTGCAAATTTAATTACTGACGATATTGTCGAGATGGATCTAACTGGTCCAGTTAAAGTTTTAAAAGACGGCTCTGGAAATACCGTTAATGCTAAAGCTGTAATTTTGGCGATGGGTTCTGCTTATCGCGAAATCGGTCTTGAGAACGAAAAGCGTCTATCTGGTCGCGGTGTTTCGTGGTGTGCAACTTGTGATGGCTTCTTCTTCCGCGATCAAACGATTGCTGTTGTTGGTGGTGGAGATTCAGCAGTTGAGGAAGCAACTTTCCTAACTAAATTTGCTAGCAAGGTTGTTTTGATTCACCGTCGCGATTCGCTCCGCGCATCGAAAATTATGGCTGAACGCGCGCTATCTAATCCAAAGATTGAAATGCTCTGGAATACCGAAGTTGTCGATGTCCTTGGAACTGAAAAGGTTGAGGCTCTCTCGTTGAAGAACACTGTCACTGGCGAGATTTCAAAGCGAGATTTCACTGGTCTATTTGTCGCGATTGGTCACGATCCGCGCAGTGAGTTAGTAAAAGGTCAGATTGATCTAGATGCTGAAGGTTATGTAACAGTTGAAGGTCGTTCTACCCGCACAAATATTGAGGGTGTTTTTGCTTGTGGCGACCTGGTTGACCACACCTATCGTCAAGCAATTACTGCGGCAGGCTCAGGATGCCAATCTGCATTAGATGCTGAAAAATTCTTATCTCACCACTAAAGTACCTATATCTAGATGTAAATAATGAAGCTAATCAAGGAGTAAAAATGAGCGCAGCAACCCCAGTAACAACAGCGAATTTCGCAGATGTTGTTTTAAAGAGCAGCACCCCAGTTTTGGTTGATTTTTGGGCTGAATGGTGTGGACCTTGCCGCGCAGTTGGACCAATCCTTGACGAGATCGCAAATGAATATGGCGAGAAGATCAAGATTGTTAAGTTAAATACTGACGAAGAATCAGCAATTGCGATCAAGTATGGGATTACCTCTATTCCAACTCTTAATGTTTTTGTAAATGGTGAAGTTGTAAAGACCATCATCGGCGCAAAGCCAAAGCCTGCTCTTCTTAAAGAGCTAGAAGGATTTATCTAAGCCGCTAATTACTTAGATCTGCGACCTATATGAAAGAGCTATCGCCAGATGAGATTCGCTCCTTTCAACAGGCTCGCGGATTAACTGTTACCGGTCTTATTGATGATGTCACATCACGTGCGCTTGAAGAAGCGCGCTGGAAACTTGGCGATCGCTCGCTTCACATAACAACACCCACTTTGATGCGTGGTGATGACATTGCCACACTTCAAAATCGATTAGTTGAGATGGGTTTTGATTGCGGTCGTGTTGATGGAATATATGGTCCAAGAACTTCTGATGCGGTTCGTGAATTTCAAAAATCTGTTGGTGTAACTGTTGATGGCAAATGTGGTCCAGCCACAATTATTTCATTGCTGCGGCTAACTACCATTGTTAGCGGTGGTACACCAAGCCAATTACGTGAAAGTGTTGCTCAGAAAAATCGCGGTCCCGCACTTGCTGACAAGGTTATCGTTTTAGATCCTAGCAACGGTGGCGCAAGTCAAGGCATAAGTGGTTTCGGGGTAAAAGAGGCAGAAATCGTTTATGACATTGCTCAACGTTTAGAAGGCCGCTTACTTGCTTTGGGTGTGAGTGTTTTTTTGACTCGCGGAAAAGATAATTGCCCGACACAACAAGAGCGCGTTGATTTAGCGAATAAAACATCGGCTGACTTAGTTATCTCTTTCCATGCCGATAGATATGCAAACGAAAAGGCCCATGGTGTTGCAACTTATTACTACGGCAGCGATCTGCACTCACTTCACTCAGTAGTAGGTGAAAGATTTGCCTCTTTAGTTCAGCGCGAAATATGTGCGCGTACCGATCTTGTAAATTGCCATTCACATGCCAAAGTTTGGGATCTTCTTCGATTAACTAAAGCACCTACAGTCCGCGTTGATTTGGGGTATTTAACTAATCCGGGTGATGCTGAACGGTTGGGTCGTGCAGATTTCCGCGATGTGATCGCTGAATCTATTGTGATAGCTATCCAACGCCTTTATTTAGCATCAGAAGATGATGCAAAAACTGGGGTATTGCGACTCTCTGATCTACGTAAAGCTGGGTTGCGAATTAATTAGCCTTCGTAATTAAATGGCTGCGCGTATTCTGCGCACTTTATGGGAGTATTACCTCATGTCCGACCTAACGACTCGCTTTCATACCGGAACCCCTCAGAACCTCGAGGAACGTTTCGCGCATCGAGCTACCGGCATGGTTGCAAGCGAAATTCGGTCTTTATTTGCCGTTGCATCACGTCCTGAAATTGTTTCACTAGCCGGTGGAATGCCAAATCTCTCAGCACTGCCAATGGAGATGATGGCATCGGTTGTCTCTGATTTAGTTCTGACACAAGGACAAGAAGCTTTGCAATATGGAAGCGGTCAAGGTCATCCAAAGTTACGTGAACAAATCTGTGAAGTAATGGCTCTCGAAGGTATTCGCGCTAATCCGGATGACGTTGTTATAACAACAGGTTCACAACAAGCACTTGATTTAATCTCTCGAATATTCATTGATCCAGGCGATGTAATTTTGGCCGAAGCTCCTTCGTATGTAGGAGCACTTGGCACATTCCGCCAATATGAAGCATCTGTTGTCCATGTTGAAACAGATAACGACGGAATGGTCCCAGAATCATTGCGTCAAGCTATTAAGAGCGTTCGTTCAGCTGGCCGAAAAATTAAATTTTTATACTTGATTCCTAATTATCAGAATCCGTCAGGCGTTCTTCTTCCGGCTAATCGTCGTACCGAGATTCTTGAGATTTGCCGCACTGAACAGATCTTTGTTGTTGAAGATAATCCATATGGATTACTTGGTTTTGATAAACCATCGCCAAACGCAATGCGTGCTGAAGATTCTGAAAATGTGATTTATTTAGGTTCTTTCTCAAAGACTATCTCGCCAGGACTTCGAGTTGGTTGGGCGCTAGTTCCGCAATCGCTAAAAGATAAATTAGTTATCGCTAGCGAATCTTCGATTCTCTGCCCATCTAATTTCACACAGATGACGATTTCTAATTATTTAGCCAATCAGCCTTGGCGCGATCAGATCGCTTCCTTCTGTGAACAGTACAAGGCTCGCCGCGATGCGATGTTGGAATCTCTTGATGCTTACTTTCCTAAGAGCGCTACTTGGACAAAACCAGGTGGCGGTTTCTATGTTTGGGTTACTTTGCCACCTGAAATTGATACCAAAGCGATGATGCCAAAGGCGATTGTTGCAAAGGTTGCCTATGTTCCAGGTACCGCGTTTTACGCTGATGGTTTTGGTACTTGGTCTATGAGACTTTCTTACTGCCATCCAACTCCAGAACGCATCCGTGAAGGAATTAAGGCGTTGGCCGGCGTTGTAAATCAAGAGATAACTCGTCGTGGTGGAAGTTTAGAACTTAACTCTTAACCTTTTTTATAATCCGTTGTAAATCTTCGCCACCTGAATACTCGATAACAATCTTGCCTTTACTGGCCGATCCTTCAATTTTCACTCGGGTATCTAAATAATCGCCTAGCTCTTCCGCAATCTCATTTAGTTCAGGGTTAACTTTTTTACCCTTACCTTTTTTGGATTTCTTTCCAATGCCACCTGTTGCAACAATCTCTTCGACAGAACGTACTGAAAGATTCTCGGCAACAATTCGATTAGCTAACTTTTCAATTTCAGCTTCATCGGTTAAACCTAGTAGCGCTCGCGCATGTCCGGCAGAGATAATTCCAACAGCAACTCGATTTTGAACAGCGGGTGGCAATGAAAGTAAGCGCATAGTGTTTGAAATTTGTGGACGTGAGCGACCAAGTTTTGTTGCTAACTCTTCATGGGTGCAATTGAAATCGTTAAGTAATTGCGCGTAAGCAGCGCCCTCTTCTAGTGGATTTAATTGGCTGCGGTGAATATTTTCAATTAGCGCTTCACGTAATAATTCATTATCTGGTGTTTGCCTAATAATTACCGGAATTGTCTTTAAACCAACTGCTTTAGCGGCACGGAAGCGACGCTCTCCCATAATTAATTCATATCGCCCGCCTCCAACTTCACGAACTACTGGTGGTTGTAAAATTCCAATTTCTTTAATTGAAATCATTAACTCTTTAAGTGCGAATTCATCAAAGACAGTACGTGGTTGTTTTGGGTTAGGTGAAATTAAATTAATATCAATTTCATTCTGTTGACCAACTTCTTTTCCAGCAACAGTCAATGTTGTTGGAATGAGTGCATCTAAATTAGTGCCGAGTCCACCGCGTTTAGCCATTACTTCTTCTCCGCTATCTCTCTTGCGACTTGCATATATGCAACTGCACCAGGTGAAACTGGGTCGTAAGTCATAATTGTTTGGTTATATGAAGGAGCTTCAGAAATTCGCACAGTTCGCGGAATTGGAATATTTACCAATTCATTAGGGAAATGTTGACGTACGCTTTCAGCAACATCATTAGCAAGTTTTGTTCGGCTATCAAACATGGTTAGAATAATTGTTGATAAATTTAAATTGGGGTTAAGTCTCTTTTTAACTAATGAATAAGTTTCCAATAATTGGGTGAGTCCTTCTAGAGCGTAGTACTCACATTGAATTGGAATTAATAACTCTTTAGCTGCAGCAAAAGCATTGATGGTTAATAAACCTAAGCTTGGTGGGCAATCAATAAATATGTAGTCATAACCGCTACCTGATTCGATTTTAAATTTAATCAAATCTTCAATCGCATCCTTCAATCGCATCTCGCGAGCAACCATTGGAACTAAATTAATCTCTGCTTGTGCTAGCCCAGTATTTGAAGGAATACATTCAAGATGAGCAAACCCGGCAACTTTCTGCACCACATTTTGAATCTCCGCACTTCCCATCAAAATTTCATAGACGCCTGGGCTCTCTTTATGTTCAACGCCAAGTGCGGTGCTGGCATTTCCTTGAGGATCTAGATCAATTACTAGGACTTTTAAGCCGCCCATAGCTAGCGCAGCTGCGATATTTACCGTGCTGGTCGTCTTGCCGACCCCACCTTTTTGGTTGGCGACCACGAAAACACGGGTATTTGCCGGTGCCGGCATAGGTTCTTTTAATTTGCGGATTCCGATTACTGTTTTGCTTACTCGCCCTGTTTCACGTGAATCATTCTCGCGTGAATCTACAGTGGTCATGGGGGTAGTTAACTACCTTTGCCCTTACTTAGCCACCTTCACTATACGGCCAAGCTCAAGTCCGGGAAGGTTTACCTCAATAACCTCTGCTCCAGGCACAGTTTTTGCCTCTTCGGCGGCAGATTCACCCTTCATCGCTAGTAGTGCGCCGCCTGGTTTGATCATATGCGAGGTAATTTTCTTCAATTTCTCCAGTGGGGCAACCGCGCGCGCAGTTACATAGTTAGCGCTCTTTTTTACACTCTCTGATTTTCCACGGATTACCTCGACATTTTCAATCCCGAGTAGCTCTACCGCTTCCTTTAAGAAATCTACCCGGCGCTGAAGTGGCTCAATTAGGAAGAGCTTTAAATCAGGTCTGGCTAGGGCAATCACCAGCCCGGGTAAACCAGCCCCTGATCCGATATCAAACACGATCGATCCTTCAGGAATAAGCGTGGTTACAGGTAGGCAATTGAAGATATGGCGCTCCCAGATCCGCTCCCCTTCACGAGGTCCGATCAAACCACGCTCAATTCCAGGGCCGATTAGGAATTGGGCATATTGCTCAATCTCAGCTTTTCGGGTTGGGAAGTAGCGTTCAATCAACTCTTCTTGTGAGAGCGTTTCACGTGAAACTTCCAAGGCAATTATCCCTTATTAAGTATTAATTAGGGAAGATAACTACAAAGCGATCTGGATCTTCACCTTCAGATTCACTGCTAAGACCAAGATCTTGAATGGTGTCGTGGATGACTTTACGCTCAAAGGCATTCATTGGCTCTAGGCGGATCTCTTCACCGCTTGATTTTGCCTTCTCTGCCATCTTCTCAGCTAGGGTTTTTAGCTCTGCTTTGCGGCCTGAGCGGAAACCTTCGATATCAAGCATTAGGCGGCTGCGGTCGCCGGTTGAGGTTTGAACAGCTAAGCGGGTTAACTCCTGGAGAGCGTCAAGAACTTCGCCACCATTTCCAACTAGGTGATTTAACTTTCCACCCACAATAGCAACAGCTGCACGATCATTTTCAACATCGATATCGATATCTCCATCTAGGTCGGCGATATCTAAAAGGCCCTCTAGGTAGTCAGCCGCAATATCGCCCTCTTCTTCTAATTTGGCGATGGTTTTTGGGCTCTTTTGGCCCGGCTTTAGCGCCTTTTCGGTGCTCTCTTCCATAACTGCTTCTGTTTCGGCCATAATCGTTATTTCCTGTCCTATTTGTAGGTTTTTAATAGTATTTGTGGCTTTTGCCCTATTTACTTCTTCTTCTTTTTCTTTTTATTTGGTTGCTGGCGTTGGCCTTTAATTTCTGGATCGATTACAGATCCATCAGCTGTGCCATCAATCTTTTCATTTGTCGTGCTTGGATTTTTTCCGGAACGTTTTCTTTGCAACTCTTCATATGCAGGAGATCCTGGAGTTGGATTTCTTTTAATTACATAGAACTGTTGTCCCCAAGTCCAAAGGTTTGTTGTTGACCAATAAATCAAAACACCAATTGGAAAGTTCACACCGGAGACCGCGAAAATTACTGGGAATAAATAAAGCATTATTTTCTGCTGCTGCAACATCATATTGTTTGAGGAATCCATCTTTGGCATTCCTTTAACCATCAATTGACGCTGAGTTGTAAATGTTGTGAGAGACATAAATGCAATCAATAGAACGGTAACAATTTTTACCGTTCCGTTTGAAGAACCTAAAAATGTTTCAGAGATAGGTGCGCCGAAGAACTTTGCTTGTGCTGCAGATTCTGCATCTGCCAAAGTTAAAACACCATGTGGAACTGGTGGGTTCTTGCCAATTCCGTTTAACACTGTAAAGAGCGCAAAGAAGATTGGTGCTTGAGCCAAAATCGGGAAACATGATGCAAGTGGATTTGTCTTATGCTCTTTATAGAGCTTCATCATCTCTTCTGATTGTTTTTGGCGATCATCTTTATACTTCTTTTGGATCTCTTTTAAGTGTGGTTGAAGCGCTGTTAATGCACGTTGACTTTTAATCTGCTTAACAAAGAGTGGAATTAAAATAATACGGATGATAATCACAAGACCAATAATTGCCACAGACCATGACACACCGCTTGCTTCACCAAATATTGGTGAAAGCAAACTATGAATAGTGGTAATAACCCAAGAAACCGCGATATATAAGGGGTTTAGGATGGTATTCATATGTATAGCACCGGTGCTTTCTCGTGTGTTTTCTGCGTATTTGTTGGTACGCCTTTTACAAAATCAACTCCGCCGTGTGACCATGGATTACAGCGCATGATTCGCCATGCTCCCATTGCTATTCCTTTGAAGCCGTAATTTGCAATTGCAATCTCGGTATAGGAGGAACAGGATGGGTAATATTTACAACGCGGTCCTAGAATTGGTGAGATAAATTTCTGGTAAAAATGTATTGGTGCAATTAGAAGCGCTCTCATGAATTTACCGTGCTTCGTTGCTCAGCCTTTTTGATTAACTTTCCAACTAAATCATTTATCTCGTTTTGAATATCGCAGGCAGCGGCAGCTGGAAGTGCGCGAACTACAAAGAGCGATCCTGTTGGCAGTGCAGTTAAATTTGCGGCGATACTGTGGCGAATCTTTCTAGCTACCGAATGGCGGGCTACTGAATTGCCGACGCTTTTATTAATAATCAACCCGCAGCGAGCAACTTCATCTGAGTTTGAGAGATGGAGGTACCCAACAAGAGAGTTACTCGTTGAACGAAGTCCGCTTTTAGTTGCTTTTGCGAAATCTGCGCTATTAGAAATACGAGCCTTTTTGGCCAGCATTAGAAAAATTAAACCTAGGTCTAACTTTGGTTAGCGATTAAGCCGAAAGGCGTGAACGTCCCTTTGCGCGGCGTGCTGCTAGAACTGCGCGGCCAGCACGTGTTGCCATACGAGCGCGGAAACCGTGCTTCTTGGCGCGACGACGTACATTTGGCTGGAAGGTGCGCTTTGTCATGGGGACTCCTTGGAAATCTAAAGGGGCTTTGCGTAACTGCAAAGCGTGCTCAGGTAAGGAGGTAACGGTACGGGTCTGGGGATAAATCGGTCAAACTGGCTCTTTATAGCCTTAGGGGCTACCCCGGTAGATTTTTCTGTGGATAAGCAGTTGCTTTTATTGGCGATAGCCTCTACTTTTCGCTATCTATCCACAGGGTTTAAGGTTATTAAAGGGTAAACCTCTCCTTTAGACCCACAGGCTGTGGATAAAGGTGTGGATTCTTTTTAAAGGGCTTTTGGGAGCCTTTGGGTGTTGTTGAGGCAAGTTCTAATGATGGGTGGTTTAACGGTGGATGTTGTAGATCTCGAGCTTACCGCCCTTTGGGGACGAGTTATCGATGCTGTAGCTCTAGATGCGCCGCAGCACCGAGCATTTTTAACACTCACTAAACCTTTAGGTTTACTACCTGGCAACGGGGTAACGAATTTATTAGTTGCAGCTCCTAACGCTTTTGCGAAAGATGTTTTAGAGACTCGTTTGCGCTCAATTCTTGGTGAAGTTTTATCTCGAGAGTTAAACGAGCGGGCAAATATCGCTGTGACCATCGATGAAACTTTAGAGGTCACCAATAATCCAACAGCGCCAGAGGTTGAATTTGAAGTAGTTGCTCCAAAATCTGGAACAGGGCGCGATGACAATTCCAATACTTCGGTTGCGGCTAATAAAAACTCTGAACAATCACAATTAAACCCGCGTTATATTTTTGAAACATTCGTTATTGGATCTTCAAATCGTTTTGCTCATGCAGCTGCAGTTGCTGTGGCTGAAGCACCAGCCAAAGCTTATAACCCGCTATTTATTTATGGCGATTCTGGTTTGGGTAAGACTCACTTGCTTCACGCTATTGGTGCTTACGCGAAAGAGTTATATGGCAATGTCCGCGTGCGTTATGTTTCATCAGAAGAATTTACAAATGACTTTATTAATTCGATCCGTGACGATAAGGCATCTGCATTCCAGCGCCGTTATCGTGATTTAGACATTTTATTAGTTGACGATATTCAATTCCTTGAAAATAAAGAGCGCACTCAAGAAGAGTTCTTCCATACATTTAATACTTTATATAACGCTAATAAACAGATCGTTATTTCAAGTGACCGTCCACCGAAGCAGTTGACAACTTTGGAAGATCGTTTACGTAGCCGTTTTGAATGGGGTTTAATAACCGATATTCAACCGCCAGAAATTGAAACTCGTATTGCGATCCTTCGTAAGAAAGCTGCACAAGATAAATTAAATGCACCTGATGATGTGTTGGAATATATCGCTAGTAAAATTTCCACCAATATTCGCGAACTTGAAGGTGCGTTAATTCGTGTTACAGCTTTTGCCTCACTTAGCCGCCAAGGGGTAGATCTTGGTTTAGCTGAAATTGTTTTAAAAGATTTAATGCCAACCGATGCTGCTCCTGAAATCACTGGTCAAGCGATCATGGCTCAAACTGCCTCTTACTTCAGTTTGACTCTGGAAGATCTTTGTGGCACTTCGCGTTCCCGGGTTTTGGTAAATGCTCGCCAGATCGCGATGTATTTGTGCCGGGAACTTACCGACCTCTCTTTGCCGAAAATTGGCCAGATGTTCGGTGGCCGCGACCACACAACCGTTATGCACGCTGATCGCAAGATCCGCCAATTAATGGCTGAGCGTCGTTCGATCTATAACCAAGTAACTGAATTAACTAACCGGATCAAACAACAAGCTCAAAAATAGGTATTTGT
>JACCDP010421928.1_pt1 | contig 14353 bp, 8 predicted proteins | sample 7445841 | NCBI WGS metagenome assembly JACCDP01 (sample SAMN15323441, study PRJNA562643) | freshwater metagenome | isolation source: river surface water | place: USA:Blue River Watershed | collected 2017-08-17 | reverse complement strand
CGCAGTTCCATCTGGATCACTGTCACCAGTATTCGTTAAGTCTCCTGAAGCTGGACCTTCATCCTCATTAATCGTATTTGCGTCATTGTCAACTACCGGAGGATCATTAACTGGGTTGACAGTAATAGTAACTGTCGCTTGATCACATTGTGCAGGAAGAGGAGTACCATTATCACATACAGAATAAACAAATGAATCAGAACCATTAAAACCAGGGTTTGGTGTATACGTAACCTCTCCCGTAGTTGAATTTACTGAAACTGTTCCGTTCGTTGGATTTGTTACAATCGTAACACTCGCATCGTTAATTGCTCCATCGGTATCTGTATCATTATTTGTCACGTCAACTATCACAGGAGTATCCTCATTCGTTGTTACAGCGTCATTGACTGCATTTGGAGCGTCGTTTATCGGAGTAACGGTAATAATTAATGTATTGTTAACACATAATGAAGGAAGAGGCGTTCCATTATCACATACACTTACGATGATCGTGTCTTGACCAGTGAAATTAGGATTTGGTGTGTAACTATAGGTTCCATCAGGATTGATTGTAATTGTTCCATTCGCAGGAGGATCCACAGGAGTTGAATTAACTGTTAAAACAGTACCATCAGGATCACTATCCCCTGCGTTTGTTAAATCACCTGTTGCTGGTCCTCCATCTTCAACGATAGTATTTACATCATTATCAACAACTGGAGGATCATTAACTGGAGTTACAGTTACGGTTAAATTAGCCGTATTTGATGTTAGACCAGAATTATCTTGAATGGTATATGGAATGCTTGATGTTCCATTAAAGTTTGAATTAGGAGTAAATGTTACGTTACCATTTGTTGTATTCACAGCCCAAACTCCGTCGGTTGTTGTGATTGTGGTTTGTTGACCTGGGGTACTTGGATCTAAATCTATAGTCGAAACAACAACAGTACCGTTTATATCTGTATCATTTGATTGAATTGCAGAAAGAACCGCAGGAGTATCTTCATTTGTAGTTGTTGCATCATTGTTCGCTGTAGGTGGACAAGTTGGTACAGCATTCACAATAACCGTAGTTCCGGCCGAAACACAAGTAATATCTGCGGTTCTTCTTACTGTAATAATATGAGAGCCAGCCGTTACTCCACTGAATGTATTTGAACTCTGGTAAGTTCCACCATCAATGTTGTACTCAAACCCAGTTCCTGTTGCTGGAGAACTTACTACGATGGTTCCTGTCTGAACTGCACAAGTTGGTTGAATTGTTGTTGAAGCCGTTGGAGCTGAAGGAGCACCCAACGTGTTGTTTACCGTAATTATCGTTCCAGAAGAAACACAGGTAATATCAGCGGTTCTTCTCACTGTTATTGTATGAGATCCTGGAGTTACACCGGTGAAAGTAGCAGAGGATTGATAAGTTCCACCATCGATGTTGTATTCGAAACCTGTTCCTGAAGCTGGAGAGCTAACGACAATTGTTCCTGTTGGCGTTCCACAAGTTGGTTGGACTGTAACACTAGCAGACGGAGCTGAGGGTGCCCCAAGAGATGGATTAACAACCACATTCGTTCCGGAGGAAATACATGTATTATCTGCTGTTCGTCTTACGGTAATAACATGGGTTCCAACTGTAACTCCTGTAAAAGTTGTAGATGTTTGATACGTACCACCATCTAAATTATACTCAAAACCTGTTCCTGAGGCAGGGGAACTTACAACTACCGTTCCTGTTGCAACGGCACAAGTTGGCTGAACAGTTGTAGAGGCAGTTGGCGCCGCAGGTGAACCAAGGGAAGCAATAATTGTGACACCTGCTGCGGAGGAAGTACATGTATTGTCTGTTGTACTTCGCACTATTGGTGTATATGAACCTGCTGATAATGAAGTAAATGATACTCCGGATTGATAAGTTGTACCATTAATACTATATTCAACGCCTGATTGAGCTGTAAATACAATACTCCCGGTTGGTGCAGCACACGTTGGTTGAGTTACAGTAACACTTGGCGTAATTGGTGCTCCTGGAGCAGAATTCACGGTTAAACTTGTTCCCGAAGAAACACATGTAATATCCACAGTTCGTCTAACCGTAACAGAATAAGTTCCTGCTGATAAACCACTGAAAGTTGGGGAAGATTGGTAAGTAGTTCCATTAACACTATATTCGAAGTTTGCCCCAATTGGCGAAGTAATGGTAATAGTTCCTGTTGGAGTGGTACATGTTGGTTGGGTAGTAACACTAGCTGTTGGTGCAGAAGGAATTCCCAAGTTAGCATTTACCGTTAAAGTTGTAGCTGAGGAAACACATGTTATGTCTGCTGTTCTTCTAACCGTTATAGTGTGGGAACCAGCTGAAACTGATGCGAAAGTTGTGGATGCTTGATATGATCCTCCATCTAAACTATATTCAAACCCTGTACCTGATGCCGGTGAGCTTACAACAATAGTTCCTGTAGTAACAGCACAAGTTGGCTGAACAGTAACCGATGCTGTTGGAGCATTCGGAACACCTAGTGCAGCAATAATTGTCTCTGCTGTAATTGAAGTAGTACATGTATTATCGGATGTGCTACGCACTAGAGGTATATAAGATCCTGCTGCAAGTCCTGTAAATGATGAAGAAACCTGGTAAGAAGTTCCGTTATTAATACTATATTCAACTCCTGTTTGTGTTGTAAATACAATCGATCCTGTTGGTGTAGCACAAGTTGGTTGAGTAACTGTAACACTTGGAGTACTTGGTAAGTTTGGAACAGCGTTTACTGTTACATTAGTTGTAGGTGATTCACAAGAAGTTGAGGTGTTTCTCACTTTTACTGTATGAGAACCTGGAGATACACCGGTAAATGTCGCTGAGGCTTGATATGTTCCCCCGTCTAAGCTATATTCAAAACCGGAACTTTGAGCAGGCGAACTAACTACAATGGTTCCTGTTGGGGTAGCACAAGTCGGTTGGACAGTTGTTGATGCCGTGGGAGCAGATGGATTGGTATTTACTGTTAATGTAGCAGTGTTTGTTAATTGACCGGAACATAAAGCTGGAGCGGGTCCTGTTACTAAAACGTTGTAGGTTGTAGTTGACGATACTACTCCTGTATTGATTGTAATGTTTGAACCTGTTCCAACAACAGCAGTACCAACTAAAGAGTTATCGGAGTTATTTCTTAATTGGTAAGAATATCCAGTTTGAGAGTTTGCGATTGTAATCGTCGAGGACCCTCCTGAACAAACCGCACTTGGAGATGCTGAAACAGCTAAACTCAACGTTGGATTTGTTCCAAAAGTTACTGGAACTACATCGGTCTCAAAAACAAAACATGCTCCTGGAGGTAATTTGAATGCCTTCACCTTCAATGTAGTGCTTGCATTTAATGTGCCTGAAACCAAAGAAACAGACCCACCTGTTCCTAAAACAGAAGATCCAGTTGTTGTCGTTCCATCTGCAAGGAACAATTGATATACGATTCCACTTCCGGAATTAGGAATAGTTACAGTAACAGTTCCAGACGCAGTACAAAACTCAGCCGAAGCCGGATTAACAGTCAATGCAGCTGAAGGAAGTATACAATCTACAGTAGCTCCTGTTATCGGTGCGCTAGGACAGCCACCTGCTGAAGTTGCTGTAGCTGTTAATACGCCATATGGATAAAGCTCGTATGATTGAATCCCATTCAATGTCCAAATACCACCGCTAACGGTAACTGGAGAACCAATTGGATATCCATCGATATAAACTTGAACTTGAGTTCCGTTGGTTCCTGTTCCTGATAAAGTTGTACCTTGTTCAAAAACTGGTGAAGTTGTAATTGTTAATCCAGTATTAGCTGATTGCAATGTTGCCGTAACTGCACTTGAAGCGTTACTTTGAGTTTTACATGGTGCCGTAGCTTTCGCTGTAATAACTGAACCAGGTGCGATATTCAACCCACTTACAGTCCAAGCATTTCCAGATACAGTTGTCGGAGTTCCCACAGGATTGCCATTCACGTATATCTGAATAGAAGTACCATTTACTTCAACTGAGGTTCCGCTTAAACTGGTGATATTCGATGAAACGCATCCAGGAGTATTGATAATTGGGGCAGTGGTTTGACCTCCAATAACATAAACGGCATTAGAGGCGGTTGAAATACATTCTGTTGGTCTAGCCGCCCTAACGGTGACTGTATCACAAGGTGAGAAAGTTAATCCAGTTGCAGTCCAATTACCAGAAGCATCTGTTGTTGTAAATTTCTCTAAGAATCCGTTAATATAAACGGTAACATTAACTCCCAATACATTATCAGGAGTCGGCACAGTACCAGAAATAGATGTTAGCGACGTTGTAATTGGATTGGTCGTTACAGTTGGTATTTCAGTAGTTCCTGTTGTGTTAAAACAGTATGGTGTTAAAGAAGAATTACACTGACCTGGCTGCTGATATGAAAAATAGTATGTTCCTGACGGAAAACATTGTCCAGTCTGACATTCAAAAGCATATTGAGTTGTTCCAGCCACAGTAACAATTGGATTTGTACTGCCAGGTTTTAAAACTGATTCATCAAACTCAGTACCATCAGGGTTGTACATGTAAAGATTTGTTCCAGCCGGAGGAGCCGTTGTAAATGTAATTCTTACTCCTTTGTTACCAGATATTGTTGCTAACTGAGACGCAAGCGGTGGAGTTGAGCAAGTACTACCTACAATGGCAATCGAACAATCATCAACTGACTCATATTCTCCTACCGCCTGAGCAGTGGCTGTAATTTCTTGATCAGAGGCTAAAGCTGGTGAAATACCGGTTAGTGACCAAGCACCACCAACCTGAACCAGTGTAGTCCCAATCAATACACCATCCTTATAAATTCGAACTGTTGATCCGGCAGCTTCCATTGATGTACCAGAAACAGATGTTGCACCGGAAGCAATTGGCTGAGTAATTGTAGGACAATCCGATCTATAGGTACAAATACTTGTATTTGGAGAACAAAATGCTTGAGCATTTACGATTTCTGTAAAACAAGCCGACAAAGTTACGCATGGACCTACTCCACCAACGTCTGAGGCAGAAGATGGTTGACAAATCGTAGAGGCCTGTGCAGCAGTATTATCAACAATCACATATCGCATCGGCGTACTTGCGTTGATTCCTGGGAATTGAGCAACTAAATCAGCAAAAACCACATAAAAGTCTAGAAAATAATCCAAATCACCACAGTTTAACGAACCTGCAATCGATTTTTGGTAATTGGTGGTTCCAGGGTATGATATTACCGGTGTACAATTTGGTGTATTAACGTTATAAACGTAAACTCCGAATTTTGTAGCTAATACTAATTCTATTTCAAATCCAGGATTATCCACCGTCCAGTTAGGATCCGCATTAGCTCCTGTATTTCCAAATAGGCCATCCGTATCAATTAAAATTGAATAACTTTTTGCATTCGGAGAAATACTTCCCATTCGCAAACGGAATAACCAATTTCCTGCCGGACTCAAGTATTTCTGAGCAGGGTCTCTATCTCCTTGATCCACAAAATCTGTAAAACCACAATCTGGCGCATTATTCAAATCCGATGTTGGTTCAGAACCTGGGAATATCAATGAAGAATATGGGATTTCACTTTGCAACTGGTCATCAGTTGTAAATCCAGCTGTTGAAGCAGATGTATATCCATCACCATTTGGGTCCAGAATTGCTGCACCAGCGCCTGTAGCCGGTTCGTAAATCATTCCCGGTGTTTGTGAAAAAAGTTTCCCGAATCCTAAAACTAAAAAGCAAATTGAAAAAAGAAAATATTTCATAAATTTTTGATTAGATTTCATAAATCTGTTTTTGAAAAGGTTGCAAAGATAGGAAAAGAAATGTAAAAAAGAAGTTATTAACATTAATATGTGTACTGATATCAGCAATAAATAATTCCAGTTGGCAAAAAAAAATAATCTAAGCGATTCCGATTTGTATTGTATTAATCGAAAAAATTGATGATTAAATTCTACCAAATCACTTTAAACGTTTATTTTGGCTGCATTTTATTCTCAATGAGCGCACTTGTATATTGCTGATAAATTGCCTTTATGACGCGAATTTTGGATAAATCACTTTTGCTCCAACCTCTTGTTTTTTGATCATTCCATGACAATGGATCTTTATCCTTCTCAAAGGCAATAAAATTCTCAGAAGAATAAGCAAGTTTTGGTAAATTCTTCTTTTGAAAGAAAGAAACGCCCATAGAAAAATAACACGTTTTTTGATTCAATAAATCCAATGCTGTAGGTAAAATATCTATTTGTTGAAAAGGAGTTCCTGATTTTACTTTCGGTAATTTTCCACTCGAATGATAAAATGCAATTGGAATTCTATGACCCCATTCCAAGGTACTTCTGTCAGATCTATTTGTAGGACCAACGTGATCGGCACAAAATATAAATAACGTGTTATTGAACCAATCCTGCTTTTGAGCTTTTTCCCAAAAGGATTTGAACGCGAAATCAACGTAATGAATAGTTTTACAAAGTGGGTCTGGTCCATTTCGAACCTTATTTTTAAATTCTTTCGGGATGGTAAAAGGGTGATGAGATGAAAGCGTAAAAATCATTGAAAAAAATGGCTTTTTGAATTCATTCATTTTATCAATAGACCAAGACATAAAATGATGATCTTCAATCCCCCAATTCCCATCAAAATGTTCGTCATTTCCATATTCCGATCTTCCGAAATAGTAATCAAATCCAACCGCTGAGGCGAAAGCATCAAAGCGCATGGAGCCATTCGTTGCTCCATGAAAAAATGCAGATTCATAACCGTGTTTTTTCAAAATGCTTGGAAAACCTTGAAATTGATTCGAACTGTAAGACGAAAGAATAAAACTTTCATTCATCCAGGTTGGAATAGAGGAAACTACAGTTGGAAGCGCATCCATTGAGGTTCTCGCATTGGCAATTCCGTAATCGAAATACATCGATTCATTCAAAATTGAATCTAAAAATGGAGAATAACTCTCCGGACTTGCCGGCCCGGCATACATGGTACCGAAACTCTCCAATAGGATAAAAACGACATTTGGTTTACCTTCAAGAATATTTTGTGGATTAGTCTTTTGAATTGGATTAAAAATTCGATTGACTTCTTTTTCAGAAAAGAACTTTTTTTCCTCAACTCCAACAAAATCATACGTTTTAATTATCGTAAATGCCGAATTTAATACGGCTGGTGAACTTTTCAATGAACAATAGTTTGTAGCTTCTATGATACCAATTGGTTTTAATTGAAACCCACCTCGACCAACAACTATAGTAATTGATATTCCAACAAGCAAACCAATCCACGACTTCATCGACTTAAAATGAGAAACCGGTTTTTTGAACTTAAAATAAAAATAGGTGATACTTAATAATGAAACTAGATAGAAAAGAATTAACCACCAAAACTCCAATAAAAACTCTCCCGCAAGACTTCCCGTTTCTGGGTTGTTCAGCATATAGATCAAATAATCGTAACTTGTCCTCTTTTCTGTGTAAGAAAAATAAGCTACGTCCCAAGCATTGAAGAAAAATATCAAGGCAGAAGTCAAGATAAACAAGATCGTAAGAATATAACTTTTTATCTTTTCAACTTTTTCTCCTAATGGAATTAAAAAAAGGATAATGAAGGGCAAAAAGTATAAGGCAATTGTAATGGCATCAAACCAAATCCCAATAACATGCTCATAAAAGCCAAAATCACTAAAAGATTTAGAATTCGTAATCAACAATAATATTCTGTAAAGTTCTAAGACGATTAGAACCAAACTTAACTTAATCAATAAGTTAATTCCATTATTTCGACGAATCAAATCGGCTTTCAAATTAATAGTTCAAAAGCTTATCAACGGCTTCAGACAACCTATCTTGTGGTAAAAATTGCTTTTCCAATGAAACAGCGAAAGGCACCGGTGTATCAAGTGAAGCAACACGAAGAACTGGAGCATCTAAACTTTCAAAGCAATGTTCATTAATCAAAGCTACGATTTCACCACCAATTCCTCCAGTTAGGCAATCTTCATGAAGAACAATAACCTTTCCTGTTTTACGAACAGCCGAATAGATCGCATCTTGATCCAATGGTAAAAGCGTTCTTAAATCAAGAATTTCGATCGATAAATCTTTTCTAGCTTCAGCTAATTCCAATGCCCAATGAACACCCAATCCATAAGTGATTATGGTAATATCATCTCCTGCACTTACATTTCTTGCTTTCCCAATTTCAACTGTGTAGTAATCATCAGAAACATCTTCTTTTAAACTGCGATAAAGATACTTATGCTCAAAATAAATAACCGGATTTGGATCTTCAATAGCCGCATTCAAAAGTCCCTTTGCATCGGTTGGTGTTGAAGGGTATACTACTTTCAAACCAGGTGTATGAAAAAACCACGCCTCATTACTTTGTGAATGGAAAGGTCCAGCAGCTGTACCTGCACCAGTTGGCATTCTTACAACCACATCTGCATTTTGACCCCAACGCCAATGAATTTTAGCTAAATTATTAATGATTTGATTAAACCCGCATGTTACAAAATCAGCAAACTGCATTTCGACCATTGCTTTCATTCCTGAAATAGAAAGACCAAGTCCAGTTCCAACAATCGCAGATTCACATAATGGTGTGTTTCGAACGCGGTCTTTACCAAACCTATCAACTAATCCTTCCGTGACTTTAAACGCACCACCATATTCTGCAATATCTTGCCCCATTAAAACCAATTCGGGATATTTTTCCATGGATTGAATTAAGGCATCTTGAATTGCATCAATGAATCGTTTTTCAGAACTATTTCCAGAAGGAACAATTACATTTTGATTGAACGGCGCGTAAACATCATTCAATTCAATTTGCAAATTAGCTTCAATTGCCGATTCAGCTTGAGCTTCCTCAAAACCTTTCTGAATTTCTTCTTTGAATGAATTTTTTATTTCCGACTCTAAATCATCAGTCAGGATTCCCAATTCTTTTAAGTAAAGTTCATAGTTAGAAACGGGATCTTTTAAAGCCCATTGATCCTGCAGACCTTCCGGATAGTATTTTGTTCCCGATGATTCTTCATGACCTCGCATTCTGAAAGTCATTAATTCCAATAGATAGGGTTTTGGATCTTTTCGAATTTCGTCGTTTATTTTCCGAACAGTGCGAATCACTTCTAAAACATTATTTCCATCAACTTGAATGGCATTCATACCATAACCAATTCCCTTGTCGATAAATTGCTTGCAACGAAATTGTTCAACAGAAGGAGTTGACAAACCCCAGCAGTTGTTCTCAACGCAAAAAATAACCGGCAAATCCCAAACAGCTGCAACATTCAACGATTCATGAAAATCACCTTCTGAAGCTCCTCCATCTCCTGTAAAAACAATAGTCGCTTTTTCATTTTTACGAATTTTATTGGCAAGTGCTATTCCATCTGCAATGCCAAGCTGCGGACCAAGGTGAGAAATCATTCCGACCAATTTATGTTCTTGAGTACCAAAATGAAATGAACGGTCACGGCCCTTCGTAAACCCAGAAAGTTTACCTTGAAACTGAGCAAAAAGACGATTCAACGGAATATTTCTTGTAGTAAAAATGCCCAAATTTCGATGCATAGGTAAAATGTATTCATCATCATCCATAGCATAGGCGCATCCTACTGAAATTCCTTCTTGTCCCCAACCGGAAAACCATTTCGTAATTTTTCCCTGGCGAAGAAGTATAAGCATTTTTTCTTCTATCAACCTGGGTTTAAGTAACTTCTTATATATTGACAATAGCTCTTGGTCATCGAATCCTTCGCGATTGAATTCAATGTTTCTTTTCTCAAGTGTTTCCATAAAGTTTTTTGGTTAAAGGGATAAATTAAATCTTCATTCCTTTCACAACGCGTTCTTTGCGTTTGGTTTTTTGAAGTTTTTTACGAACAACCAATAAATATGCTGCTCGCGCGCTACCTCTGGTTAAATCAACTTTATACTGATCCTCACCATACTTGATTTTTGGTCCACCTTGCGCATTCCAATCAGCATCAAAAAAGTAACGTTTGCTTAAAGAAGACTCCGATTTCGAAACGAAAGAAAGTACCTTATTTTCACCATTTTCAAATCGCACCTTGATCTCGTCTTTTGACCCAAAGCTATCAAATATACATCGTGTTCCAGCCGGAATAATTATAGATTCGCTTTCACTGCTCGAATTAATCACCAAAGTTCCGTTGTCCGTTGTATTTGAATTATCAGAACGAATTTCTTGATTGAGAATAATTGTATGGGAAATAAAGAACTGAACTTTACCCATTTTTTCTTCATTATCCAAAGCGAATTCATCTCTAACTTGGGTTGTGTAAGGAACTTTAACCCCACAAGAACTCAATATCGATATACAGAGACTAAGAAGAACTAAATATTTCATATGCAAAATTTTACACAAAATTAAGAAAATGATTCAGCTTGTGGAAACAGAAAACAAGAAATTGTAATTATTTTTGGGTGATGAAGAAACTCTTTCATAAATCTTTATTTTCCTTAATGTTACTTGTGTTTTTAGGATGCATGGATAATTCTAAAAGTGAAACATTAGATCTTGATAAAATACGACCAAAATCCAATTCGGAATTATATAAAAATGGCAAAACAACCGTCGACAGTAATACTGTTTTTCTTAGCGAATATTTAATGGATTCCGTCGATTTAAAAATAGCTCGACTTATTACTCTCAATAACTCCTCTTTCCTAAATAGATTCCCGAGTAAGAAAAACGCTCTTAGAACATTATATTTAAAGGATACAACTATTCAAATTCAACATGAACATTACGAATATGTTGATTCAAATCAAATGAAAAATGCATTCTTCAATTGGCTCGATTGCAATGGCAAAAACTGTAAAAGCATCAAATTATACGAAGAAACTAACATTGAGCCAGATAATGTACTCTTAATAGCTACTGCTCAATCGATAGACATTTTCCGAAGTAAATCACTTTTTAAGGCGGAAGACTGGATCAATTTTGTAAGATTTTCAAAGAAAACAAATGTATTCAAATACATCCTTTTTCAGAAAAAAAATCAAAAATCTCAATGGTTTGATTTAAAAAACTATAAACTCGTGCTTAAAACAAATAAATGAATATTTTAAATCGTGGATTTATTTCCGTTAAACCAACAACTGAATTTTTGAATTGGAAAAAATCCCACTCAATTGAAGAATTAATCGAACCTGAAATTCCTGAAGCAACAGTTTACTTGATTGAGGATGAATTTTGGGATGAGGAAGAAATATTGAAAAAATATTTTAAGAAAATTGCAAAACAAGAATTTCTTGGTTGTTCTGAAATAGTTGAATCTTTTCCAAGCGTTGAATCTGTTGAAGATTTTTTAAATTTTTTTACTGTGGAATTTGGAACTTTTGTAATTGATCTTCTAAAAAATCCAATTAACTCAGAAAAAATTGATTTATAATTTTTTGAACAACTCGGCATTTAGGTAACTCGAATCGTAGGTTACCTCCTCGCCTATCCAACTTGGAATTTCAAATTCAAAATTTTCCGATGGAATTTCGATTTCAGCAACAATTAATCCGCTCAGTTTTCCTTCAAAAACATCAATTTCCCAAGTTAAGTTGCCAAAATTCAAGTAATGTCGTTTTTTGGAAAGTACTTTTAAATTGAACTTTTCAATTATTTCTAATGCCTCCCCTTTCGGGATCTCATATTCGAATTCATCCCTGGTTATTCCAACTTGATTACCTTTAATTGTGATAAAAGCGACGTCGTTTTTAATTCGAATGCGTAAAGATTTGTCTGGCTCGTTGAATAAATAGGTTTGTTCGATTTGATCAAATTTGCAATCCTTAATGACGATTGAATCATTAACCAAATACTTACGCTCAATTTCTTTCATTCAATATTGTTTTCTGCAAAGTTAAGCTGTTGATAGATTCTTAATTATGAAATCAACGGAAAGAAATAAAAAATTATATTTGAATTCTTTAAGAATGTAGATGATTGAACTAAGAGCAAGAACCCCACGTTGGGTAATAATTGTAATTGATTTAGTGCTTGCGACTTTCGCTTTGGGGTTTGCCTATCTCATTCGGTTCGACTTGAAAGCTGATATTTCTTTGATCCGGAAAGAGTGGTTGATTTTATCGAAATCCATTTGGTTTTATTTTTTGGTCAAGTTCTTGGTTTTTTATTTCTTTAAAATCCACAAAGGCCTTGTAAGATACACTTCAACCGAAGATTTGAAGCGAATTTTTCTCGCAGTATTGAATTGTAGCTTTATTTTTCTCATAGCTGGATATATTCGTTATGAATGGATGGATGGTTACTTTTTGTTCCCGATGTCCGTTTTGATTTTGGAATTCCTTGCTGGGTTCGCATTTGCAATTGGATGCCGTTTCATTATTAAATTGCTTTATTTAGAACGAACAAAAACGAAAACCGAAGAAGAAAATGTGCTAATTTATGGCGCAGGAGTCAGTGGAATAATTACAAAACGAACCATTGAAAACGACCCAAGAAACAATCAGAAAGTAATCGCATTTATAGATGACAACCCCAAATTAAAAGCAACACGAATTGAAGGCACAAAAGTAATTGGAACAGACAATATAAAATCGCTCAAGGAGGAATTTGACATCAAACAGCTGATCGTTGCAATTCAAAATCCAAATCCTGAAAAACAAAAAAAGGTTTTAGATACTTGCTTGGAACTCAAAATAGCAGTTCAAAAAGTTCCTAATCCAAAAAGTTGGGTAAATGGAGAATTTACAACTAAACAACTTTCGAAAATTAAAATTGAGGATTTACTTGGAAGAAAAGCCATTGATTTGAGTAATGAACAGATTCAAAATGAACTAAATAATAAAGTTATTTTGGTTACGGGAGCAGCTGGTTCAATTGGTAGCGGATTAACGATGGAAATTGCGAAATATTCCCCTTCCCTACTTCTTATACTCGATCAAGCAGAATCTGCCGTTTATGACTTGCAATTTGAACTTTCAACCATTTATCCAAATCTTAAGTTTGAGGTAATCATTGGTGATATTTGTAATGAAAATCGAATGAATCGTATTTTCGAATATTTCAAACCGCAACTTGTTTTCCACGCTGCTGCCTATAAGCATGTTCCGATGATGGAACTGAATCCTGCAGAGGCCGTAATGAATAATATAAAAGGAACCAAAATATTAGCTGACTTAGCCGTTTCAAATAGGGTTGAAAAATTTGTAATGATATCCACGGACAAAGCGGTTAATCCAACTAATGTTATGGGTGCATCCAAGCGCATCGCTGAAATATACACGCAAAGTAAAAATGAGGTAAATAAAACTAGGTTTGTGACAACTCGGTTTGGAAATGTTCTTGGCTCGAATGGCTCTGTAATTCCACTTTTTCAAAAACAAATTGACAATGGAGGACCTGTAACCGTTACTGATGAACGCATCACACGTTTTTTCATGACGATTCCAGAAGCCTGTCAATTGGTACTAGAGGCATGCGTAATGGGAAAAGGCGGCGAAATTTTCGTTTTCGATATGGGGGAATCAGTTAAAATAATTGATCTTGCAAAAAAAATGATTTCGTTAAGTGGATTGGAATTAGGCAGGGATATCGACATTAAAATTTCTGGATTAAGACCCGGTGAAAAGTTGTATGAGGAATTATTGGCTAACGAGGAAAACACACTTCCGACACACCACGAGAAAATATTAATTGCCAAAACTAGACATACCGAAAACCAACTAATCTCGTTAATTGAAAAATTGGTTCATTCATTAAACACAGATCAAAATAGTGATTTGGTACAAAAAATGAAAGAAATCGTTCCTGAATTTAAGAGTAATAATTCCGAATTTGAAGAATTGGACAAATGAACATAAAACCCGCTGAAATACAAGTTAGATTTGCTGATTTAGATGTTTTAGGACACGTAAATAATTCCATTTATTTGAGCTATTTCGAAATGACACGCGTTCACTATTTTCGAGAATTGCTGGGTGAATTATGGGATTGGAAAAAAAATGGTGTCTTATTGGTCCGAAATGAAATTGACTACATCATCCCAATTCTTTTACATCAAAAACCGATTATTTCAATGCGATTATTAGAAATAGGAAATAAAAGTTTTAAACTCGGCTACGAAATTTTTGTTGAAGAAAAATTACATACCAAAGGTTGCTCAGTATTAGTTTGCTATGACTCTGTTACAAACAGGACAATACACGTTCCAATCAAAATGAAAGAAGCTCTCAATAAGTTAGTAATTCAATCCGCGTAATTTTGTTCTAATTTAAAAACACTATATGAAAAATTCAATTTTTGCCCTGTTCATTATTAGCATTTCCATTTTCGCAAATTCTCAAGAAGTTCCTTGTT
>JACCDP010761817.1_pt1 | contig 14355 bp, 13 predicted proteins | sample 7445841 | NCBI WGS metagenome assembly JACCDP01 (sample SAMN15323441, study PRJNA562643) | freshwater metagenome | isolation source: river surface water | place: USA:Blue River Watershed | collected 2017-08-17 | reverse complement strand
TCCAGTATATTCTTGACCTTTAATTTTTGTAGAATATTTTTGCGACTTTTGTTTAACCTATTCTCAGGAGATGGTTGAATCCTAAGTCCAAACAACTCATCCAAATAATTATTTAGAACTCGCGTAAAATTGTTTTTCAAAGCACCCCTCATTATGCATCTGTAATGCACTTTCCCATAGAGATAATTTGTTCCTAATCTAATAATACTCATCTTAGCGTTAATGTTAATGACTTAACTTAATTCACGTTAGAACTAGCCAGAGAGAGGATTGTTGAAAATCGTTCAGCGCAGGGTGACCAATGCAATAACTGATTGGAGTTTAGACCAGTGGTCACGCTTTTATTCAACCTTATAAGGAAATATGCTTATATTTAAGGCACGAACTTGGCCATTTGGACTACCATTTGTAAGTGGAGAAGCGAAATGACGTCTGAGCAAGAGGTATTGTTAACACCCGCGGAAGTTGCATCATTATTTCGAGTAGATCCAAAAACTGTTACTAGATGGGCAAAATCTGGCAAGTTAACCTCAATTAGAACATTGGGTGGACATCGAAGGTATAAAGAGTCTGAAGTTAAAGCACTTCTTTTGAAAACAACTAGCAACAGTTAAAGAATGGATAGTGAATAACTATGAGTGAAGAAAAAAACACTGGTGAAGATGCAAAAGCTAAAATGTTGGCAGCCCTTGCAAAAAAACAAAAAGGTAGTAACTCAGGCAAGAGCGCCGGTCCTACTTCAGGATCCAAGGTTGGCTCAGGTCAAACTGGTGGCTCAGCACCAAAGATGCATAGACGCAAATCTGGTTCAGCTTAATTAGCATCATCTAGCAAAATGAGAATAACAAATACTGAGTACTTCTTACTGTTTGTGGTCTCCTATTTACTTGTGGGTCTACTTACACCAGTAATGAGAAAGATTGCCATTGCAACAGATGTAGTTGATCGACCTAACTCCTCCCACAAAACCCATAAGAAAGCAGTCCCATATTTAGGGGGGGTTGCAATAATTATTGGGGTAATTACAGTTTCTTACTCAGCCTCCCTTTTCTCACAGTTCACTTCAAGCACTTTCTGGCTTGCTACCTCTGTACTAGGCCCTGCATTGTTGCTAGGACTCATTGGCTTATGGGATGACATAAGAAATTTACCGCCCTTACCAAGATTTATTGCCCAAACGTTTGCAGGTGTATTTACTGCGGGTATTTTGCTAATTACAGACAATATTGGAAATCCAACAGGATCATCTATTTTTGATTCAATAATTACAGTTGTATGGATTGTTGGAATTTGTAATTCAATTAATTTCTTTGATAATTTAGATGGTGGAGCTGCTGGAACTGTCGCAGTTTCATCAATTGCACTTGCCTACCTAGCTCTCAATGGCGATCAGTATTTGATTGCAGCACTCTCAGTAGTTACAGCCGGTTCTACCTTAGGATTTTTAGTCTGGAACAAAAGCCCTGCCAAAATCTATATGGGAGACGCCGGAGCGTTATTTCTAGGGGTGCTGCTAGCGACATTAACTGTTCGATTTGAACCAACCGCTCAATCTCAACTTGGGTCCTTTTTGATTCCAGTTCTCCTGCTTGCAGTACCAATACTTGATACAACAGTTGCAGTACTTTCTAGAATACGAAGGCAGCTTTCACCCTTTCAGGGCGGGCAAGATCATCTATCACATCGATTAATTAGGTCAGGTGTTTCAAGGAAATCCTCCGCGATTATTTTGTGGAGTTTATCTGCGCTATTCGCTGGAGTTTCAGTTTTAATAGGTAACGTATCTCAAAGTTCCACAAATTATCTATTAATTGGTGCAGGATTAACTTGGTTAGTTTTATTCATAGCTTTTTTTAGGACTAAAGATAATTAAGAGTTTCTCTTAAACACTAAGTGATTTAACACAAAGTAGTTGACGGGTACTATAAAAATAAGTGGGACTAACTTGGCTACCCTTGGATCAAGGCCGGATACTAGGAGAATTTTTATAGTAAAGGTTGAAACTGACCACCAAAATGTAAGATTTAAAAGGTATTTAAAACCTGATCTTGAATGATTTTGTTTGCTTTTAAATGTCCATCTGTGATGGGTAAGATAATTTATACTCGTTGCAACAGTTGCTGAAATAAGGTTAGCCAAAAACACAGAACTAATTGGCCCGTAAAGCGAGATAAACAACAGGTAGTCCACAAAAGTTGTGGTCATCCCTACTAATCCCCACCGTAACATTGAGTAATCAAAGTATTTGTCTTTGAGTGATTTCAATTTAGAAATAATGTATTCCAATCTTGATATTTAAAGTACTTGTGGCTGAGGCCGGGATCGAACCGGCGACCTAACGATTTTCAGTCGTTCGCTCATACCAACTGAGCTACTCAGCCATTGAAAGTGCAGTTAAGCACTTGCGACCCAGACGGGACTTGAACCCGCGACCTCCGCCGTGACAGGGCGGCGCGCTAACCAACTGCGCTACTGGGCCTTACTTTACGAAGTTGAAATTACTTTCAACCCCTTAGCGTCCCCAACGGGATTTGAACCCGTGTTAACGCCGTGAAAGGGCGACGTCCTAGGCCACTAGACGATGGGGACCAGAAGGAGAAGGGTATCGGTCATCTAGTTCATATCAAAACTACTTAAATGGGATAATTTACGCATGGAAATAATCAGAAATCCAACACAAGTTGAAATCAAGAAAGCTGCCCAAGCATTAAAGGATGGCCATCTTGTTGCTTTTCCAACTGAGACTGTTTACGGCTTAGGAGCTGATGCAACTAATGAAAAGGCTGTCGGGAGAATTTATGAAGTTAAAGCAAGACCAACTAGTCATCCACTAATAGTTCATGTTTCATCAATTAACTTACTGGAGAATTGGTCTACGAGAATCCCAAAGTATGCCTTGAAATTAGCAAAAGTATTTTGGCCAGGTCCAATGACTTTAGTGTTGCCTAGAACAGATCTGGCAAAAAATTTTATAACTGGCGGACAAAGTAGTATCGGAATTCGAGTTCCCAGTCACCCGATTGCACTTTCTTTACTAAAAGATTTTGAATCTCTTGGTGGGCTTGGAGTAACTGCACCAAGCGCTAATAGATTTGGCGCAGTCTCTCCTACATCTTCTGCAAGCACTACGGAAGAAATTGGATCTTATTTGTCAAACATGGACTTAATTTTAGATGGAGGAGATTGTGAGATCGGCTTAGAATCAACAATTATAGGTTGCTTAGAAGAGGAGCCTGTAATGCTAAGGCCAGGAATTATTAGTAACTCAATGATTGCCCAAGTGACTGGGTTAAAAATACAAGAAATTAATTCTCGTTTAATTGTTAAATCCTCTGGTCAATTCAAATCACACTATGCACCAAGAGCACAAGTTGTTTTGGATGTTAAACCTGAACCGGGTGATGGCTTTTTAGCATTGGCTGATATTCCTACGCCAGAGGGAACAATAAGACTTGGGGCACCAAGTGATGTAATTCAATACGCCCAAATTCTGTATGCAGCATTGAGAGACGGCGATAAGAAAAATTTAAGAAAAATTGTGGCAATTTTGCCAAACGGATCAGGGCTTGCGCTTGCAATAAGAGATAGGCTGGTTAAATCGAGTGGTTAAACCTTCTTAAATATAATAATATAATGTTATTGCATCAAAAGTATTAATTTCTAAATATGGGCCTTTAGCTCAGTCGGTAGAGCAACGGACTTTTAATCCGTGGGTCGTCGGTTCGATCCCGACAGGGCCCACAACTTTTGTAAAAATTTATAAGACAATTTGCAAAAGTAATTTGTTAAAATCAAAACACACCTTAAATTTTTTGGACTAGTACCGTTTAACTAACTTCATGCTGATAGATTTAATGAATGAATCTATTAAATAGGTTTTATCAGTATTCTCTTGGCCCAGATATTTTGGCTATAGTAGAAAAACTGAATCTAAATCTAGATTTTGTGATTGAAGCCGGTTGTCATGATGGCACAGATACAGAGCGATTTTTAAAGCATTTAAAAGGTGCAAAAATTTATGCGTTTGAGCCAGATTCAAAAGCTCGCTTGAAAGCCGAAAAAAAACTCAACAGATTCATACCAAAACAAATTTCAATATCTCCTTACGCGCTCTCTAATTGCAGAGGTGAAGCATTTTTGGTTTTTGAAGGCTTAAATGCGGATGGAACTCAAGCGGGCTCAGGAGCTACGCGTATTGCTAAAAAAGGGAAAAAAGCTGTGCAAACGAGGATGTTAGATGAAATGTTGCCTAATCAATTACGCCGCGGGCTGCTTTGGTTAGATGTAGAAGGACATGCAGTTCAGGCACTGTCTGGAGCAACGAAAACTTTAAAAAAAATAATTATAGCAAAAATTGAAATACAAATGCACGATATGGGTCCTGGAAGAAATGCAGACTTATTTTCTGTGCTGCAGATTATGAAGCGCTCTGGATTGATACCAATTTATGGTCCACTACACCCCGGCTACTTTGGGGATGTAATTTTTATCCAGTCTAATGAGATTGGTTTAAAATTAAAGATTAAATCATTACTAATCAAGATACAGCTTCGAATTCTGCATAGAATTATTTATCCACCACTAAATAAACCCAAAAAACAACTTTATAAAGTTCATAAATTATAGTAAGTTTGTTTGGTGCCTACCCCAAAGTTCAATTAGATGAAACTACAAAATGATTCAACTAATTTATTATGGAGGCAACTAAAATGCGCTTAAATCGTGTTCTAAGCGAGTTAACTAAAAGAAATATGCTGTTCTTGAGAATTCCTTCAGCAAATGTAGTTTTACTATTCATCTATCTGTTTTTTTATGGCTATCTCTTCTTAAATTATAAGGCTCCATCAATGGATGAGATAACCAACTTCAATTTAAGTCGTAATTTTAGTTTTTTCCAGACCAATGCTCCGCCAGGAGATACCGGAGCTCTATTTTGGACACTACTTGGATTTTTTCCTAACTTTGCAACCGCGAGGTTATTCTTTTTTATCTTGCTCATTATTTCTATATGCATAATTGTTGAAATCAAAAACGAGGATGAGAATAAATCTCTTTTCCTCATAGTTTTGTATTTAACCATGCCTTTTGCATTCTGGACAGGGAAATTAATTTCCCCTGAAATTGTGTTATTTTTCTTGGTTGCTATATCTATCAATATTTTCACAAGGTACGAAAAAACCGCGTTTATAATTGTCGGCATTGCAATTGGGATCAAATTAACTGCCTTACCGGCATTAGTGTACATATTTCTTTCCGGTTTGAAAATGTCAGTAATTATTAAAAAAACAAAATTCGTATTTCTTTGTATACTAGTTTTTACAATCACCAATATATTTAGCTTAAAGAGACTTATTCAATCACTACTTCTCTCTGACGGAAAAGAAATTACTCATGTTGACTACCTGAAAATAAAAAGCATATTATTTGGCAATTTACAATCATGGGATTCAATTCAATTTGGTTCCTTAGGTCATTTTATTTTTCATCCCGCATTAATTGTGGGAATTATATTAGTAGGAATATTTTATCAATTAAAATCGTCAATTATGTTTCTAATTGTTTTCGTAGCAACAACAATATTAATTTGGGTGTCACCCTCTGGTTTTGGATGGTATTGGTTTCCACTTATCCCAATTCTTTTCAAATATATTTCTGAAATTTTTGATGAGATCAGAGCATCAGCAAAATCGAAAACTATCTTGTATTTGTTTTGCTTTTTGCTGCCAACAACAAATGCAATTTACAATATAAGTACAATTCATTCTTCTATTTCTGAGAAAACGCAACAGATTCAAACGATCAATAATGTTGATAAGGCATGTCTAAAAGCTTTTTTTAGCAGTAATTCTGAGAGAAAAATATATGCTGTAGCTGATTTTGGGTTAAATCTGGAAATTCCAAAAAAAGATGGAGTAAATATCTATTATGGTCAATTCGAAAACATTAAATCAAGCATGGATTCAGGGATCATTGTTATTTCGAATAGATTAATGGGTAATGAATATTACTTGAAATCTCTGATCGAATCAAAGCGTACTTTGATTATAAAAAAGCAGTGTACTTCAATATTTATACTTGAGGTTAAATGAAATTATCTCAGTTTAGAACAAGGACTTTATCACATAGTAATACCCAATTGGTTTCTATTGAAGTTCGTAAATGTTTAGTTATACTTTTTTTGATTATTTACGGATTTTTTAGTCACGGTCCAAGTATTCTTAATTTGCAATCGATTATAAGCCTCGATTCTATTCAAAGGTTATTATACGAGTGTCTTTTAGTAACTTGTTTGTCAACTATATATCAGAGCAAGATTTTGCGTGAAAAAAAAATGGTTCTATATGTACGTGATATCACAGTAACCGTACTTATCCTCATCATTATAGTCTTAACAAACAAAGAGTTGTTGCAACTTAGTTTAACTGGAGATGAATTAGCTTATGCACAAGGACTTTCAGATTTTACTACGCGATTAATTACAAAACTTCCTGAAGGATTGAGTGATGTATCATTTAAGTATCTAATAAACTTCATGCAACTATTTATTTTACTAGTAATATTTATTCTTAATCGTTATGTAGTAAAGAAAATAAAGAAAGCTAGATTAATCGCTCTAATTTTGGTATTCTTAGCAATACGATTTGTTACAGTAATATTTGTAAATTCACAATATCAGTATCTGCAGGGCAATTCAATTGCAAACAACATATTTTCGTTCTTTTGGCTTTCTACAAGTACGGTTCGAATGGGCTCTGCCGCATTCTTTGTTTTCGTAACATGGAAATTATTTGATCTTCTTGGAGATAAGAAGTTAGCGCAAACTGTCTTGAAGATGTTATTTACGTTTTCAATTTTACAAATTCCAGTATTTCTCGATTCCTTGTTCGTTATTGATACTACCGGATATTATATATTTATTGGCGGTTTTATACTTCAGAAAATTATAAATAGGCATAATACCAATTTTTCAAATTTATTGCTTTTAATATGCATAGGCGTAAGCCTTAGAGCGAGCATTTTAATTTTTATTCCAATAGTAGCGGGATTATTAATTCGCAAAAAATTGACCTGTCAGAAATCTGATTTTATGTCCATGTTATTAATCCTTCCATTTATCGAGAACCTGTTATTTAAGCAAGCGCTAGGTATTTTTAACCCGGGTGACCAGAATGACGATTTAATTTTAAAAATTAAAGCATTTGTTTTTTCATTAAAAACTCTTGTGGCATTTAACTCAATTTTGATTCTTGTGATCACATTTATGATAGTTGTATTTCATCGTAAATACACGATTATTCTGCTTATGTACACTTGTTCTGTTTGTTTTTTCTATATCCCAATGATTCCTATTGGATCGTCAGGTTTTCCGAAATATCCACTGGAAGTATTCGGTCCCATTATCCTATTGGGATTCTCAGAATTGTTAAGGTATGTTCTCCAGAGAAATATAATGAATATTTCACTATCATTTTTAGTCGGAGCTTTCCTTTTACTATCCTTCAATAATATATCTCATAAATTCAAGCCCATTAGCATAGTTAAAGTCAATCCTTATACAGGCTTTGAGAACCTTCCTAATACAATAATTAACTATCCTATAAATTTAGCAAGCAGTTTTGAGTATATACGTAGAAATGATTTAACTGACAAGTGTTATAACCCAGGAGTAACTTATGGAACTTTTAATGAATTACTTGAAGGCTACTCGCACGAAGAGTATAAAAAAGCAAAAAATCTTTATACTAAAAATCTCTTAAGGAGTAATGAAATCTCTAATGTCATAGCGAGAAATAGTTGTTTGGTTCTAACTACAAATCTTGAGATTAGTAAGTTCGGGAAAGTACTTAATTATGAAAAATGGAATTTAGTATTTGAAGATTCAACCCCTAATTTCAAAACTAAAGTACAAATTTGGAAAAAATCAGTTGATACCCCTTGATCGATTATGCTTTTGAAATCTTGTAAAATATCTCTTTATTAATATTCTATAGGTTGGTGATATCATAGGATATCGGATTTCGATTCGCTGCAACAAATAGCAAAGCCATCCGATAAAATAAATTAAAAGCTTTCTATTTCTTGACGCTTGTGAAATTCTAAAACAATCAATTCTCCAATTATATATGGCAGAAGATTCAAAAAAATCTTTTTGTTTTTGCAAAACCTTAGTGTGGTAGCTATCAAAAATTCGCTCTCCTAATCGGAAATCATTTTTCGTATGTGTAGCAGTAGTGTCAAAGCCGATATTTAGAATTCGGCTTCGAATTGGAACTACAACAAATCCCGTTCTAATATAAGGTTCTAAAATAAAATCCCAATGTTCATCTTCGAGACCGGTCCAATATTTACCCAGAAAATCAAAAGTTTCCCTTGATATAGCCCATCCCCAACCTAATCCATAATTTACACGAACGTAATCTCGATCTGAGACATACGGATTTACCTCGACCGAAAAGCCATTCACACCTCTAAATTTTTTTTCTAACTTGAATTTGTCGAATATTCCAATGAAAAATGAGTATGCATCTGCTGAAATGACTATGTCATCTTCTAGTACGAGGCAAGCATCTACATCGAAGTTATCAAAAACATATTTTAATCCATTGAACATATTATGATTAATAGCTTGCTTGGTAGATTTAAAATTAAACCCATCATTAGTCACAATAGTTTTGTTTACAATATTAAAATTTTTTACAAGATCTCTAACTTGACGGGGGCTGTCCTGCGAATAAATTAGGAGAGGAGAATTGAGAGGCCTATCCGAATCATTTAGGGCTTCTAAAACTTTTGCCAAGTGTTCATGTCTAGAGTGGCAAATCAATAATGTTGCTATATCCATCAACTAAATAGCTTCTTAAACAATTTTGTAAGCTTGTTATACCTAAAATAAATATAAAGCTTTAGAAACAATCCTAAAAGATTAGTGCCATGCCTATTGTCTAATCGAATCACAATTCTACTAAATGCATCTCTTCCTGTCTCATATATGCGCACTGATGAAGCCTTAGATTGATTCTTACTTTTAAGTTTTATTTGTGTTGACACGGAATTAAATTTATTCGAATTTTCGATTATTGTAATAACTCGCTTTAAAAAGTTAAATTCATTTAATACAATATTGCGATTCTTCAATATATACTCCAGACGAGTTTCAAATAAATTTCCAGCTATTGCTTTTTCGATCATATCTACCGTCTCAGGCAAATTTTCAATATTGATAATTTCAAAACCATTCTCATCAAATACATCTGAAATATTTGGTGCTCCCCAATAAAATGGAAAACTTAGCCCTAGAAAAGAATCAGAAATTTTTTCTGTTACCACGTTGTACCTAGACTGATTTTCTAGCACAATTGAATACTTGAATGGTGCGATTCCATCCCATTTTTCGGCAACTGAATTAATTCCGTTCCCATACCAAAATAATTTTGGGCCTAAAATTTTCTTAAGTTCTTGCGAAAAACGAATACGCATCTGATGAGTGGGAGTTAAATCTTGCATCGAACAAAAAATTGAAATACCGTCTATTTTAGGAATTGACTGCATCGTTGAAAAAAACTTTACGTCACGTTCATGTTTTTTCCATATAGAGCCACCATGATTAGAGTTAATCATCCACGGTAAAAACGGAAAATTTGATTTAACATTTTGTAAATATGATTGGTGAAAAGTGTGAAATTCAAAAAATTGGTTTTGAAAAAACTGCATTTCTGGTCTATCGTATAAATAGCCAACTTCTTGAGCAGTTTCTGCGCTTCCAAAAAAAATTTTATCGCTAGGCACTACACACTGATTGTCATTTTCGATTACGTCTTCAATTATGAACCAAGCATCTGCCTTTGTGCAACCATCATTAAATCTAATGTCCCATCTTGAGAATATTGGATCTTGAAAATCAATATACTGAGATAAATTTGGCTTGAATCCTGCACCAGGTATGGAAAGCTTTAAAGTTTTCATAATCCACCTTGTTTCTTAGGATTTTTGTAGGAAAAATTCAAGAGAGTAATTTGATGTTGCCAATATGTCTTTTCCAGAATACATATCTTGGTACCATTTTACAGTTTGATATACAGTCTCTTTAAAATCGAACTTATTTTTCCAATTTAGCAGCGATCGCGCTTTTGTAGAATCTAAAGATAAATTCTGTGCTTCAAAAAATGTTGAAGAATTAGTTTTAGGATCGTGCGGGATATTATCGAAGTACGATGCTGTTTCGTTATAAAGGTCTGAAACTGAATATCGATCCTCTTCATTAGGCCCAAAATTCCAAATATTTACGCCCCCTAAGATTTTTGGATGATCTATCAGGCACAAATACCCAGAAAGACAATCTAAAACATATTGCCATGGACGTAGTGCCTGTGGGTTTCGTAGTTCAACCGGCCTACCAGTTGCAAATCCTCCAACTAGTTCGGGCATAATTCTTTCCTTGCCAACATCACCGCCACCAATTACATTTCCAGCTCTAGCTATGGCAATATCTTTTTTAGGATTCATAGCTGACCAAAATTGAGTGATTTTGTCGGCGATAGATTTGGATTTACTGTATGGATCGGTCCCACCGAGATCGTCATCTTCTTTGTATCCCGCAAGCCTTCCATCATTTCTGTAAACCTTGTCAGTAGTTATAATTAAAGTTTTATTAACAGAATCTACTGAGTAAGCAGCAATTAAGGTATTCAAAGTCCCGTTAATGTTCGTTTCAAAGGTATTCGCGGGATCGCGGTATGATTCTAAAACTAAAGATTGTGCAGCAAAGTGGATTACAACGTCTGGACGTGCCTTTGCTATTGTCGCAGTTAAAAATCTGAGATCTCGTACATCTCCTATGTTATGAGAGTCGCATAAGGTCTCAAAGTTGCCAAGTGAAAATAGCGAATTGGGAGCCGCTAAATTTGAATAACCATGTACATTGTGACCCAAAGATTTTAAATATAATACCATCCAAGCACCTTTGAACCCTGTGTGGCCGGTTAGAAACACATTCATAGATACAGTGTAGGGTAACACTTAATATTTAATAAAATTAGGCCTGACCTAAGAATAAATCCAACTATAGTGGATGCCAAAAAGGAGTCTGGAAATTATGGCACTTTCTGAAAACAGCATTTTCAAAAAAGAAAAAATAATTTCCAACAAAATTATGGTGGTAGTTTTACACTCAGAGCAATATCCGTGGAGTTCCATTGTCCGGGATGGTCAATTTAAAACTTGGGTTAATTGTATTGATCATGAATTTATCGAAATCTTCTATTGCTTTAGTAAACCCCCTAGGAAACTAATCAGAATTATAGATAAAATAAATGAATTATTCCGCTGGAAACTAGGCGCAGTTTTTTCATCAATACGAAATATACTAAATAAAATTTTAGCTAAACCCTTTCAAAGTTTTGTACCCAAAATATCAGAGGAAAATTTTAATGGAGCCCCCAGGGGAGTTAAAAGGTTGAGAGTAAGGTTTCCCGACATGTACCTTACTTGTCGTTGGCGACAACTAGCCGTTATGCAGTTTTTCTTAAATCAACAAAGGTGTGAGTATTTACTATTTGTTACTAGTTCAACATACTTAAACACAGAAAGTTTACGTGAAGTAATACGAAAATTGAGCAACGAATACATATATGCAGGTCCGATTTTTGGCAATCCAAAGGAAATTCAATTTGTTTCCGGAGCTCACATGTTGTTCAATAGAAAATCTGTGGAAATTTTACTTCGCAATAGAAAATTCGTTCCAGTTGAATTGTTAAATGATCTTGGAGTGGGAGTGGCTTTTGCCAGAATTGGAATTCGCCCTCAAAGAATGGTCACAAAAAACATATCAGATAGTGATCAGATCAACAGAATTAAACAGGAAGATCTAGAAACATTCCATCATTTTAGGCTGAAAAGTTTTAAAGACGGCAAGCGGAATGATGTTAGATTGTTTCACGAGCTCCACGGCAGATTAACTTGAAAAAATTGGAGAGAAAAATAAGAAACAAGATCCATAAAGTTTTCAAAATTTTTCTAAAAAATAAAACGAATTCTCCCTACATTTCGGGCGATTCCATTGCAAACTTAACAGAGCTAAAAATCAAAAGCCTGGAATCTATCAGATCTAGTAAAATAGTTTCTGCAAAATCCATCTTTGTAGAAGGTCATTTGTTGCTGACTTTTTTGGATATGTTTAGCAAACAATTAGAGAATAAAACTGTAATCTCAGGAAACAGCGATTTTAATTTAACTACTTTACCTTCAAACATGCCTAATAATTATAGATTATTCTGTCAGAATAATACTTTAAAGCATCATAGTATTTTCACATTACCAATTGGAATTGAGAATTTAAATTTGGGTAGATCAGGCTTTAAATATCATCATAAAGCTATCACCAATTTTGGGATTGTGAACAAGGTTTTGATTCCACCAATGACTGCTACCAATTCAGTTCGTTTAAAAGTTACAAAATTTGGCAAATTGCATAGTAACATTTTTGACGTCTATGAGAATTATTTAAGTAAAAAAGATTATTTTAGTTTAACTAGAAATTACAAATTTATTTTTGTTTGTGAAGGAAATGGTTTTGATACACATCGGATGTGGGAAGTCTTGTATCAAAATTCATTTCCTGTTGTTATTCGATCTAATTGGACAGAAACCTTAAATTGGCTCAAACTTCCAATACTTTCTGTGGATAAAATAGAAGATATCTCTTCAGCTTTACTTGAATCACATTTAGAAAAATACAAAGATTACGATTCTAAAAAAATGAGAGTATTATGGACGCCATTTTGGAAAGATTTATTCTCGATTACGACCAAGAGTGAAAACTAATTGAGTTGTATAGCCTAGAAAGTAAAAATCTTAGTAACTTAGAATTGAGGATTATTCTAGAATAAGTTTTTGGTATCGTCACATTAGACCAAAGTGCATGAAATGCTATTTGGTATTTTTTTATTGATAGAAACTGTGCGTAAAGCTCATATTCAATGCAGATTGGCGATTGAACCGTTTTGTCTGAGTTGATGCAACAGTAATTTATCAAACTCTCAACTCTTAATAGATCTAGACTTTTAAGAATTTGTTTAAAAACATTTGGCTGCATGAGCATATGATGGGATACATATGTGTAATTAGGAATAACTGGAGTTGATATCATTTGGTTCAAAAATAGATAATAAGCGGGATTAAACTCAGTAGAAGGGGTTAAAATTTGGTTTGCCTCTTGGTCGAACCAAGGTCGCTTGCGCAATAAAATAGTGTCCGAGTCTAATATCAATACCGCATCAGCTTTGCTAGAAATTACTGCTTGAACTTTAAGTAATTGCTGGAGAACCCAAGTATCTCTATCTCCAAAACTGTTACTAAGAATTTCGAATTGATTTTTTGAAATAAAAGTGTTTTCATCAATTATCGATATTTGACTTCTTGAATTACGGAATAATTTTTTGCATTGCATAACATCACTCTTGGGTACGATAATTCTGACCCCACCATATTTGTATTTACTTAATGCTTTCAATGCATGATCTACGGAATGAGGTAAGATATCAAAATCTTTTGAAGTAGAGACAACGACAAGTTCTATAGATTTTTCTAAGTTACCAGCTTTTTTTTCGCGCTTTGGCAAGATCCAAGAAGATTTTTCAAACCTTATTGGATCAAAATCAAGCTTTAGTCCCTTTTGGCGATATAAAAAAAATACCAACTTAACCAGAGCTCTAAAAAGGACTTTGGAGCGGGGAAGGCGAGTGCTAAATATGAAAACAATAATTCCAATCAAATAGCACCCCACTGATCATAACTATAGAAAGTTAGAGAAGAACCTTGCATTAAATGAAGGAAATCAACCAACTAACTTGCAATAATAGCGCGTGCTCACAAAAAAAGTTCTAATCCTGGGTGGGTCTGGTCAGGATGGCGCTTTTCTAGCGGAAAAATATATGCAAATAGGCTTAAAGGTCTTTAGTGTTTCAAGAAATGAATCCACAAGATTAAATAATTTAGGAGTTAAGCAATATAGAAGAGACTTATCATCTGACATTGGCATTTTGGATATTTTATTAGACATAAGTCCGGACATTGTTGTCAATTTAGCATCAATTAGTTCTGTAGCATTTTGTGAAATGAATCCCGAACTTTCTCAAATTATTAATTTTGAGGCAGTTAAAAGCATGATGAAGCAAATGATAATTTTTACCGAAATTCAGGGAAAGCATATTAAATTTATTCAGGCATCAAGTTCAGAGATGTTTGGGAATACGAGTGAGATCTGTGATGAATCGACGCCCATGAATCCCTTGACAGTTTACGGAAAACACAAACTCCAATCGCATGAGTTTCTTTTGAACCAGGCCAAAGCTCAAATTG
>JACCDP010425572.1_pt1 | contig 14356 bp, 7 predicted proteins | sample 7445841 | NCBI WGS metagenome assembly JACCDP01 (sample SAMN15323441, study PRJNA562643) | freshwater metagenome | isolation source: river surface water | place: USA:Blue River Watershed | collected 2017-08-17 | reverse complement strand
GGATGGGATTCGAGCCAAAATGACATCTTCTTCAAAGAAATCAGCATGACAGAGTCAAAACAAACTTGCCGTCTCTGCTGAGTATGCTAGGAAGTGCTACCTCCAAAAAGGATAGGCACAGCCATGATAAGCTCGCAGTTTTGGACAAGTTTTAAATCTTCCGCTCTTCGTTTCGGCCTCCTGATGACCTGCATCGATACCCAACTCAATGGCTTTTTTCGAGGTCTGCTCGGCGGCGCTCTGAGTGGTTTGATCTTCGGTTTGCTGTGGGCTACTGCAAGCTTGGGTGCTGATTGCATCTCACCAAAGTCCTAATTTTTAAGCTAAAGTTCTCCCTCTCAAGATGCCGATAGGATCTTTAGAAAGTGCGAGGAGTTTGCCTTGAAAAAAGAACTAAAAATCAGAGAGAGTGAATCAGGAGTTAGCCTGGTCGGGGTTCTCATCGGAGCGGGTCTCGCCGGCTTTATTGCCCTCATGATATCTCGCAATTTGACTCAGGGTCTTCAGGGCCAAAAAAAGGTAGAAATTTACGGAGAACTCGCCCATATCGAACAGCAGATAGGTCGCTATCTCGATTGCGACTATTCTTTGGCCCAGGCGCGATTGCAGGCAGGAGTTTCTTCCAACCAAGCACTCTGCAACGCAGCTAGTAGTTCAGGTGCAGATCTTCTTGCCTCCAAACCAATCCAACTATATGCCAAAACAGAAAATGGTTCTTACAAATCCTTCACCACCGATCTTAATCCCGCACAATTTCAAGCTGGGCGAATTGGTCAGTGGTACTTGAGAGCTGGCTGCGACTGGACCAATCAATCTCTGGTTATTCGTGCTGCGCGTTTGCAGGGTACGACTTTTGTAAAAGACCCCTTGACCAAGACCTCTCTGGACTGGAATAACGACCGCCTGCTTCTCTTCGGAGGACAGACAGGACAGACATCCCTCTGCTTTATGCAAACCCCTAGCGCTCCAACTAGTTCTGCATCCGTGACCAGTTCCGTCGCCTATCTCGATACGCGAGGCGAAATTACCTTCGATGTCCCCGCAGGAACTACCCTCACAGAAATTGAATCGAACGGACAATTCCAAGGCACGGGGGACCTTGGTGCGGATGTCTCCTTTACGAGAACAATGATCAACCTCAAAGCCAATAACTTTACCGGTACCCAAATGGTAAAGATCGGTTCGACCTCTGGAAAAAGTCGAGCCGTCTACTGGGGGCCAACGAGCTTTGGCAGTGCTCCTATTCTCGCTGGCTTCACCAACCCCCAGATGAGCGCCAATTTTAGAAAAGAGAAGATGCCGAGCCCACTTGTCCAAGACAAAGGCGCAGGGCCGAATGGATCTCGACGCTTTACCTATTCGGAAAAGCTAGAAGACCCGGGTAACAATGGTCAGCGCTGGTGGGCCACTACGATTTTGATTCGACACTTTACATCTCAATGACAGTACCGATCTCAATCGCTTGTTCGGACGGGATCTGGAAGAAATCGGTCGCCCTTTGCGCATTGCGTGCCAGAACAGCAAAGAGTTTTTCTCGCCAGATGGCCATCCCGGGTGTCGTTGTTGCGATAATAGTTTCACGCCCCAAGAAAAAGGTCGTCGTACTTAGCTGCACAGGCAGTCCGCGCTGAGAACAGAATTGAATGAGCTCGGGAACATCAGGAGTATCCATAAATCCATACTGGGCTACAACGCGATAAAAACCCTGTCCAAGATCCTCAGTCGCAATCTGCTCCTCGGCAGCTACATAAGGTTGCTCCGTTGTTTGTAGGGTCAGAAGGAGGACATACTCATGAATCACTTGATTGTGACGCGTGTTGTGCACAAGCGCAGCTGGTGTCCCCTGGCTTGTAGCTGTCATAAACACCGCTGTTCCGGGAATACGGGCCTTAGCGGTCGGTACGGTATCACTTAAAAATTGTTGAAGGGGCTTGGAGGTCTCAATCAAGCGCTGAGCCAATATCGTTCGACCTTGTTTCCAGGTTGCCATCAGAAGGAGGATGATAGCTCCGATCGTGATGGGCACCCAGCCGCCGTCGAAAAATTTAAGCACGTTGGCACCAAAAAAACCCAAATCGATCGTAACAAAAAAAGCTGTCAACGGAAAAACCAAGAATGCAGGCCATTTCCAGCGATAACGAAGAACGACAAACAGGAGTAAAGTTGTGATGAGCATAGTGCCCGTTACAGCAATTCCATAGGCCGAGGCCAAGCGCGCAGAGGATTGAAACTGTAAGACCAACATTAAAGTCCCAAGCAGAAGAGCCCAGTTGATGAAAGGCAGATAAATCTGTCCCATCTCCTTAGCCGAGGTATACTTAACCTCCATACGAGGCAAAAAACCCAGCTGTATCGCTTGCTGACTTAGCGAAAAAGCGCCGGTAATCAATGCCTGGGAGGCAATCACGGTAGCAGCTGTCGAGAGGATGACGAGAGGGTAAATTGCCCAACTCGGAGCCAGAAAAAAGAAGGGATGTTCGATCGCCTCGGGGTTTCTTAAAAGAAGAGCTCCCTGCCCGAAATATTGCAGCACAAGTGCCGGAAGAGCGACACAGAACCATCCCCACTGGATGGGACGCCGTCCAAAATGGCCCATATCTGCATACAAGGCTTCTCCCCCCGTCACCACCAGAAACACACTGCCAAGCGCGATCACGCCTTTCCAACTATTCTCCCAAAAAAAGTGGAGAGCGTAGTAGGGATTTAAGGCTGAAAGAATGTGAGTGTCTTCTTGAATACCGAGAAGTCCCAGTACGCCCAGGACAATGAACCAGACCAGGATAATCGGACCAAAAGCCTTGCCAATCTTAGCTGTGCCCCGATTTTGTATGAGAAATAAAGCAGTCAAGATGACAACCGTAATCGGCACGATATATGGGGTAAAAAAAGGCGTCGCAATCTTAAGCCCCTCGACCGCAGATATAACGGAAATAGCGGGCGTAATCATACCGTCTCCGTAGAGCAGAGCTGCTCCAAACAGTCCCAAGACACTGATGCCACTCATAGCGCCACGAGCTGCCTTCGCGTCTCTATGAGCTAGGGCCATGAGAGCTAAAATCCCGCCTTCGCCCTTGTTGTCGGCACGCATAACAAAGATCAGATACTTGATGGAAATAACTAAAATCAATGACCAGAAGATAAGGGAGAGAATCCCGAGGATGTTGCTCTCGTTCAAAATCAAGGCATGATGTCCGTTGAAACATTCTTTCAAAGCATACAAAGGACTGGTTCCAATGTCTCCGTATACAACTCCGAGAGCAGCTAAGGTCAAAGTGGGTAGCGATGATTTTTTTAAGTGGTCTTTGGCATGAACGGATGAGCGTGACAAGCGATATCTCCGCTGTGGGGCACAGGCCTAATCTGTGCTGATGGCAAAGGCACTTGAGCCTACCATAAGCCTTAGGTTCTAGCAAGACTTCGATATCGTTGATGATAGAGCGAGGAATGGCACTTATCTTTTCTTTTTCTCACGCTCGGCGAGGATATGATCGACATTTTCCCGGAGCTCGGGATACTTAGCCAGCAGGGCATGAAAACTCTCGCCACTGAGTTTAAAGACATCACAATAGGTATTGGCTAGGATCGTGGCTTGACGCACACCTTCATAGATAAGGGAAAGCTCGCCAAACGATTCGCCGTCTTTGAGCAAGCCGACCACAATATTGTCTTTGATGATACGTACGGATCCATGACCGATAACAAACATCTCGTGTCCCCGCTGACCCTTTTCTATGAGAGCCTCTCCTGGTGCATAGTACTTGTGTTCCAGGAGCGTTGAAGCTTCCATCAACAAGGGCCGAGAGCAGCTACCAAACAGAGATATTTTAGAGAGTGGTTTGATATTCATATAGATCTGGAGTTCATTCTCGAGAGCACTTGGCAAATCGTTCAACAATTCACGCTCTAAATCATTGAGCTTGGCTTGTAACCGATGGGTGTAGAATCCATAGATAGCTTTTTGCAGATCGTTAGGAATATCGTAATGCTTCAAAAAACTCTCAAGGACTTCCAGTTTTTCTCGCATCACAGACTTTCTCTTATCGTACTCCAGCAGGAGACGCGAAGTCTGCGCAACGAGTAGCGAGTAGCCCACAACACCAATGAGCATCGCCGCAATCGAAAAAAGCCGACCTTGATTGGTCGTCGGGACGATATCCCCGTATCCTACAGTTGCCACAGTCGTGACGATATAATAGAGAGCTCGAATGTACGTCGTAAGCCCGTCTTCTTTTGCAGTCGGAGACACCAAAATCCACAGACAGGACATGGTATGTAATACAAGACAAAGACATATCAAGACCATGAAAGCTCTGTGCCAACGCGTGAGCTCCATATTTTCTTTACGGATATGAAAATATTGGTACACGTTGACCATACTGGCAAACTTCAGACACTGAAGCCCAATGAGCACCGCATGAAAAAAAGGATCGTCGGAAAAAAACATAGAGAAAGGAATACTGGAAAAAACATCGATAAGTCTTTCTTTGAGCTCATAGTGCGCCCGATCTCTAAACCAACGCAAGACAGCAGCGACACCGAATAGTAAGGTTGTAAAATCATCAAACAAGACATAGATATGATGATCAAAGCCATGAAAGGCTAGATCAAGTGCTAAAACAGCGAGCAGAACTGCTGCCGCCAGCAGTTTCAAAGCTACTTCTAAGCCGCTGAGTTTGACCGGAACCTGAGACATGATGTCCTCACCTAAGCCACTCTCCTTATCGGACATAAGCTCAGTATCTTGAGGAGCTTAGGCGAGACGATTGAGGACTGAAGACTCCGAATTTTGACTAGCCAGAGCCATCATATCCTTTTAAGCTTAGCTTTAAAGACCAACTGCATTCGTATATGAGGGCTTCATGTTTCCGAAAAATCGTCTGTGCGTAGTACCCTTGTGCATCCTGGCCTCGGTTTCTGGAATGCTTCACGCTTCCGAAAAGACCGAAGACGAGAACCTCTCACTCGGTGATATCTTTGAGCTTTCGCAAAAGGTTTCTGGAATTTCTAAAAGCCAAGAAAGTCTCGCCATAGCTCCCATGTCGGTCTATGTCGTCGATCAGCGTGAACTGCAGAACTGGGGCGTACAAGGTCTCTACGAAATCATGCAAAGAGTACCAGGTTACTCGTTCTATAATACGGATTTTTATGGGCAGTACGGTGTCATAGGCCGCGGACTGCAGTCTATCTGGAGATACGGCCTGTCGATCGAACTTATGCCCTGGGTCGACTTTGGTCATTGGACCTTTACGCCAAGTTTCTTCAAAAACATGGAGATCGCTCGTGGCCCAGGTGGAGGCATCACCTGGGGTAGCAGCGCTGAAGCTGGTCTGATCAACCTCAACATCCGCGATGATCTGGATGGTCTTCAGCTGGCAACGGCTGCAGGCAACTTGGGGCGAAGAGTCGGCGAAGTCATGTACGGACGAAAGTTCGAAGGAGGAAGCTTCTTTGCCGGCTTTCACAATGAGCAGCAAGATCCCTTTATCCAAAACGAGCCTATCCAAGACGCAAATGAGGCTGCCAAGATATACAGGAATCAGTATCGCCAAAATGGAATTCAAGAATCTTCGACCTTCCTCACCAAATTTAGTTACAAAGGGGCCAAGGTCCTAGCAGTTTTTGATCAGGCTCATCACCAAGCCCCTAGTCTTTGGTTTGGCGGGAAAGCTGCAGAAGAAGCTATCATCACCAATCTTGGCGAAAAGTGGGGAGATCATCTCGACAACATGATCTATCGTCTGGAATATGAGATCCCTCATATGCCCGAAGGTTGGAACCTCTCTCTCTACCGCAACTTCTATCGCAAAAGTTGGTATGTAGCGAATTTGGCGACCGACAATGTTCAAAAAGAGGCCGATGGTTTTCAGCTAGAATATGCTCCGAAACAAGGCCAGTTTAGTCTTGTGCTTGGGGGAGATCTTTGGGGACGCTATAAGCGTTTTTCACCATCGATTACCTCTGCTTGGGGCAAAGATGTAGGAATCGATTGGTACGAAGGCACCAAAACACCAAAGGTCGATACCTTCCAAAACATTTTTGCCCAGACGAAAGTCAATCTTAGTAACGACTGGAAATTCATCTTGGGTATACGAGCCGATCGTAGCAAAGAGGAAGGTCGTGACGAACAAAATCTCGTCTCTGGCCCACGTCTTGGCTTAATCTATCATCCCACAGCCCCACTCGTCGCCAAGTACCTTTACTCTGTCAATAAAAGAGCTCCTCAAGGCAATGAAATTCAAAGTTCTACCCCTGAACCCGAAGTACTCAAGGCTCATGAGCTTTCTACTATCTATCAAAATAATGTTTGGGATACGAGCGTTACCCTCTTCACTCAAAGACTCGATGACCAAATCACACGAGTCAATGATGGTAGCTTTAACGAGTTCAAAAATACAGGCGGTCTTGTTACCGACGGCTTAGAATGGAATGTGAAGTATAAAACAGGTTTCGGCCTCACCCCCTTCGTGAACGGCTCCTATCACAAAAGCAAGATCCTCAGCAAAACGCTCAGTATCAATGGCACAGAGGTTGTGGTCAAAGATCCTGCTGATAGCAAGAATCGACCGCTCTTTGTCCCTTCACTCACGGTGTTTGCTGGATCTGAGTATGAATTTGCAGCAAAATATCGGGCTAATCTCGGCGTTCGTTCGATTCAAAACATTCCCTATTTCAAGGAGAACGGAGAAGAAGCTCTCGCTCAAGGAACCTTCTTAGATGCTTCTTTGATCGCCGATCGCTTCTATGGACCTTTCTCTGCTTCGATCAGCGTCACAAATGCACAAGATTCTCAACCAGACCTGCCTGCTTACGGCGAACACATGAACAATCGCCAAGGTACTATCAAACCTGATACGCGAAGATATCTCTTGCGTCTCAGTGCAGACATTTAAAACAAAAAAAATCCCCCTTACGACGAGGGGGATTGTTCTATCAGCTAGAATGAGACATTAATGCGCCAGAGCTCTTGAAAAATGTGGCATTGGATCAAGAGCTTTACCGGCAAGAGTATGATACTCAAAATGCAAATGGATACCTTCGGCATTACCCGAATTCCCTACGATAGCGACTTTTTCGCCCTTGGCGACCAACTCACCTTCCTTCGCCAGAATCTTAGAACAGTGAGCGTAGAGAGTACGGAATCCTTCGTGTCGTATCACCAAAGTCTTACCGTATCCGCGCTTCCAGCCCACAAATTCCACGCGTCCAGCATGTGCCGCCGTAATCGGTTCACCCGAATCGGAGAGGATATCGATCCCGGCATGAGGGCGCCCGTTTCGTAGTCCGAATACCGAGCCTACTTTGCCATCGACAGGCCAAGAAAGTTGACGGTATTCGGTGTAAAGAGCTTCGCGCCGACCCTTTGTGCTTTTGCGAGCCACATTTTTGGCTTCACGAGCCGTTGGTCCCCGCAAGTCAGCAGACTTCAGAGCCTTCTCACTGGCGGGGATGTACAGGAGTTGTCCTGCTTTCAAAGGGGAGTAGCGGGAGCTTTTCTCACTCGAAACTTCAGCGCTAGCGACGGGAGCTGCAGTAGACCAAAACTCGGGAGGAATCCCTGGATTGATACGAACGTCCGTAACACGCGAAGCCGAGCTACCGGGTGGAGCAGACTTGTGATGGGCACAAGCCGAGGTCAAAAGGACAAAAAGAGCTAAACTTACTTTCGAATCGATTTTCATCGTTCTCTCTTCCTCATCAGAAGGGGTTGACGATTCATCCAGTCGATTGGCGCAGGATGAAAAAAAGAACTCGCGAAGCCTCCTTGGACTACGTCTCAGCTCATATAAGCGACCTCGAACCTACGAGAAAAAACTTGCGCCCCCAAGTCATAGGGGCGCAGTTTGTCGCTAACTTTATACAGTTTACATCAAAGTGGATTAAATACGAAGGGATAATTCACATTTACGGAAACCCCGCCACGAGGATTGGGGAACTTCCAGCGTGACACATGCCCACTGACGCAGCCAGCCATCACGGCATCTCCTATGGTATCCGATTGGATATTAGAAGAAGCCACACGTCCATCAGCTCCGATCGTGAAGGCAACCTTAATCTTACCGTTCGCATTTGGCGAGCGTTGCAGGAGTTGCTCGTAACAGTGACGTATCTGGTTAAGGTTGGCACGAATAACAGCCTGAACTTCTTGTGTCGTCAAGCCACCGCTCACCACGGGGTCACCCTCTGGCACACTCACATTAGCACGACCTGCGCCCCCGCGACCGAAACTCTTGCCGAGACCGGCTCCACCAAGACCACCGGATCCACCTTGACCCGAACCATTGCCACCAAATCCGCCGAAGTTATTAACGGCTCCACCAGTTCCGGAGACCCCTAAAGTGGCGCCCGTTCCAGGCCCACCAAGCCCGTAGGTCTTGGCTCCCGAACCCGCACCTCCACCAGCTCCACCAGCAGAGTCTTTAAAGTCCGTCTTAATGGCGCCAGCGCCTACTGTCGAAAGGACTTTGCCGGCTCCGAGTCCGAGCTTGCCAAGGTTGACGCCAGAAGCTTTGTTTGGTGCTCCACCTTCGGCTCCAGCAAGATCGACCTTCTGGTCACCCTTACGCTGGCCGCCCGCCGCAGGACGCATCTTATCTCCACCTGCAGCACCCCCCGAAGGTCCCACTTTTCCATCTGTCTTCTGCCCAGGCGCCTTAAAGTCAGGCTTAGTCCCGGTCGCTACCATGCCCTGCTTACTATCCTCTTTGGGTTGAGGCGTCGGCGGCTTTTGTACGGGTTGTGGCTTTTCCACCGGCTTTTCTGCCAATTGCTCGGTAGGCTTTTCCACCGGAGGTGTTGGCTTAGTCTGCTTAGGTTGTTCCACTGGCTTCGGCTTGACCTCTGGCTGTACCGGAGTCGGTGGCTTTGGGGGCGGCTTCGGAGGTGTAGGCTTTGGAGGTGGCTCCTTTTTCACTTCGGCCACTTCCACCTTAGGCTTGGGTATTGGCTTTGGCATCTCTTTCTTTTCTGGTGTATTCACAATAGACCAGATATCGTCTTCATCTTTTTTATCGTTAGGATCCTTGCTGAGATAGATAGCAGGGACGGCCGCGATATAAAAGAGAATCGAAGCGAACATGATGAAAGCAAAGACGGGATCGCGAGCACTTGACCTTGGTAGATCGAGGACAGGCGGCTTAACGAACATCAAGAAGTATTTGACGGCTCCATGCGTGATGTGAGCAATATCGTGCTTGCTCATGGAGATGGATTTACCGCCCTTTTCTTCAGAAACTTTTCCCCCTCGGCGCAGACGAGCCGTCATGTCGGGGAGCAAATTCAGCGAATAGCCTTCCTCAGAGGGACGAGCTAACTCATGAAAGTCAATATCACTGCTGCCCCCGGCGAGAAAGTGCGCCTTAGGCGGGGTACCGATCGAAACGCGTTCAAATCCTTTGATACGACGATGGAAAAGATCGACATCAAGGATAGTGTCATCCCAATAGGAAACCACTTCAAGTACGTTACCGCCTGGCTTCGCGTGACGTGGCGAGAACAGCATATCCGCCCCATCAGAGCCACGATCGCCCGATGGCGCTTCCATGCGGACGGTCTGGGTCGGGTCATCCGCCCGATAGCGCGGACGCTCATCTTCCTCGTCATCATCATGTTCAGAGGCAGGCCCTACTTCAGACTCAGGAATCGTCGCTGCCCTTTGTCCTTGCATGACAGTCATTTCACCAGATGCACGCGTGCCATCAGCGACTGCTGTTCGGAACTGCGAAACAGCCGAAGTGTAAGGATGCACTTCGATGGTAATCTGAGCGATCGTAAACCTATCGCCGACTTTGATGGGAGCTTCGACGTCGAGTCGGGTCCCATTCAAATGCACACCGGACTGCGAACCCAAATCGGTGAGCACTGCAGAGCCGTTGTCGAGGAGTTCGATCATCGCATGAATCGGTTCCACTCCTGGAGCCCGTATCACAACTTCATTTGACAACAGAGAACCGATCATCAGTCGGTCCCTAACGGGAACGACTTGAGGCGGTTGATTGGGCGGGGAATAGCGAATCTCGAGGTTCATTCACTTTCCTCAACTTCAGGTAGTGGACAAGAACTGCTTAGCTTATTATCGCGTGGAAGCGGCAAAATGGGAAGCCTGAGCGCGAGAAAAGCAGCCCTGAGGGCTGCCTTTGATTACTGAGGTGGATTTGCAGGAGCTGTGCCTGGAGCAGGGGGCTGCTGGGCGGGAGCAGTTCCCGCTGGTTTCCCGGCTGGAGGTTGCTGTGCGGGAGCTCCAGGTTGAGCTTGGGGAGCTTGCTGAGCTTGTTGCGCCTTTGCTGCAGCTGCGGCCGCAGCTGCATTGGCCCGTTCTTTGGCTTGCTGCTCTCTTGTTTCTTTTTCAATACGACCTATCGTGAGATAAGCTTTTTCATCGATAGTGGTAGGTCCACCTTCGGTCTTTGCTATCTGCTCCAATTCAATCCTCGCTTTAGCGGGATTATTGAGTCCTTGATAATCATTCAAAGCACAGCTGAACATAGCAGGCTTATAGCTCTTTCGCTTAGCAAATATAGAGTTACAAAGCTCAGCAGCCTCTTTAGGACTATCTGCCAATCGTTCTGCTTGCATCTGACCTGTTTGAACAAACCAATCGGCATCCATTCCGGCTAGCATCGCCTTGGCTGTTCGAAAATCGCCAAATCGAAGTGCCGTGAAACCGATGTTGAGTCGCGCAGGCTCGTAGTCGGACCGAATTTTGATCGCCTCATTCCAAAGAGCTACTGCCTCGGGCAAGCGATTATCAAGCTGGGCTATCATTCCTTTTGCTGTGAGAGCCGCTGCTTTAGTCTTTTCATTCTTCGAATCCATGAGCTTCTCAATCCAATGTTCTGCCATGGAAAACTGGCGAGAATGAAGGGAGGCCAAGGCGAGTTCGAGCTGAGCTACTTCCGGCATCTCACGTCGAATATCTTCTTTCATTTCGACGACCATAAGCTTTTTGGCAACCTGAAAGACTGAGCCAATTCCTTGACCAGAGAGGCGCTTGCTTGCCATCAAGGCGATCAGGTCCTTGCGGTCTTTAGCCGAAGGCTGATTCAACTTAGCTTCGAGCTCGTCAGCAAACTCTTTGGCTTTGGCTGCGTTAACAGTTTTCGAGGTCAGAGGATTATTGCCAAGGCTATAGGTAAAGGTACTAAAGTTCGACGAAATGCTAAGATCTTCGTCAGCTTTTGCCTCACCTGCAGAGCTAGCAGAAATCTCAGGCCCTTTGGCAGGACCTGATCCTGAATTGCTACAAGAAGTCCAAGTACGAGCCATGAGAATCAGGAGGAGTCCAAGGGAAATGTGCCTCATAGTTTGCCTCCCTTGACACTAGCTGCCATACTTGTCGAAAGTTCAGAACCGAGAAAGTCTGCCGGCACGACAAAATCATCGAACTGCAACTTCTTGTCAGCTAAGCGATTCAGACCACCCAGGACTCGAACAGACCACTCGTTATAGACTTTGAATTGACTGATCGTATCTTGAGCTACCTTGTACCAATTCGCAGCTGCCTTCTTACGCTCGAGAATTTGTGGGGCCAACTGCTTCACAACATCATCCTTGCTTGCACCTTGGATAGCCGGTGGGTTGGCAAGTGCCTCAGCATATTGCTCGTTGGCAAGTCCCATCTGATAGAGAGCTGCGACCCCCCAGTAGGCATCCTTCGTTGCAACGACTTTTTGGAATGTTTTTTCGACCTGAACAAGTGCCACGGCTTTTGCTTCGATCGATTGAGCCAAGGCATCCACTGTTCCACCGACCAAACCAACTTTCATGTAGCGTGGAAGAATCGGTTCAGCCTCACGGAAATTAAGTTCTCCGATATAGCGCAGAGCCTCCCCACTAACGGCACCCGGGCTTGCAGCAAAGATAGTGCGCATCTGAGCTAAGGACTGGGCTGCTGCAGCACCACCTGCGCGAGCGATACGATAGTGAGCTACGATCTGTTGATTTGGACTGAGCTTATACTTGGGTAGATACTGAGTTTTGATAATCTCGGCCATCTGGTCGAAACGTTTGGCTCGTTCAGCTCCAATAATCAGCTGCTCGACGATGCCCATAGCACCTTCGGGGTAACGAGAGGCAAAAACATTACAAACTACGAGTGCTTTAGGCGTATTCAAGGCTAGCTGCAGTGTACAGGCCGTTGCCAAAGCACCAGCAGCTTCCTTCTCCTTAGGGTACTTCTTAGTGAACTCGATAAAGTAATCCGCTGCCTTGTCATATTCCAGTTGCTTTTCGTAGATCTGAGCCACCTGGAGGAGGGATTCCTTAGCCTGAGGTTTATCTCCGTACCGGGTTACAATAACCAAGTAGGCTTCGATTGCTTGGGCAATAGCACCAGCCTTGATGTAGTCGACAGCCGCGTTGTACCAAAGTTTATCGACTTCAGGATCCTTGGGATACTTGCGCGCTTGAGCTTCGAAACGCTGAGCTCGTTTGAGAGTATCTTTTTCTTTAGAAATATCCTCTTTCTCAGCGGCTCTCTGGATATTTCTAAGCTCTTCACCGATCTTAGCGTTGCGATATTCAGGGATCTTTAAGAGAGCGTCTGCCGTAGCAAGGAGCTCTTTGCGATCGTCTTTAATGATAGGAATGAGGAGGCCTACTGCTGACTGTCCTTCTTTTTCAGTTGGATACTTCACAGCAATGTTGCGAACAAACTTAACGGCATTATCCTTTTGGCCCGAATGGTAATAAATATCAGCGATTCCAACATCACAAGCTTTGACCCGCTGCTTGTCGTCAGGATACCATTCCGTGTACTTGCCGCAGGCCTTGATATAGTTACGGGCTCGAGCAGACAGAGGCTTCGGTTGGTTGAATTCTGGCTTTCGCTTTTTAAGGACTTTAAATTCAGGTTCAAAGTCTTTGACAAAGGCGTTGACCATAAAGATCGAAACTTCTTTGTGCATATTCTCGGTTTTGCCGCTCTTCGAATCGACACGCAGAGCTTTGTCTTTGCCTAGCGAAGCGATTTCAAGATAGTAGCGACCTGCTGAGCGATAATCTTTGAGATAGTATTCGATATCACCAAGGTAGTATTTGACTCCTGGAACCTCTGGCGCTTTGGAGTTGTATTTGAGAAAGAGCAGGTAGCCTTTTTTGGCCTCCATATTCAGCTCGCGATTATCATCTTTAATCGCATTTTGGTGAGTTAGAGTCGCATAGTAAAGCATTTGATCTTTAATTTCAGATTGTGTCTCAAGCACCAACTCTTTTTTGTTCTTCTTAGCCCAGTCAGAGCTAGCACCATAATTGCGGGCGTAGGCTTCAATTTCTACCCAGACTTTATTGCTGGTTCCCATCGCTGCGGTGAGGCCCACAATTTCTTTTTGCGATGCGGCGCCTTCTGGGTCATCTGGAGCGATCGATTGAAAGCGCTTAAGCACCGCAATAGCTTGCGCATAGTTGCCCTGATCGGCAAGAATCTGAGCTAAAAGAGTCAGGAAGGGACCGATAAAGTTAGCACCATTATTAGCTCGATAGTAAGCAATAGCTTCTTCGATCATCTTCAGTTCGGCAAACGCAAATACCATGTCCCTCAGCGCTTCTTCGCGAAGCTGCTGATCTTGTTGGCTGCCGTCTTTAGCGAGGGTGACGAGCTGCTTCCAATAGGTCAAGCTCTTACGATAGTCACCGAGGTTATAGGAGCACCAACCCAACTTGAATACGGACCAAAGATAACGCTTGGAGCGCTTATATTTGAGCGCCTTCGAGAAGTTCGTTTGTGAGTTAGTAAAGTCGTTTCTGTCAAAATAGAAGTCGCCGAGTGAGGCATAGGCATCCCCAGCGATCGATGAGTTGGGATATTTTTGAATGAGCTGGGTATAAATCCTTGCCGCTTCCTTATCTTTCCCAAGATATTGCAAGGCCACAGCTTTATTGTAGGTAATCTGATCAGCATTTTCGCTGCGTGGATACTCTTGCAGGATTTCAGAAGACTCGGTGATCACAGCCTTCCAATGCCCCATCGAGCGACTGGTCGAGAGTTTTGGCTCTGGCCCTTTTCTCCCGCCGGCATCCCAGGATTTCCATTCCTTGTCATAGTCACGTTCTTCTTCGGAACGGACATAGGTCGCCTGCTCCATATGCAAATTCAAAATACGTTCAAGTATCTGTAGGCGCTGTGGAGACTTCGGAGGCAAGCCTTTAGCTGTCTTTTCTAGATATCGAGTCGTCTTATCTATGCCCTTGATAAGTTTTTTCTCGACTTGAACAGCAAATACAGCTGAGCGATTGAGCTGAGGTCCGGCCTTCTCTGTCCGCTTTTCGCGCTTACGTTCTTGGACCTGAAGGGTCGCCCGTTTTTGCTCCTGGCCATACCCCGCCGTGACACCTCCCATAAGTGAGGCCACCACCAGTAGTT
>JACCDP011002066.1_pt1 | contig 14361 bp, 10 predicted proteins | sample 7445841 | NCBI WGS metagenome assembly JACCDP01 (sample SAMN15323441, study PRJNA562643) | freshwater metagenome | isolation source: river surface water | place: USA:Blue River Watershed | collected 2017-08-17 | reverse complement strand
TGTGCGTACTCGCTACCCCCGGTAACAAGTCCGCCAAGTATAGAAGCTCCGCCGAGCATTCTAAGTCCGCCCATAGCAGCAGCACCACCTGTTGCTCCAGCAAGTGCTGGTGGCGGAGGTGGTCCGGCCATTTGTGGTAAAGCTGGCATGAGAGCTCCTGCTGCTCCTCCGATACCCCTTCTAGCAAGAACACCTGCTCCCATTCGTAGAGCTACCAATCCACCAGCAACACCCAAACTTTGCATCACACCTTGACCAACAAAATCTAGTAAACCTCCACTAAGCCCGGCTCCAGCTCCAGTAAGACTAGCTACAGCTGGTAATGCTGCCGAAAAAATTCCCAACTGTTGAGTGATGGTGAAGATGGTTGCTTTTAAATCACCGGTGATTCTAGCCATGTCACCGGCTGCTTGTTCATAGCCCAATGTAGCAGCATCTAAAACTCCTCTCGCCCCGGCACTGATCCCCGCTATTTCGTCTCTTTGAGGTTGAGTTCTACTTCTTGCAACATCAGAGCGTTGCAGTATTTGGGACTGAAGTGTAGCTGCGCCAAACATTGAATATCTTGGTAGCTGTGCCATCAATGCTTGCAGGTCTAAGCTTTGCTGATTTTCTAAGCCTCCTGCAAATTGCAAAATAGCTTCACGCATCTGTTCTGGAGACATATCCCTGAACCCAGCGGCCATTTGCATGAAACCTGGAATTCCTCCTGGGACAGTAGCAAGCATTTTTTGTATAGATTCACCTTGCGGAACTATTCCCATAGCTGCCTGTTGAAAGGCAGTAGCCATTTCTGGGCCCAAAATATTTTGAACTTGTAGTCCCATTTGGAGCATTTGTTCAGCTCCTGCAACATCACCCCTACCTCGCATAGCTCTTATGGCTAAATCTACACTGGCTTGTTTGGCATACTGCTTTTGTTCTTCCTCTAGACGTTTTCTACTGATACCAGTGAGTTTGGTAACAGCAGATTGTTCCCTAAGATACTCTATTGTGGCTTGTGTCCTCTCCTTCTCATTCATCATGTAAAGTCTGCCACCAGATGCAAGTAATTCAGTAAACGAAGCGATACTGTCGGCTTGTGCAGTAACTGATTGTCCATATCGACCGAATACCCTTGTACCATCTTGTACTTGGCGTACTAGCTCGGAGAAATTTTCCCCTCCCATACCACTAATTGTAGTGCCGTACTGCAAGGCTATTCTGGTAAAGTCTTGCAATCCCACCCCTGTTCGATTGACTGCAACTTGCATTTTTTCAATGCTGCCACCAAAGGCTATGCCAGAATCTAGCATTTGACGGAATGGATCCACACCTGCTGCAAAAGCGCCTAAACCAAAACTAGCAATAGTAAGAGCTCGGCTGAATTGAGTGAGAGCAAATCCTGCCACTGCACTTTTGCCACCCATGTCGGTGAGACGTCCGCCAGCTACAGCTATTTTGTCAGTGAGCTCGCCAAACATTCCAATAGGACTTGCACGCTCTAGGCGGCTTAAACTGGTGCGTAGATCACCTACGCTTCTTTTTAGATTGCGATTGTCTCTATCTTCACGAAGCCATTTTTTCCTAAATTCATCATCTTCTCTTCTCGAAAGTCTAAGCAACTTCTCTTCATAGGTTTCTGTGGCTTTGGCTGCGTCTTTTATGTTGTCAGTGAAATCCTCAGCTGCATCAGCAGCAGCTTTGGTAGCTCTTGCGGCTGTTCCTGTTTGACGTCTGGTTTCGTTTGCCATTTTGGCAAGATACTTGTTTTGCTCATCTGCTAGTTCGGCTAGACGTGCTAGAGTGCTTTCCCTAGCCCAATCAACCCTACGAACAACAGAGTCATCAATATGCATAATTTTTACTTCGTCAGCCATCTCAATTTCCACAAGAACAATATTACCACTATTTAAATGGGGTAAATATCCCAGTAGATAAGAGAGGACCGCATGAGCAACAACCCGCTCAACAGATATTTTAGAACTCCAAAGGCCTATGTGAAATTGCCCAGTCAGGGCCGATTCTATCCACCCAACTTTGTTGAAACAGCAGCCAATGGTGAGGTAGCTGTGTATCCTCTCAGTGCCATTGATCAAATACTGCTGAAGACTCCGGATGCAGTGCTCAATGGCGAGGCACTGCTGAAAGTGGTCAAAAATTGTGTGCCAGGCGTGAGCGATCCCAAGAGGTTGGTAGAACCCGACATCAATACTCTATTGTTGGCCATGAGAATAGCCAGCACAGGACCCACTGCCGGATGGGACATTGCTTGCCCCAATTGTGGCCAAAATCACAGCTTTGAAGTAAATCTCACCAATATTATTGAAACACAACAATCAATAACCGAAGATCCTGTTATTGACTTCAACGGTGAACTGCGTATCTACATTCGTCCCTATGATTTTGAACAGCGCCATCTGCAACTTCTCAACGAAATTGAGGAAACACAGACACTGAAACTATTGAACGAGGACAACAGTCTTGACGAAAATGCCCGCAGTGAGCGAGTAAGTCGTCATGTGGACAAAATGGCTGGTAGAACCTTTGATGTGCTCAGTCTCAGCATTCAAATGATTGAAATAGTGACCACCCGAGAGCAGGTCACTGACAGAAATTTTATTGCTGAATTTGTGAAAGGCATAACCAAAACACAAGCTGACACAATTATCGCAGCCATACGTGATCTCAATCAAAAAGGCATCGACACACGTCAAACTCTCACTTGCAGCAGTTGTGGACATGAGTGGACTCAACCACTGGATTTTGATCCCACAAGTTTTTTCGACTAACGCTCCTTGGTGGAGATCCAGAAGAGATCTCAAAGATTCTGGGGAGCATGAATCGAGAATCAGATGCAATTGAAAAGGACATAGCTAGAGTGGTGTTCTACATGAATGGAGGTATCAATTACGTTGATGCCTACAGTTTGAGCAGCAATCAACTGCGAGTTCTCAGTGACACTATCAGTGAACACTATGAGAAGCAGAATGAGGCATTTAAAAATGCAAGTGGCAAGAGATAAACACTATTTTTATCACTGGGCCATTTTGATAGGAGAGGCCACACTTCTCCCCTTGCGGGGAGAAGAAATGTTTGACGCCTTTTGATGAGGTATCAACCACGCCCTTGTCGCCCACGGTAGTGCTATACCAGCTGGCGGAGTACCGATTTCCAGCATAAGGGCCCGCTTCTTTGGTCTTACGCCAGGGGCTGCCATACTCGGTTAGAGGCTCACGACCTCAGCACAACTGACCACGCAAGGGCTGTCGGGGCCAGTTGCTGAGACATCACAGAGTAGTGAGAGGTCTCATCCTTTCTTTTGGCATTTCCAGCTGAGGCTCGCCAAAAAGATCCTCAATGCAGTTCCCCGCCCTTCGCGGCGAGGGGATGCAGACACAACTTGAGTGTCATCCAGTGCTGGTATGGTCACAAAAAAAGAGACTGGCACACTTGAGGTGTGCCACTACTAGAATTTAAGTAAATGCTTTGCTGGTGGTAAAACTGCTGCCATATCTGTTATGTTTTTTGTTGCCACGATCGGTCAGCTTGAGAAGATAGTGATTTTTACTGTCTTTGAATTCTGCTATCCAAGGAGTGTCATTGTTGACGGTGTGTCCAGGTTCTTGACGTAGAATCATAAGATTCCAGCCTTGTCGTTCGTTGAGATTTACTCCAGGAACAACTACGGGTTGGCGGCACAAAGGAATACTCACAAGGCTGCTGTCCTGTTCGTTGTCGAAACGGACCTTCACATCCTTGCGGCTGATTTGTGCATGGCGTTTGCTGGTTGCATCTAGTTTTGATAGATTGTTGGCTGTGGCTCTATAACTGATGTCTGTGATGGTGCTAGTCTGTGGGTCTTTGAGTATGTCTGCTTGGTCTCGATAGAATCTGCACATGCTGTCGATCATCATGCGCTTGGTTGTAGGCAGTATGGCCAGCTTTTGACGCAACACATTGCTGATCAAAAAGTGCCAATCTCGGCTGCCACTGATTTGAACTTTCTTGTCCTGAGCAACACCGCGAAATTCCATCAAACGCGGTGGGAGACCTTCTTCCTTGTTGAGATCCTCTAGTTGAAGATTATTTTCAGCTAGGAGACAGAACAGTTCAATGTCCTTGTCTGTGATGTTGCTCACTTGTGCGGGAAAAGCTCGTGTGCGGCTTTCAAAACTTTCAATCAAGGTGTTGTAGAGAGCCAGTTCATGAAGGAAAAATAGCCGCAGTCGTCGTTGATCATCTGGATCAACAATTACTACATGACTTTGATCTCTAAAACTTCTGTCTTTCCAGTTTCTCATTGCTGCATGTTCCTCTTAGAACTAGCATAGGTGATATAGACCACCTTGTCAAATGCTGTTTAAATATCTAGCAACAAAAGAATGGTAATAGATGCCCACCAAAGGTAAGAGCAAAGGCAATCAAGGCGAGCTCAAGATAGCCAAGTTTCTAACGGAAACATTTGAGAGTAAATTTTTGAGAGTACCCAACAGTGGTGCAGCCATTGGCGGTGCCAACGCCCATCGCAAGGCGCAAATGGACAGTGAGCAGATAGCCATGTTCAAAAGCGACATCATTCCGCCCAGTCACATGAGAAAGCTGGTTGTAGAATCAAAATTCTACAAAGACTTTCCTTTTCACAAGTTGGGCACTGATCAAAACATAGCTCAACTGGACAAGTGGATTGAACAAACACTAGAAACTGTTGACCCTGGTGATTTGTGGTTTGTGATCATAAGAATCAATCACAAGGGCAGTTTTGCAGTGTTTGATCATGTTCATTTTGACAACTTTGTAGTCAACAACCATGCACGCTATCAAAACTATGTGTGGGTGGATTTTGAAAGCTTCTTTCTTAGAAACAAACTGAAGATAGCCGAGCTGTCGGCTACCTAAAGTTCTGGCTCATAATTCCAGTTCAAGCTGGTAAATCCGTTTTCTTTCACCACTGTCAATACAGAATTTACGCGACTGATCAATTCTTCTCTGTGACTGATAAGAAACACATTGCGTCTGCGATCTCTGCTCATGCCCTTGAGTATTTCAATGGCTTTCTCTAGACCCACACTGTCTAGACCGCTGTCCAGCAGTTCGTCAATTCCCAGGAAGTTGATAGACGTGTTCATGTTTTCCCAAATGTCTCGGAATGCCCAGCTGAGACTGAGAATCACTCGCGTGCTCTCTCCTCTGCTGAGCTGAGCAAAGTCCATGTCCTGCCCCATGTAGTTGATTTCTACACTGAGGTCATTTTGAAAGCGCACTTGATGAGTGATGCCCAAGGTAACCAAATAGTCATTGAGCCTGTGATTGAGATAGGCCAAGTTTTGATCAATGATCTTCTTGCGGATAAAGCTGTCTTTGTTGGTGAGCAGCCGCAGTAGAAACTCTTGATGATCCTTGAACACTGTGAGACTGTTGAGTTCTTCGAGATTGACGTCTTGCAAGGTGCTGTTGAGACTGGCCAATTGAGCACTGTAGGGATTGGTTGCTGCCTCCAGTTTTTGCAGTTCAGAAGTCAGTTGGCTCACACTGTTGCGATGCTCAAAGGCAGCTTCAATTGTGTCATACATGGTGGGCAGCAGTGGATTCTGTTCCAATTGTGTTTCCAGCTGTTGCAGTTCTTGCCCCAATGGACTCAGTTCAGTTTCAATTCTCCCAATGCTTTGATCCAGAGTGGCTATCTTTGTTTCTAGATCTTCAATCAGTTGTTCCTGCCTAGTGTCATGCATCTGTTGACCACACATGGGACAGTTGTGACTTTGCACACTGGCATACTGAGAGATCAATTGATTTTGCTGCGACTTCAATTGATTGAAGTGCTGTGTTTTGGTCACCAGCTCACGTTTCACAAAAGCTTTTGACTTTTCTAAATCATTTCTGGTGCTGTTTTGTTTGTGAGCAGCGATTTCAGCATCGATGTCAAGATTGTTCAACTGCTGAACTGCCTGTTCAAGCTCTTGTATTTCCCTAGCTGTGTTTTGCTCCCAAGACTGATTTTTGTTTTCTAAGTCACTGATGGTTGCAAGGATTCGTTGATTGCTGTTTTTCACAGTGTGAATACGAAACTCTTCTTGCTCGATTTGGCTTTTGGTGGTACGAATCAATTCTTTGAGATTGTCAGCCTTTTGACTGAGCAGTGTGATGCCCAGCAGCTCTTCGATTATTTCTCTCTGCTTGCCAGCACCCATGCTGAGAAATGGTTCAGTGTAGGTGTTGAGACACACAATGTGACGAAACATGCTGTAGCTGAGACCCAACACACTGTCGATGGCAGCCTGTGTTTCTCTGCTTTCTCCCTGGGATTCGTCAGCAGTCTTTTGATCAACAGCTTGGTTATTGACAAAGTATTTGAAGAAGGTGGGCTTGCGACCGCGTTCGATTCTGTAGAGAACACCATCCCGTTCAAATTCAATAGAAACAACCATGTTTTTCTTGTTGATGGTGTTGATCAAGTTGTCTTTTTTGATATTTGAAATGGCTTGCCCATACAAGGCATAGCTGATGGCGTTCACTATGGTGGTCTTGCCGACACCATTCCTGCTGCCACTGCCGCCAAGGTCTAAATTCTCACCTAGCACCAGTGTGAGGCCTCCGCTGTCAAAGCGCAGGCTTTGACTCACAGCTCCCACACTCATAAAGTTTTTGATTGAAAGAGTTTTGATTGCTATCACTGTTTTAGATACTTTGATAAATTTGGCTTAGTAGATTGCGATCCATGCTGGCACTTTCGATTGTGGCCAAATGACTGAGCACAATGCTGTCTACACTTTCAAAACTGACTTCTTCGTCGTTGAATTCAAGATCATCTTCTCCGGCTCTGTTGATAAAGCTTACATCCAGTGCCTGCAGTTGGGTTTCAAACAATTCTCTAAGAAAGTCTCTGTCCTCATAGCTCAAACTTACGTCAACTGTGATTCTTGCAAAAGTTTGACTGTCAATGTAGGCAGTAGGATCAGCCAACAGTTGGCTGAGATTGAATGTTCTAAAACGTGGTGCTCCCGGCCACTGTGCAAAAGTTGGCTCCTCACCAGGGCGCCAAAACATGATACCTCTGTCATCATCTCCGGCATCAGCAAAGTTGTGAGGAAAGGCGTTGCCAATGTAGAGGATGTTGCCCTTGCGCTGTCTTTTGTGAAAATGACCAGAAAACACCAAACGTTGATGAGAGAAGTGACTTGAGTTCAGTCCGCCGTGGTCTGGCATTTCAACCATGGCATTCATACGGAACCTAGCAATCTCTGCATGACAGAACAGATAAGGTTCCTTGATCTGTGAGATCTGTCGCCACTCGTCATTGACCAGCCAGGGCACAAAGGCACAATCTCCCACTGTTGTGATGGTGCTGATCAAGCTCACATTGGGAAAGAGATTCACATATGGTATGCTGTGTGTATCAAGTTTGTCTCTGTAGTAGAGGTCATGATTGCCCAACAGCATCACCACGTTGTCAAAACTGTCACTTAACCTCTGGAGGGCCCGCAAGCTGTAGTTGAGCGTGATCACATTTACGCTGCTGCGGTTGTGACTCCAGTCTCCCAAAAACAGGCAGGTGCGTATGCCACGAGCTTGCGCTTCTTTGATGGTCCATTCAACAAAAGCCAAACACCAATCGTTGTGTTGCCGGCTGTTGTTGCGCATGCCGAGATGGAGATCAGTAAAAACCACCACATGGCTGAGATTAACGTTGCTGAGATCTGTCACAGTACACCTCTAGAAAAAAGAACTGAATCGATGTTTGAAGTGATTGTCACAGATTGTTATCTCCAGCTTGATAACTTAGTCTAGCTGCCAAACAAGCCTTAAATCAAGAGCTTGTATTGTCTTAGTATGGTGTGATATTTTGACAAACGACTAGACACACAACACATAATAAATATGTAGCAAACGCTTTTGGGGTTTCGAAGATGGATCTAGCACAAATAAGACAGCAATTTTTAGGCGGTCAATTGAACATCATGCAAGTTGGTCATAGGTTGAAACATGTTCAAAAAGAACTAGATGATCTCTATCCTTTTGAGGGACCACCGTTGGCCAAATTTTGGGTCTACGTCAAGGACGATCACAGTGTCTATTGTACCAAAAGCTCTCGCTTTAAAACATTTGAGGGTTGGGAACAAGGATTTCGAAAGTTCTGTGGCAATCAAGGAGTGTGCGAGTGCAATCAGCAAGCCATGCGACACAACAAGCTAGAGAGAACGCAAGATCAACAATTTCAGATAAACCTCAAGAGAAAGACTACCAATAGGAGCAAATATGGAGTTGACTTTGCCAGTCAACTTGAGCAAATCAAACAAAAGGCAGCACAAACATGTATTGAAAAATATGGGACCTCAAGCCCTATGGGCAATATCAATGTGCAGCAAAAGAGTCAACAAACATGTTTGCAAAATCATGGTGTGAGCTGGCCTCAGCAGAACCCAGATATTTTTGCTCGCACAGTTGAAACTTTTAGACAGCGTTTGGGAGTTGATAGACCGGCCCAAGCTGACGAATTTCGGCAGAGATCGAAAGAGAGAGAACGCAGTCGTGGATTTTTACGATTGATTGAAAGGTTGCAGGAAGTCAAACCGTTGTTTGATCAAACCACCTACACACAAGGCGACCAAGATACCAAATTTCTCTACCAATGCTACGAGTGCAACAAAGAATTTCTTCAAAGTCGAAATGAGTATAGAACTCCTAGATGCTTGGTTTGCTATCCAGCTAGAGAAAGCTGGGGAGAAACTTTTTTGAAGAAATGGCTACTGGATCAAAAAGTAGAGTTTGTGCAATGGGATCGCACACGGATAGCTCCGCTTGAACTGGACTTCTTGCTGGAGCAACAGGGCCTTGCCATTGAGTTCAATGGCACATGGCATCATAGAGAAGAGGCCACTAGCAGTCGAAGCTATCATCAGCAAAAATGGCGGCGATGCCAAGAACAAGGTCTGCGGCTGATTCAAATTTGGGAACACGAGCTGCACCAAAAGCCACATATTGTTGTGAGCAGATTGAGCCATGCATTGGGATTGAACACATCTAGTGTTCCGGCCCGCAAGTGCGAGATCAAGAGTGTCAGTGTTCAAGAGGCACGACAGTTTTTCAATCAGCATCATCTACAAGGATGGCAGGGCAGCAGCATGTGCTTGGGTCTCTACAAAGAAGATCAACTGATGTGTGCTGCCAGTTTCAGCAAGAACAGATTTGGTAGTCTGGCTGAGTATGAGCTGTTGAGATATGCTGTGGCAGATGGCATCAGTGTACCAGGTGGACTAGGCCGCTTGGTCAAACGAGCACAAGCGCAGTTGGGATTCAAGAGTTTGGTCAGTTATGCCAATCTCAACTGGGGAGAAGGACTTGGGTATAGAGAAGTAGGGTTTGTGCTGAATCATGTGAGCAAACCAAACTACTGGTATTTCAAGGGATTGAATGAGATCCACAGCAGATTGCGTTTTCAAAAACACCGCATAGCAGGAAAGGCAGTGGGCAACAGTGAGAGTGAAATAGCCCGTAATATGGGCTATTTGAGGTTTTTTGATGCAGGCAATGCTGTATGGATACGACGTTGGTAACTAGGGGGTGATGGGACCGGTGGCGCTTTCGGCCAGCAATTGCTGTTGCTGTTGTGCCATTTGGTCTTCTACTTGACGTGTGTGACTGGGAGTAGCGCCATGCATGATCAATAGGTCGTCTCTGATTGTTTGGCTCTTCTTCTCATTGGTCAATATTTTCAAGAAGCTAGTTGAAACACACTGCGTATAATATGCAAATGGGTTTGAACTCTTGCTCTCATCAAACTGCAATCCCACTTGGCTCAATTGTACTAGAGCTTGTGCTCTCATTTCGTCTAGGTATGTGTACCCGCGCCAGTTGCCTCTGTGCCCATAGCGTTCGACCAATTTCATCCACATGGCACCCAATCTGTTGGTTACTCTACCATGATGGAGACTGAATTCGCCTTTTTTCCAGTGACTGCGACCCACACAATGCCAGCTGTTGTTTTTCCAGATATAGTGTTGAAATGGAGGAAACTGGCATCGTATGTGACGTTCAGCTTCAGTTTTGGCTCTGTCAACCTTGGCTGGATTGATGGGAATGTGATCAAATGTCATCAATCTCACCACTATGCTCTCAAGTGGTATTTCGTCAATACTCAGCTTGCTTTCAAAAACTTTGCTACGGCTTTCTCGCTTTTCTTCAGCTTGCAGGTCACTCAATCTTTTTTGACGAGCTGCTTCTAGCACTTCTAGACTCACACTGTCAAGAGAATGTACTATAATATCATAGTTGGCATAGCCGGGATGTTCAAATTCACAAAAAGTAAGCTTGCTTTCGTGAATGGCAGCCAACAGGTCCTTGTTGGTCAAATATTTGATCTTAGGTACTATAGTACTCATCAAACCCTTTTTTGTTGTGTTTTCAATCTACTAGTGTTGCAGCCATTTTTTTTGAATGTCAAAATGGTTTGGCTATTGACTTAAATAAATCGTTGTTTGCTGGAGACTATTTCCTATGTTGCTACTTCAATTGTTTGAAAATGCATCGCCTGCCAAGGCGCGAGCTAGAATTGAGCACCCAGAGGATATGATCTTTGACGGTGGTGCCAGGGGAGCACAGCAAGCCATGACTATACTGTCACAAACAGCAGCAGACCCGCAACAGGTGTCTGTGAAACTGGATGGCAGTCCCAGTTTGATAATGGGCTGGAGAGATGGTGAATTCATACTCACAGACAAGGCCGGATTTACCGCCAAAAGTTATAACGGATTTACTACCAGCAGTGATGCAATTGAAAATATGATCATGTCACGCAAACAAAAGGATACAAGTCCTGCTGCTCGTGCTGCACGCCAGCAATATGCCAGCAAGATTGCATCATTGTATCCTTTGCTACGTAAACTGGTTCCTTCTTCTTTTGAAGGCTTTGCCCAAGGTGATCTCATGTGGACCAGCACACCGCCTTTGATTGATGGCAGCTATCAGTTTCAGCCCAACAAGGTAGTTTATCGAGTGCCAGCCAACAGTCTATTGGGACAAAAGATAGGTCGCAGCCAAGTTGGTATTGCCATACACAGTGTCTATCGCAGTCCCGAGGACAGTGAACCCACCGCATTGAGAAATCTTAAAAGCCTTGGTTTTGATCATACAGATCAAGTGGTTATTGTGCCGCATGAGCTTTTAATTGAAGAAAATCTAATTCTGCAACAACCTCTTTTTGACGACACCAAAAAGCTTCTGGCCAGCAACTATGCTGGAATCGAAGAATTTTTTGACAGCAGGGCCCTAGCATCTCTTGAAATCAAGTCACTACCGGGATTGATGAAAAGCTTTTTGGCATGGAAGGCAGGAGAAGGCAGCAGCGATCTCAGCAATGCACCTGAACAATTTCTGGAGTGGGTGGCCAGTGGCTCAAGCGGAGTAAAACCTGCTATGGCTGGGAGAATTGAACAATGGGTCTCCGATCATCTAGATGCCTACAATGCTATCTGGCAGTGGGTGGCACAAATTGTAGAGTTGAAAATGAACCTAAAAGCTCAAATTGACAGTGAAGCCAAGGGCACCATTGATGCTAGGTTACGAGATGCCAACGAACATGAAGGGTTTGTGAGTGCCACTCCGCAAGGGTTGGTCAAACTTGTGAACAGAAGTAAATTTATGAAGAAGGACACAACTGCTCTAAAAGAAGCCACTGAAGATGCAGGGCCTAGAGTAGTATGGACTTTTGGTAGAATGAATCCTCCCACTAGAGGACATCAACATTTGGTGTACGAGGTTGAGAAAGAGGCAGCTGGTGACGACTACTGGGTGTTTCTCAGTCACAGTCAAGACAGCAAGAAAAATCCACTAGACTGGCGCACCAAATTGAATTTTGTGCGAGAGATCATGCCCGAGTATGCGGATCACATCATTGATGAGGATGGCATCAAAACGCCCATAGCTGCTGCCAATTGGCTCTATCAACAAGGCTACAGAAATCTGGTCATGGTGGTAGGCGGCGACCGAGTGGATGCCATGACTGAACTGCTAAAAGGGTGGAACAGCGAGCCTGTGAGAAACAAAGACGGTAGACAAGCTGTTGAGATCTCTGTAGTGAGTGCTGGCGACCGCGATCCAGACGCCGAAGGACTCGAAGGCATCAGCGGCAGCAAGGCTCGCCAAGCTGTGGCCAACAGTGACCTAGAAGATTTTGAGGATAAAACAGGTTTGACTGGAGATCTAGCCAAGAGATTGTTTGATGCCACCGCAAGAGGCATGCAAAAAAAGAGCTCAAAGAGCGCTGTGGAGGAAGCCTGGTTCCGCCGGAAGCCACCGCCAGCTCAGCCCAATGATCCCAGCAAGCCCACTCCTCCTGCTACCAAAGATCCACGTCAGCTGGCACAATGGATCAAAAGCGAGATAGCTCGAAGTGAGCGACGCGGAGAAGATCCTGCCTATCTCATCAAAATCAACAACTGGGAAAACCTATGGTGGCCCATCATGCGCCAGGTAGATGGCGACACTGTGGCTGAAATTCGTCGTATCCTACACAATGACCCCGCAACTAGAGACTTGATGCAGCGTGCAGCCTGGACCGAACACCCGCGTGATATTCGAGAAAGTGCAGATCACAGCGCCGGCACCATAGTTACATTGTCATTGAGTGAGTCAAGTGCCCAACAGTTGAGCCGTTGGTGCCAGGAACGAGGTATCCGCACCATTGATCCCAAGGATTTTCACCTCACAGTGTTGTTCAGTGAGCGGCCACGCAGTGCGTTCTCTGGGCTGCACAACACAGCCACACGGGTACCTGCACAACCCTTGAGATGGCAGTTGCTGGGCAGCAACAGCTTGGCCTTGATTGTGGATTGTCCATTGGCTCAACGGCTACATGATAGATTGCGGAGCTTGGGAGGCACTCACACCTATCCTCAACTGCTGCCGCATGTGACCATAGAGTATGGATATCCTGGCACTGAACTGCCCAGCGACACACCCAATTTCCCTTTGACGTTTGATCAAATACATGCAGAAGGCATCGATCCAGATTATGCCCTCAAGAGAAAGTCCTAGACCTAGCTGATACCAGTGAGTCTGGTTATTCTAGCAATCTCTTCTTGATTTTTGCGCATCTCACCGGGCTTGCGTGCTACTCCTTGGCTGTCTACGGATGCTGCCAGATTCTTCACAAGATCCTTGAATTTGGCCTGCAGATCTGGCCTGTTGTGTATGGCTTCCTGCATGGCTTCCACACTGAGAAACACATCTCTGGCATATCTGGATCCCAGCAAACGACGAGCTATGTCATCTGGATCTTTGCTGATTGGAGCTTCGTCTTCTCTTCTTATCAAACCCTTTTGCCAACTGTACTTGAGTCCCTGTGCCTTGGCTATGCTGCTCATCAATAGATTTCTATCAGCACCTGAGTATTGGCTGGCATCTCCTGCACTATACATACTAAACTTGAGCCATTTATCTTCTTCTTCTCCACCGGCGTGAAACATGAAATCAACTTGAACATAGCCATTACGGGGGTTGTTCCGTATTGGCATTTTGAAGTGAATAGTGATACCACTTTTTTTGATCCAGTTTGCATGATCACCACCATTTATTGATTTGACATATGTCTTGAGGTGCTTGATTAGTTGATCCTTTGGTAGGAGATATGGATCAATTGAGAGATCTATATCCCCGCTTGACTTCTTCTTACCGACGCTGCCTAAGATTTGAGACTCTAGTGGTATTTTGAGTATTTGTTCAAGAGCTTTGAGGGTAGGTTTGATATCCTTGAGATCTATTCTCTTAGTTTCAATTTTACCCTCAGCTGTTTTGAAAACATTGCCCCCTTCGTATAGGTTCTCAAGTTCAAGTAATTGCATCAACGTCTCCAGACATAAATATTGTGCGGATCACGGAATTGGCCTTCCTATCCGCTCTAAACGCTATGAAGGAGCATTCAGCATGTCATATTTAGACACTTTACCGCCATTTTATGTCTACAAAATAATTTGCAAGACAACATCAGAGTACTATTTTGGGTCTCGATATAGTCACGCCTACAAAGGTATAATGCCGGAAGACGATCTCTGGAAAAAATATTTTACGAGTTCTTTTGTTGTCAAAGATCTGCTAAAAATATACGGTAAAGATCAGTTTGAATCATCAATCTTAGCCTTGTTTTATGAGATCGATAAAACTTTTTTGTATGAGCAATCTCTCATCGAAGCTCACATAAATGACCCATTATGCCTCAATCTCAATTACCTCAAGTTAGATAAAAATAAGAGAATTGCTATCCCAGCCGGCTTAAAATGCTGGACAAATCAAAAGACTAGCATCCGTCGTTTTGCACAATGTTCTCCCGGTGATGATTGGTATTTGGGAGGATCGTCGAATAAGGGAAAGAAAGCCTATAACAAAGAT
>JACCDP010350265.1_pt1 | contig 14362 bp, 6 predicted proteins | sample 7445841 | NCBI WGS metagenome assembly JACCDP01 (sample SAMN15323441, study PRJNA562643) | freshwater metagenome | isolation source: river surface water | place: USA:Blue River Watershed | collected 2017-08-17 | reverse complement strand
GTCCCTCCCGGCCGGCTACGATCCCACCGATCCGACCGGCGCGCGTCGTCGCGCCCGTGAGACCCCGAGCCCGGTGGGTGCGTCCCGCTGGGGCCCGTCCGCGCCGCGTGGCGGCGTGCCGGCAGGTCCCACACCCGGTGCCGAGGGGGACGACCGTCGCGGCCGCAAGGGGCGTCGCCCCGAGCGCAGCGAGCACGTCATGTCCAAGTTCCCGGGCGAGCGCCTGCGGAAGAACAAGAAGCTCGCCCGCGAGCTGCGCCCGGCGGGTCCGAAGATCCGCAAGCGCATCCAGATCGACACCGAGACGACGGTCGCCGTGCTCGCGCACGAGATGGGCGTGAAGGCCGCCGAGGTCATCAAGCTCCTCATGTCGATCGGTCAGCCGGCGACGGTGAACCAGGCGCTCGACTTCGAGACTGCCACGCTGGTCGCCGAGGAGTTCGGCCACGACATCGTGAACGTCGGCTTCGACGAGTCCGAGCACCTCATCAAGTCCGAGGCGGAGGACCAGAGCGCCCTCCCGTCCCGCCCGCCGGTGGTGACGGTCATGGGTCACGTCGACCACGGCAAGACCACGCTCCTCGACACCATCCGCAAGGCCCGCGTCGCGGCCGGAGAGGCGGGTGGCATCACCCAGCACATCGGCGCCTACCAGGTGAAGCGCGGGGAGCGTCCCATCACGTTCCTCGACACGCCGGGCCACGCCGCGTTCTCCGCGATGCGTGCCCGCGGTGCGCGTGCGACCGACGTCGTCATCCTCGTGGTGGCCGCGGACGACGGCATCATGCCGCAGACGATCGAGGCCATCAACCACGCCAAGGCCGCGAAGGTGCCCATCGTCGTCGCCATCAACAAGATGGACAAGCCCGGCGCGATGGTCGACCGCATCAAGAACGAGGTCATGCAGCACGGGCTCGTGCCGGCCGACTACGGCGGTGACACCTACATGGTTCCCGTGAGCGCGCTCAAGGGTACGGGCGTGGACGACCTCCTCGACCACGTGCTCCTCGTCGCGGATGCGGCCGACCTGCGCGCCAACCCCGACCGTCACGCGCAGGGCGTGGTGCTCGAGGCGCGACTCGAGACGGGTCGCGGCGCCGTCGCCACGCTGCTCGTGCAGGCCGGAACGCTCAAGCAGTCCGACGTGCTCGTCATCGGGAACACCTGGGGCCGCGTGCGCGCGATGAGCGACGACCGCGGCGGCAAGATCAAGGAAGCGGGTCCGTCCACGCCGATCGAGATCATCGGCCTCCAGGACCTTCCGACCGCCGGCGACGAGTTCGTCGTCGTCGAGAGCGAGCGCGATGCGCGCGCCCTCGTTGAGCACCGCCAGGAGCAGAGTCGCGCCGCGTCGTTCGCGCAGCGCCGCAACCTCACGGTGGAGGACCTCTTCGCGCGGGGCGGCGCCGCCGGCGAGACCGCGATCCAGACGCTCTACATCGTGCTCAAGGCCGACGTCAGCGGGTCCCACGAGGCGCTCCGCAGCGCGCTCGAGGGACTCGAGGTCGCGGGCAGCAAGGTGCGCATCCTCCACAGCGGGATCGGTCCGGTGACCGAGTCCGACATCACCCTCGCGGCGCCGAACCAGGCGATGGTCGTGGCGTTCGGGGTGAAGGCGGACGCGAAGGCGCGCCAGGCGGCCGACCAGTTCGGCCTCGAGATCAAGCGCTACGACGTCATCTACGCCGTCCTCGACGACGTGAAGGCCCGCATGGAGGGCCTGCTCGAGCCGGTGTACGAGGAGCAGGTCGTCGGCGAGGCCGAGGTCCGCGCGCTGTTCAAGATCCCGCGCATCGGCGTCATCGCCGGCTGCATGGTCATCGACGGCAAGGTCACCCGCAACGCGGGCGCACGCGTGCTGCGTGACGGCAAGGTCGTCCACGAGGGCAAGGTCACGAGCCTCAAGCGCTTCAAGGAAGACGTCCGCGAGGTCGAACACGGCTTCGAGTGCGGCATCGGCGTCGAGGGTGCCACCGAGATGGCCGAGGGCGACCGCATCCAGGTGTTCGCACGCGTCCAGGTGCCGCGCGGCGCATGACGGGACGACCGGACACCGGCACGGTAAGGGAGGGGGGAATGTCGGACGTCCGCCTCCCCCCGCGCGCGAACCGCTCCGTTCCGGTGAGCCGTCAGCAACTCTACGCGATGCTCGCGTCGAGCCTCCTCCTGGGGGTTCTCGCCTTCGCGGTCGGCATTCGCCTTGGGGGTGGGCGCGTCGGCCTGCCCGCGCTCCAGACGAGCCTTCCGGACGCCGACGAGGCGGTGCGGCCGATCCTCCCGGACGAGGCGCGCACGGCGCCGCTCGAGGAACTCCTCGCGCGGGTCGAGGCGCGCGCCAACGGGCCTTCGGATGCCTCCGCGCTGCGCGCCACCCTCACGGCGCCGCGCCCGGGTGCTGTGACGGGCCCGGCGGACCCGTCCGCCCCCGCGGTCCCCGGAACGCCGGTCGTCGCTGCGGTCGCCGCCCCCGTCGTCGATCCGTTCCCGGACGCGCCGCCCGCGCCCGTCGGGGTCGTGGCGGCGGGTCAGGTGCAGGCGGCGCCCGCGTCCGTCGGCAAGGTTCCGCGCGACGGGTGGGCCATCGATCTTGGCGCCGTGACCGCGTCTGCGGACGCCGAGGCGCGGGTGGCTGCGCTGTCGGGCGGGGGCCTCGCGGCCTACGCGCTTCCCGCGCTGGTGGGCGGACAAAGCGTGTGGCGCGTGCGGGTCGGCGGGTACCCCGACCGTCAGGCGGCGAGCGATGCGTTCGGAGACGTGAAGGCGCGCGCCGGGGTGGGTGACGCCCGTGTGGTCCATGCGCCCTGAGCCCGGGTGTCGCACCTTGACACCGGGCCAGCCGCGCGGGATGATGGGCGCTCGGGAGATTCCGGCATGATCGGGTGGATGCTGTTGGCGAGGCTGGCCTCCGCGGAGGATGGCGGCGAGTCGGCGCCGGAGCTCGAGGCGCCGGCCGCGCCCGTGTCCCCCGACGGCTCCACCGCGCCGGACCTCGAGGGCGACGATGCGCTCCTGGCACCACCGCCCGCCCCGTCCGAACGCGCCCCCGAGGTGCCCGCGCCGACCTTCGAGGAGGCGAGCGAGTACACCATTCCGACGGCACCGACCGCCAGCGTCGAGGCCGGCGCCTCCGCCGGGGCGTCGGCGAACGGTATTGTGCAGTTCGGCGCGCCGAACAGCGGCAATGTCTACGTGATCCAGCCCGGGGACACCCTCTGGGACGTTTCGAGCCGGTTCCTGGCGGATCCGCAGGCCTGGCCGCAGCTCTGGTCGGTGAACGCGTACATCACCAATCCGCACTGGATCTACCCGGGCAACGTCATCCGCTTTCAGCTCGGCGACGCGCTCACCCCTCCCGCCGCCTCGGTGGTGATGGACTCGGAGGAGCCCAGCGTGCGCGCCCCGAAGCCCGAGCCGAGCGGGGAGTGGACGGGTGCGACCTGCGGGTTCCCGCCGCGCTTCAACCGCAGCATGCCGGGCATGACGCTCGTCGCGCCGGGCGTGCTCGGCGACGACGCGGCGCTCAACCTCCGCGGGGAGGTGGTGGCGGCCTCCGTCCCTGGCACGCACGTCGGCGAGGGCCAATACGTCTACGTCGAGATGAAGGACGCGCCGTCCCTCGAGTGCGGGGAGCCGCTGACCATCTACCGTCAGCAGGCCGCGCCCGTGATGTCGGGTAAGGTGCGCTTCGGGTGGGTGTACCGCGTGCTGGCGACCGGCACGGTCGTCCGCGTGGACGATCGCATCGTGACGCTGCGGCTTCGCGACAGCTTCTTCGAGGTGCGCCGCGGCGACCGTGTCGGGGATTCGATGCCCGTCGACCTTCGGCTCGACGTGCAGCCGCCCGGCATCGCCGGTCTGGAAGCCACCGTCGTCGCACGCCTGGGTGCCGAAGAGCAGGCGCTCGCCGCGGTCGGTGAGACCGTGTTCCTCGACAAGGGGTCGGACGCCGGCATCGACGTGGGGCAGTCCCTCTTCGTCGTCGAGCGTCGCGACGGACTGTCGATGATCGCGCCGGAGAACCCGCGTTTGCCGGAGCAGGTGGTCGGGCGCGTCGTCGTCGTGCGTTCCGAACCCCTCCACGCGACGGCCGTGGTGGTCGACGCCGCCCGCGATGTGCAGGTCGGCGCGCGGATCACCACGCGCCCGAACGGCGAGTAGGTCCGTCCCCCCCCACATGCTGCTGGAACTCCGCGGGGTCGGAATCCGCTTCGGCGGTCTTCGCGCGGTCCAGGAGCTGGACCTCGGCGTGCGACGCGGCGCGCTCCACGGGCTGATCGGACCGAACGGCGCCGGCAAGACGACGGTGTTCAACCTCGTCACCGGCATCTACGTCCCGACCGAGGGAGACATCCGCCTCGACGGGAGCTCGGTCGTGGGCGCGGGGTCGACGCGCATCGCACGGGCCGGTGTGGCGCGCACGTTCCAGAACATCCGCCTGTTCGGCGGCCTGTCGGTGCGTGACAACGTGAAGGTCGCCGTCCACCGTCATCTGCGCGGGAGCCTGCTCGGGTCGATGCTGCGACTGCCGCGGCACGCCGCGGACGAGGCGGACGCGGAGGCCGAGGCGTCGAAGCTGCTCGAGGCATTCGGACTCGCGGCCGTGGCGGACCACCGCGCGGACAGCCTGGCCTACGGCGTGCGGCGGCGCCTCGAGATCGCCCGTGCCCTCGCCAGCCGTCCGCTTCTGCTGCTGCTCGACGAGCCCGCGGCGGGCATGAATCCCTCGGAGGCCCACGAGTTGATGGGCCTCATCCGTTGGACGCGGGACACCTTCGGCGTCACGATCCTCCTCATCGAGCACCACATGCCCGTCGTCATGGGGATCTGCGAGCGAATCACCGTGCTCGATCACGGCGCGCGCATCGCCGAGGGAACACCCGCCGAGATCCAGCGTGACCCGCGCGTCATCGAGGCCTACCTCGGCGGGGGCGCCGCATGAACGCGCTCGAGATCCGCGGTCTGGACGTGCGCTACGGGGCGATCCAGGCACTTCACGGCATCGACCTCGACGTCGCCGAGGGGCGCATCACCACGCTGCTCGGCGGAAACGGCGCGGGCAAGACCACGCTCTTGCGCACCATCAGCGGGCTTCAGCGCGCCCGTGCCGGAACCGTCACGCTGCATCACGACGGTCGCCGCGAGGACCTCACCGGGCTCGAGCCGCACACCATCGTGCGTCGGGGCGTGGCGCAGTCGCCGGAGGGCCGGCAGGTGTTCCCGAACCTCACGGTGCGGGAGAACCTCCTCCTCGGCGCGTGGACGCGCACGGACCCCGCCGGGGTCGCGGCCGATCTCGAACGGGCGGTCGTCATCTTCCCGCGCCTGGGCGAGCGCATGGGCCAGAAGGCCGGCACGCTCTCCGGGGGGGAGCAACAGATGCTGGCCATCGCGCGGGCGATGATGGCGCGTCCGAAGGTGCTGCTGCTCGACGAACCGTCGCTCGGGCTGGCGCCCGTCGTCGTCGCCGACATCTTCGCGACCCTCCGCGACATCCACGCGGAAGGCGTCACCATCCTGCTGGTCGAGCAGAACGCGCACCTCGCGCTGTCCATCGCGCACGACGCCTACGTGCTCGAGACGGGACGCATCCAGGCGCGCGCACCGGCCGCCGAGCTGCTCGCCGACGACCGCATCCGCGCCGCCTACCTCGGGGGTTGACGGAACCTTTGCGAGCGCGCACGCGTGGCGCCGCTATGCTGCGTGCGTAGAGGTGGTTCATGCGGCTCTTCATGCTCCTGTCGTGCGGCGTCCTCGCGGCGTGCTCCGATTACGGCATGAACCCGCTCGGCAAGGGCGCGGATTTCGTCGGCGACGCCGGTTCCGACGCGCCGGACGTCGAGGTGGACGAGACCGCCCGCAGCAGCACCCCGGCCGACGCCGTCCCGGGTCTCGACGAGACGGCCGAGCCCGTGGACTCCGCGGACGAGGCGGCGTTCGCGCCCGCAGACGAGGGCGACCCCACGGACGCCGTGGCGGACGCTGCGGACGAGGCCGATCCCGTGGCGGTCCCGTCCGTCGAGGAAGCGCCCGCCGACGCGCCGATCGACGTGCCGACGGAGGGGGCGGTCGAGGTGATGCCCCCCGACGAGGCGGCGACCGGCACGTCCACGACCACCTCGACGTCCACGACCACCTCGACGTCCACGTCCACCGCGGTGCAGAGCGACACGTCCCTTGCGACCGCGACGTCCACCGGCACCGCGACCTCGACGGGCACGTCGACCGGGTCCGGCGGGCGGGGCCCCCGCGGCACGGGGGGCGTGGCGAGCTCCGGCAGCGTGGCGACGTCCACCGGCACGGCAACGGACGTGGCGGCGGCGGATGACGCGCTGACGGCCGACCCCGGCGTCGTGACCGACGAGTCGGTCGGCACGACCACGGATGCCGCCACGACGACGGATTCCGGCACGGGGACGGACGCGTACGTCGACCCCGTCGCGCCGCCGGACGACACGGCCAGCGTCGAGGAGGCCACCGCGACCGGGGGCACGACGTCCACGGACGAGGCGGAAACCGCCACCGGCACGGCTGCGAACGCGGAGGACCCGGTCGCGCAGGAAGACGGCGCGGACACCTCCACCGAGGCCGCGACGTCCACCGGGTGCGACCACGGGGATGCCGAGGAGGCCGACGACCACGACGGCGACACGGACGACGACGAGGACGCGCCGGAGGACGCGGAGGAGTCCACCGACACCGACACCGACGTGGACACCGGCGAGGAGGCCTTTGCGTGGCCCGACCTGCGTGACGGGGCCGCCGTGTGCGCGCTCGCCGCGGAGATGGCCGAGGCGCTGGACCACTACCAGGTCGCCGGGGACCGCCGCGTGATCTTCTGCCACAAGGCGGGTCGCGGGAACGTGTTCCTCCTCGAGACCGACGCGCACGGCTGCGACGGCCACGCGCGCCACCACGACGACCTGTTCCCGTCGACGGGCTGCGATTCCTAGGCCGCGACGGCGGCACGCTCCGCGCGCGCGACGCGGCCTGTGATAGTCTGCGTGGACCCGGGATCGTCCACCGGGCGGAGGCCGCGATGCCCAACGATCTGACCCGGCCCGCAAACCGGCACGCGTCTCCGGAGCTCCCGCGGCAGCAGCGTCCGGGCGAGCTCGCCTCCCGTGACGGCCGCGGGGACGCGCGCGTCGCGACGGCGGTCGTGCAGGACGTGCTCGGCAACGCGTCCGTGACCGGCGGCGACGGTGCGCTCGGCGCCTTCACGACGGGTGCGACCGCGCTCGCGGCGGCCGGGTTCGTCGGTACGGGGCTGCCCGGAACCGCGTCGCTGGCGGTGATGCGCACGATCCTGCGCGCCAGCCAGGCCGAGGCGGAGGGCCTCGACACGCGCGTGGCGGCCGCGACCATCGGCCGTCGCAGCGGGTCGCCGCTGCCCGACGCGGTGCGTTCCCGGCTGGAGTCGGCGTTCGGGCATGATTTCTCACACGTCCGAATCCACGCCGACGGCGCCGCGGCGGATGCGGCGGAGGCGCTGCACGCGCTGGCGTTCACGCTCGGCCGCGACATCTACTTCTCCCGCGGCGCGTTCCGCCCGTCCAGCCCGGACGGCCTCGAACTGCTCGCGCACGAGCTCACGCACGTCGTCCAGGCGGACGAGGGGCGCCTTCCCGGCCCCAGCGGCCCGGGCCTCGACGTTTCGAGCCCGACCGACAGCCACGAGCGCGAGGCCTACGCGACCGGCGAGGCCGTGGCACGCGCCGTCGGAACCAGTGGCATGGCGGCCGCCGCGCCGTCCTCGTCGACGGATTCATGGGGCGGAGGGGGGCTCGCCCCCCTCCGCAACGCCTCCCCCGTGGCGTCGGACATCGACTCGGCGCCGATGCAGGCGCTCCCCGACACGGTCCTCGCCGACGTCGGCGCCGGTCCGGCCCTCGCGGCGTCGCCGGCGTCGGTGACCGCGGGCGTGTCCGGAGGCGCCACCGTGAGTCGGGCCGCGGCCCCGGCGTCGTCCCAGGATGCCGCGAAGGCACCCGCCAAGGGCACGATCACGCTGCTTGGCCTTCCCGTCTCGGTGAACCTGCCCCAGGCCGGCGGCGCCCCGGCGATCACGTCGACCCCGCCAGACATCGCGATCCAGGGCGTTTCGATCCGCAGGGTCGAGGTCAGCGTCGGCAAGGACGGCGCGATCGCCGGCGGTGTCGTGCATGTGAACCTGACGATGGGCGACACCTTCCTGAGGGATGTCCGGCTCGCGATCGGGGCTGGCGGCGTCGTCGCGCCCACGTCCGCGCCGCTCGACATGGACGTGTCCGACCTCGGAAAGGTCCGTGTGGTCGCCATCATCGATCGCAACGGGGCGCGCGCGAAGGGGATGGTCCCTCCCGCCGGCGTGCCGCTCGGCGGCGTGCTCACCGCCTCGGAGAGCTCCCTCGAGGTCACGGTCGATGGCCACGGGCGCGCGTCCGGCGCTGGCCTCGTCAAGGGAACCCACCCGACGCTCGGCGCGTGGACGCTCCAGGCGTCCTGGGGTGGAGGCGGGACGGGCCCGGCGTGGGGCGCCACGCGCGCACGCGGGAAGCCGCCGACCCAACCGGACACGCTCACCGGAACGATCTCGTTCGTGGCCGCGCCGCGCACGCTCGCGCCGGGCGTGCAGCTCGCGGGCGGCACCCTCTCGGGGACGTGGGCGGGTCCTGCGACGCGCCTTTCGGGCCGTGGGGACGTCGTCGTCGGCACGGTGCTGCGGGGACGGGTGGACGTCGAGGGCGCCATGGGCGACGGCGGCTGGTCCGCCTCTGGATCGCTCGTCCAGATCGGCGCGATCGGTGGACGCGGGTTCGTCCTCACCGGCGCGTCGTTCCGGCTGGACGCGCAGGGCGGGACGTCGCGGCTCGTCGGCGGCGGCGCGCTCACCCACGCCGACATGACGGGGACGTTCTCCGGAACGATGGACCCGACCGGCCTCCTGCTCGACGGCACGGCCACCGTGACCGCCCCCAAGCCGCTGGACCTCGCCGGGCGCGGCGTGCTCCGGACGATGACCGGGACCGCCACCGTCGAGGCGGGCGAGATCAAACGCGTCCGCGGTGCCATGATCGCGGGCCTCAACCTGGGCAACGTGTCGACCTGGTACGTCCGCGGCGCGGACATGACCTACGACCCGGTCGCGCGCAGCCTCACGGGGGAGGGCGGGTGCGCCCTCGTGCGCGAGATGACGCTCGCCTCGCCGAAGGGTCACGTCCTCCGCATCCCCGGTGGGCCGAGCTGCATCGGCTGGGTGGAGAACTCGCAGGTCGTGGAGCTCAACGGCGGCCTGCCGTGCACGGTGACCGACAAGCGCGGGGAGCTCGCGCGGGGCCGCTCGAGTCTCGTGTGGGACGACGCCGGACGCGCCACGGGCGCCGCCGCGGTGACGACCTCGGTGCGCTACGGGATCCTCGACCGGGCCAGCGAGACGCTCTACCTCGAGCCCGGCGCCGTCGGGCGTCTCGACATCGCCTCGGACGTCCTGTCGGACATCGTGGTGGAGACCGCGCGGCTGGTGCTGCGCAGCGGCAAGGGGAGCGGTCGCGTCGACGCCACGTTCGCGGGCACCCTGTTCCCCGCGACCAACGGCGCCGACGGTCGCGGCACGGGCGCCCTCGTCGAGGAATGGCCCGTGCCGGTCACGTGGGGCACCTTCGCGTTCCAGAAGGGAGGCGAGGTCGAGGTCGTCGTCACCCCGCAGGGCTTGCAGGACCTCTCCGGCAGGCTCGCCTTCCAGGCGGTGATCGACGCATCCAGGCCGCTGCACGTCGGCGGCGAGTACATGGGCCGCTTCACCCGGGACGGCGGTCTGGACGGCGGAATCTCCGGTGTCCTCGAGGAGTCGCTGCACGTCGCGGCGGGGCCCGACGAGATCGTGCTGGAGGAGGGGGCGACCGTCGGCGCGCCGATCGCAGGCGGCGCGCTCGAGGCGCTGCGGGTGGAGGCGCGCGCCACCTACCATCGCGCGGGCACGCCGTTTCTGGAAGGTCGCGTCACGGATGCCCGCTACGGGATCAAGGAGCAGGCCCTCGGGTTCGTGGCGCAGCTCGAGCTCTTGCAGGATGTCACGACGCCGGTGCCGGGCGGCGCGTACACCGCGACGCTCGAGCGTGGCTCCACGCCGACGATCACCGCCGAGAACAACGCCGTGACGAAGATCGGCGGCAGCTTCCAGGTGCGCGTCGACGACGGCGAGGGCAAGCTCTACGCGGGCACGCTGTCCGATGCGTCCGTCGACCCGGCGACGTGGGCCGCGAGCGGCACCGCCGCGGTCGCGACCGCGCGCGATCTCGACTGGCCGCGGGCGACCGACGGCGCCATCGCCGGCGCGCCGGGGTGGACGATGGTCGTGCGGGAGGGCTCCGGCCTCGCCGGGACCATGACCGACGGCGCGATGACGCAGGCCATGGCCGACTTCAAGGTCGGGGTGGCCGATCCGTCCGGTCCGCTCGCCGACGGCCAGCTCACCGGCTTCGTCAACCTGGCGGACGACACCTCCGACCTCACCGGTACGGTCACGCTGGGGCGCGAGATTCCCCTCCGCGCCACCGCGCCCGAGGCCGGTACGGTGCGGCCGAAGGGATGGACGGCGGCGATCGTCGAGGGTGCGCAGGTCGGCGCGCATGTGACGACCGAGGGCCTGCAACGCACGTCGATCGACGCGACCGCGGCCTTCGACCACGCCGGGGAGCGCATCGCCACCGGCACGCTCGCCGGGGACTACAAGCTCGGCGACGCCGAGCGCGGGTTCGACGGCACGGCCACCGCGACGCTCCAGAAGCGCCTCCCGTGGCACGAAGGCACGCGCTTCTCGACTGACGTGGACGTCGGGACGTCCCTGGCGCTCGACGTGGCGAAGGATGCGCTCGGCGGTGGCACGGGCACCGTCGTGCTGACATCCCAGCTCGACGGGCAGGACACGATCCGCGCGGAAGGGGCGGTGTCCTACGGCACCGAGGCCGGGCTCTCCGGCGACACCACGGCCAGCCTGCTGCGCGAGCTGCCGATGGCCGGCGCGGGCATGAAGGCCGGCGACCAGGCGGTGCTCCTGCCGTCGTCGCAGGCCACCGCGCACGTCGAGCGCGACGCGCTCGTCGGCGTGGACGGCGTCTTGCGGGCCGGACTGCGGGACTCCGCCGGTGACTACCTCGAGGCGACCGGCATGGGCGCCTGGACCTGGGCCGACGGAGGCGACCACGTCGACCTCCGCGGGCGCGTCACGGTGCTGCGGGAGCAGGAGCTCGGCACGTCCGGCGCGTGGAAGGCGTCGCTCGTCGCGCAGGGGACCGAGGCCAGCGCGGACATCACCGACGGCACCCTCGCACGCATCGACGGGACGGTGGGCGCGCGGGTGGACCGCGACGGCGCGCCATTCGCGCACGTCGCCGCGCAGGGCGGCTGGGTCCCCGGCGAGGGCGTGTCCGGCACCGGCGCGGCCTCGATCCTCGTGCCGGAGGTCCACATCGCGGACGTCGGGCGTTTCGGGCTCTTCCTCGTCGAAGGGACCCAGGCGGAGGCGGAGGTCGCGCACAACGCGGTGGAGCGCATCGGCGGCAAGGTGCCGCTCGAGATTCGCGACGCCGGGCAGCGTTTCCTCCGCGGCGATCTGGACGGGGCCTACGTCCTCGCGGACGGCACGTACAGCGGCGGCGGAACCGCCAGCGTCCTCCACGACCATGTGCTGAGCGACGCGAACCCGCTCAAGGTCGTGATCCTCAAGGGGTCGAGCGCCGGCATCGGCATCACCGACAACGCGGTCGACCGCATCGGCGGCGACATGCAGGTCGCCGTGCACGACGCGCAGGGCGCCTTCGTCGCGGCCGGCATCCGGGACGGGACGTGGGACTTCGCCGGAGGCAACGGCTTCTCGGGGACGGGCGCCGCCGTCATCAGTCGCCGCAAGCAGCTGGCGGAGGTCAACGGGGTGTCGTTCTCGCTCGACCTCGGCACGGGTGCGGGCGTCGAGGTGGCGCACGACGTGATCAAGCGCGTCGACGGCGCGATCCCGTTCGTCATCGGGGACGCCGGCGGGGACCTGCTCAAGGGCGACGTCACCGGCGAATGGAACGGCGCCACCGGCATGCTCGGCGGCAACGGAACGGTGCAGCTCACGCGCGACGTCGCCTTCGCGCAGGGGCGCATCGTCCTCAAGAGCGGCTCGGAGGGCACCGGCGTCGTCGTCGACAGCAAGCTGGTCTCCTTCGACGGGACGCTGACGGTCCACATCCTCGGCGAGACGGGCGAGGTCGTGGCGACGCTCGTCGGCGCGGGCAACTACGACGCGCAGTCGGGAACGCTCGTCGAGGCCTCCGGCAAGGTCACGCTGCTCAAGGACATCCCCGTGCTCGGCGCGGACGGCGGGTCCAGGAACGCCCTGACCGTCACGGAAGTGAGCGGCGACGGCAAGGTCGTCGACAACGCGCTGGTGTCCGTGGCCGGGGAGGTGAAGCTCAGCTTCGGCCTGAACGGCGGCGTCAAGGGCGTTGGCACGATCACCGGCGGATGGGCCCGTCAGGGCGATCGCGACCTCTTCCATGGCGACGGTCACGTCGACGTGGCGTTCAACCAGGACACCAAGCGCGGCATCACCGGCACGGGCCTGGAGGCGCACCTCGCGGAGAGCGGAGACTGGAACGTCAAGGGCGACGTCGACTACCGGCTCAACGACTACATCGGCGGGTCGCTCGCGATCGCGATCGACAAGGAATGGGATCCGGCGCTGACCGGCAAGCTCGAGGCCAAGGGCAACCTCGTCGACGCGAAGGAGCTGTTCTCCTACGGCAAGACCTTCGCGGGCGTCCCGGTCAAGATCCCGTATGGCACCTTCGGCTACGGCGTCGGGCTCGAGCTGAGCCTCAAGACCCTGCCGCTGACGTTGCAGGAGACGTTCGACGTCGGGCCCTGGCGTCCGCTCCGCGACGCGAGCAGCGTGCCGAAGATCGATTCCAAGCTGGACGCGAGCTGGGGCCTGGACTTCCACGCGGCGCTGCTTCCGTGGATGAAGGTGGAGCTCGGGCTCGGCGGCGTGGCCTCGGTGGGCGCGGGCATCAAGGGCGGCGTCTCGGTCGACGACCAGGCCAAGGCGGGCGCCACGATCGGCCTGCACGCCGACGGGGACGCGTTCTGGGGCAGCCTGGGCGTGGGACTCGAGGTTTCGCCGACGCTGACGCTCTCGGTGTCTCCGTTCGTGGACGCCAAGCTCGGTCCGTTGCAGGGCCAGAAGGAGATGGGGCCCTATCCGCTCGCGCAGGTCGACCTGTTCCAGGTGCGCTGGGCGGAGTCGTTCGTGTTCGGGGAGAGCGCCGGCAAGCGGCCGGATCCGGTCGCGGCGATCCAGAAGAACGCGCTCAAGGGCAAGCCTGCGGGCGAGTCGAAGAACAAGGCCGAGACGCAGGACCACGCGCGGAAGGACAAGGCGGGCAAGGGCGGCGATCGTCCGGCGGTCGATGCGTCCGGGATCGGCGATCAGAAGCTCGCCGGCGCCAAGAACCCGCTCGACAGCCTGGTGAAGACCTTCGACCGCATCCAGAAGATCGCGGGCGCCGTCGGCGGCATGGCGAAGCTCGTGAGCGTCGTGATCACCGTGATCACGAACCTCGCGGCGGGTCCCGCGGGCTGGCTGAAGATGGTGTGGGACATCATCTGCGGGAACCTCAAGTTCGGTGACATCCAGGACGCCGTGAAGAACGTCATCGAGGGCGTGCCCGTGCTCTTGCAGGAGCTCGCGTCGCTCGTGCCGGACTGGTGGGAGCGCATCCGGAAGTTCGTGGCGAACGGCCCGCCGTCGATCATCAACATGTTCTTCGGGGCGGACAACGAGGCGGGGAAGGTCATCCGCGACGGAGAGACGATCCACCACGCGCCTCCCGCGATGATGAAGAAGCTCATCAAGACCGCCATCGACGGCGACTGGTGGGTCGCCGAGGGCGACGAGCGCAACGCGATGCTCGTGCTCGAGGCCTGCGCGCAGCGCGGCATCCTTCGCGAGGTGGTCGGAAACAACGCCTCGTGGTTCCTGAAGAACCTCAGCGGCACCCAGGACAAGCGCACGCGCTACCTGTTCTGGAAGGCCGGCATCCCCTTCAAGGGGGACGACCGTCGCGAGGACTTCATGGCCGCGAACGCCACCCTCGGGGGCGGTTGACCGGTGGCGTCCGGCGATGAAGACGCGCCCGCGGAGGACCCGGCCCTCGTGACGGCCGGTCACGCCGTGCTCGACGTCGCGGAGCAGTTCGCGGCGTCGCTCGGCCATGGGGACGATGCCGGCGCCCGCGCGCTTTGTGCCGCATGGGACGAGCCCGGGGACGCGCCGGGGCGTTTCGTGCGGCAGGCCCGCGCGCGCGGCTTTCGCATCCGCGTGCTGCCGCCGGTATGGATC
>JACCDP010027331.1_pt1 | contig 14367 bp, 11 predicted proteins | sample 7445841 | NCBI WGS metagenome assembly JACCDP01 (sample SAMN15323441, study PRJNA562643) | freshwater metagenome | isolation source: river surface water | place: USA:Blue River Watershed | collected 2017-08-17 | reverse complement strand
GTGGTTGAAACTTCATTTTCCGGACGCAGAATTGTTGTTTTTGGGAAGTGCTTACACCGAATCGGTGGTTGCTTGTTTTGAACCGATCGATCGCTTTGTAAACTGGTCCGAAATAACGGATATTCCGACCAAACAGCGGATTACTTTTTTTCAGGAACTGCAGGCAGATTGTATTGTGCACGTTTTCCCAAACAAAGAAGTGGCAGCCCTGGCCAAAAAAGCACGCATTCCAATGCGCGTTGGCACTTCTCACCGGGCATTTCATTTATTGACCTGTAATTACCGGTTAAATTTTACCCGAAAAAATTCGAAGTACCACGAAGCTCAGTTGAATTTTGAATTATTGAAGCCATTTGGCGTCAAAGAATTACCCACCTTGGAAAAGTTGATTGAAATGACCAGTCAATTCAAGGTTATTCCATGTGCTTTACCAGAGGACATCGAGCATAAGCTCAATGGAGATAAGAAATGGATCATTCTGCACCCAAAATCGCAAGGAAGTGCTGTTGAATGGCCGATCGAGGCTTATATCGAACTTGCAACTTCATTGGTCAATGAAGGTTATAGTGTTTTCTTTACTGGCACAGCATCAGAAGGAGATCAATTCAGGCACTTGTTGCCTCAGTTAGAGGGTTTGGTAGATCTTACAGGAAGATTGACTCTGCAACAATTGATTTTTTTCATTTCCCGTGTTCATGCATTGGTAGCTTGTTCCACCGGACCATTGCACATCGCAGCTTTTTGTGGAACTCATGCCATCGGCTTGTACTCTCCGAGAGTGCCAATTCATCCCGGAAGATGGAAGGCGCTCGGAAGGAATGTTTCCATCCTTGTAAATGATCCAAATTGCCCACAATGTGCCAAGAAAAAAGCGTGCACGTGTATCCGGACTATTCCTGTTCAAAGGGTATTGGAAACTATTATATCAGCTCATTAATGGTTGGATGAAAGGCAAATTGCTGGCAAACCTTCTTGTTGCTTTGGCTGCTGCTAGTATTGCAATGGGCTGGTCGGTAAAAATGGCCTTGGTTCATTCCATGGAGTATGGTTTGTTTGCCTTTTTAAGTACGTTTTGTGTGTACAATTATCAGACAATTTCTACCGATTCAAGGGATAATATGCTGGGATTTAAATCGCTGTTGCTGATAAACCTTCCGGCCTTGGGAGCAGGATTTGTCTTGTGCTTTTATCTTTTATTGAATGTGGAAGCGCTTTGTCTGTTGATCCTAGCTACCTTAATGAGTATTTTTTATTGCTATCCCTTGAAAAAATGGCGTTTACGAAATGTTCCCTATTTGAAGGGGCCTTTGGTAGCATTCATCTGGACCAGCTTGATCTTTGTGTTTCCTTTGCTCAATGAAAGCGTCTGTACACAACACAATTTGCTCAATTGCTTTTCAGCATTTTTCTTTTTTTGGAGCTTGATCATCCTGGTTGATATGCGCGACCTCAAGGAAGATGCAGTTTCCTTGCGAACAATTCCGCAATGCTTGGGATGGGGAAGCGCAAAAGCACTGGCTTTTTTATTTGTTGCACAATTTCATCTGATTACCGCAAATTTCAACGAAAATTCATGGAATAACAGCTATATGCATGCGTTATTTGTTTTAACCTATGGTTTGATTTTGTCCGTGAATGACAAACGAAAGGCTCATTTTTATCTTTTTGTAGATGTCGTGCTACTTCTTTTAGGTGCAGTGTTTTACTTCGAGTCAGCCTTTTAAGCGAAAAGTTCTTTAATGACTTCATCGATTCTTCCGCACAGCACAAGTTCGATTGTATAATTTTTTGGGTCGATGCCTTTGTTGAATTTGGATACAATTATTTTATCAAAGCCCAATTTTTCCGCTTCTGAGATCCGTTGATCAATGCGATTGACTGGGCGCACCTCACCGGAAAGACCAATTTCTGCCGAAAAGGCAATATTCTTTTCAATTGGAAGATCAGCATTTGAAGACATCACAGCAGCTACGACAGCAAGATCCATTGCGGGATCATCTACTTTTATTCCACCTGCAATGTTTAGAAAAACATCTTTAGCGCCAAGCTTGAAACCACATCGCTTTTCCATTACTGCCAGTAGCATATTGAGGCGCTTGGCGTCAAATCCGGTTGAAGACCGCTGGGGTGTTCCATAGGCTGCCGTGCTAACAAGTGCCTGAACTTCCACTAACATTGGTCGCATGCCTTCCAACGTAGCAGCGATGGAGATACCACTCAATTGTTGTCCGGTATTGGTTATCAATATCTCTGAAGGGTTTTCCACCTGACGCAATCCGCTTCCAAGCATTTCATAAATACCCAATTCATTGGTGCTTCCAAACCGGTTTTTGATCGAACGCAAGAGTCGGTATACATGGTTTCGGTCTCCCTCGAACTGCAACACGGTATCAACCATGTGTTCTAATACTTTCGGGCCGGCAAGTGTGCCATCTTTTGTAATATGTCCGATTAAGAATACCGGTACACCAGTTTGTTTGGCATATCTCAGCAATTGCGCAGTGCATTCGCGCACCTGAGAAATACTTCCTGGCGAACTTTCAATCTGCGATGAATACAACGTTTGAATCGAATCAATGATCAAAAGTTGAGGGGTGACTTCTTCTGCTTGGTTGAATATGTTCTGAATATTCGTTTCAGTTAAAATGTAACACGACTCATTGGTCAAACCTATGCGTTCTGCGCGCATTTTTATCTGTTGCTCACTCTCTTCACCTGAAACATACAAGACGACCAATGAGGAGGCCTCAATGGCCATTTGTAAAAGAAGGGTTGATTTTCCAATGCCCGGTTCACCACCAAAAAGAATCAATGATCCTGCAACCAATCCTCCCCCCAGAACACGATTCAATTCTTTGTCATGCAATTGTATGCGTCTGTGTTCTTGTTGCTCTATTGTGTGAATGGCTTGTGGTGTCGCCTGACGGGATGAGGTAGAAAATGCAACAACGGATGGCACTTGCTTTTCAATGATTTCTTCTACGAATGTATTCCATTCTGCACAAGAAGGGCACTTCCCCAACCATTTCGCTGTTTCGTAGCCACAATTCTGACAAAAAAATGCTGATTTAACTTTCGCCATCAATTAAGAATAAGTGAATAAAGGTACAAGTTTTTAAATTGCCTTATTTTAAGATCAAGCTATTTTTTCTTCCAGTTGATCAATGTCAAGCTTTCGCAGTTTAGGAGCAATTTTGCCGGTTATCAAAACTACTGCTAGGGTTAAAAATCCGCCCAGCAAAATGGAGGCCTTAAGTCCGAAAGCCCTGGCGGTTACCCCTGATTCAAAAGCGCCTATTTCATTGGATGAGCCTATGAATATTCCATTGACAGCCGATACGCGTCCACGCATGTTGTTGGGTGTTGACAGCTGAAGGATCGTGTGGCGAATTACCACACTGACATTGTCAAATGCACCTGTGAGAAACAGAAAAAGCAAAGCCCAGTAAAAATTGGTAGACAATCCAAAAAGAATGGTTGCTGCACCAAATAATCCAACACTTAGCAACAACATTTTTCCCGCATTTCGCTTTGGCGGTCGATAGGCAATCACCAGCGCCATGACAACAGCTCCAATCGCCGGGGCCGCTCGTAAGAATCCAAGTTCTATTGCTCCCGCATGCAATATTTTATCTGAAAAAGCCGGAAGCAATGCAACAGCACCACCAAATAGCACAGCGAAAAGATCAAGCGACAATGCTCCTAACAACAATTGGTTTTTAAAGACAAATTTGACGCCGGCGGAAATGCTTTCATACAGCGATTCAGTAACTTGCTTTTCCGGTAATGGTTTTGATTGCACAAACAAGAGTGCTAAAAGCGCCATACATAAAAAAGACAGATCGATGAGGTAAGCCACTTCGTAGCTGATGGCAATGAGAAATCCTGCCAAGGCAGGGCCTAAGACAGATGCAATGTGCCAAACCGTGCTATTCCAGGTTGCTGCGTTTGCATAGTCTTTTCTTGGAACGATCTGGGAAAGAAAGGATGGATAAGCAGCCGATAAAAATCCGCGAATGACACCTACCAAAGCGATTGTCATAAAAATAAGAAACAGACCAATTTGTAAAATTGATCCGGTCTTAAAGGATGAAAGATAGTACAAACACCCAGTCACGAATAAGAACAAAACGGTAAATAATACAAGGATATATTTTCTATTGAAAGTGTCGGCCACATGTCCTGAAAAAAGGGAAACGATGATGAATGGGATGGCTTCTGCAAGTCCGATCATGCCGAGAGCAAGCACGTTGTCAGTGAGTTCATATACTTGCCAACAAACTGCTACGCTTTGCAATTGGATACCAAGTGTCAGAAAAAAACGATTGACAAGGAAAAACCGGAATTCGGTCACTCGTAAAGCGGAGAACGGATCATGTTTTGCTTCCAACTGTTTGCTCATGGCGTACTACAGTGAGTTTGCACTGTCTTTAAATAAATGCTCGATTATTTATCAAGTACTTTGGGTATTCTGAAATAATCAGAATCCTTTTTAGGCGCATTTTTAAGTGCTTCCTCATGTGTTATAGTAGTTGCTGAAACATCATCCCGAAGATTATTGATCTCATCATTCATAAAGATCAATGGTTCGACTTGGTCAGTTGAAACTTCACTCAATTTATCCATGAAAGATATAATGTTCTCCAGATCCCTCATGATGGCCTTTTTTTTCGTGCCTTCGAACTGAAGCCTTGCCAAATGTGACAGGTGATCGACTAATTCCTCTGAGATTTTCATACCGCAAATATAAGGATATGATCAATTCCCTTTTTAATTTGAAAGCAAACCTTCATCCTTGAGTGGTTGTTGAATGATTTCAAAGCACAAATCAGAAAGTTCCTTTTCACTGTGCTGTGCAATTTTTTCAATGGTGACATAGGGGTGAATATACGCGCGACTCACGCCGGGATGAGCACTGCCAAGAATGTCCATTGGATCAGAAAAAAGACGGTAGTGATTAGTAAAGGTTACTGGAACGATCGGAATTTCCAATGCTTTTGCAAGGTGAAAAGCTCCCTTTTTGAAAGGCATCATGTGCGGGTGTTTGTCATTTGGTATGCCTCCTTCAGGGAAAATTACAAGCGACCAACCATTTTTCACTTCTTTTTTCGCTTGAATAAATGACTTGGCTGATTTTCCTCTGTCTTTTCTGTGCACAGGGATATTTAAACCACGGAAATAGGTACTGATAATTGGATAGGATAAGATCTCACCTTTTCCCAGAAAAAGAAAGGGATGTTGCGGAAAAATCGAATACATGAGGAAAATATCCAAGTAGGAAGAGTGATTGGAGATCAAAATATATGGTCCCTTTGGAAGTGGTGCATTTTTGATTTTTTTGACATGATAAAAACAAAAGAACCGCATGATCCAGCTCCAAAAAACGAAGAGGCGAAAACTAATTTTTTTCCATCCAGGTACTGAAAGCAACAAAAGAAAAAAAGGATACAGCAACAGGGCGAAAATGCAGAAAACTATTCCCACATATATTTTCCACATGAATGCAGTTATTCCTCTGATAAATCTCATGAAGCAAAATTACACTTAAATCCAAGGATTCTGTTAAACCAAATTAGTTTTGATTGAAATTGCCTAACTTCGTGTTCACAGAAAATACACTTATGGCACGCATACTTACGGGCGTTCAAAGCACAGGAACACCCCACCTTGGTAATCTGTTGGGGGCAATAATCCCGGCGATTGAATTGGCAAATAACCCCAACAACGATTCTTTTCTTTTCATTGCAGATATGCATTCGTTGACACAGATCAAGGATGGAGAGGTTCTGCGTGAGAACACCTACAGTACCGCCGCTGCTTGGCTGGCCTTTGGCTTGGACACCGAACGCGTCGTGTTTTACCGTCAATCAGATGTGCCAGAAACGGCAGAGTTAACCTGGTATTTAAGTTGTTTTTTCCCTTACCAGCGATTAACATTGGCCCACTCATTTAAAGATAAGGCCGATCGACTGGAAGATGTGAATGCGGGGCTATTCACTTATCCTTTGCTCATGGCTGCGGATATTTTACTGTATGATGCTGAATTTGTGCCTGTGGGGAAAGACCAATTGCAACACATTGAGATTACACGAGATGTTGCTTCACGCTTCAATCATCAAATGGGTGAATCGTTTGTTGTGCCAGAGGCCAAAGTTGAGGAAAACACAATGTATGTGTTGGGAACGGATGGGCATAAAATGAGTAAATCACGCAACAATTACCTCAACATATTTCTACCGGACAAAGAATTAAAAAAACAGGTAATGTCGATCTTAACGGATAGTAAGGAGTTAGCAGAGCCCAAGGATCCGGATACGTGTCATATTTTTCAGATTTATAAATTGCTTGCTACTCCTGTGGAATTGGAGCAAATGAAAGCCAATTATCTCGCTGGTGGTTATGGTTACGGCCATGCCAAACAGGCTTTACTGGAGCTGATCCTTTCGAAATTCTCTGTCCAACGTGAAAAGTACAACTATTTGATGGCTAACCGAATTGAAATTGATAAGGCCTTGGAAAACGGTGCAATGAAAGCTAGAAAAGTGGCGAAAGATGTACTGAATCGCGTCCGCTTCAAATTGGGATACGAAGCACAATGATGTGAATGGTGAAGCACAGGGTTGACATAAAATCATTTTCCAGAAGGCTTCTTTTCTGGTGCATAATGCCGGTTTGCGTGCTTTTTATGTTTGGCTGCAAACAAAAACCTCAAATGACACTCGGAAAAGGTGGTGTGGTATACGGAGGAGAAGTTAAATTCATGTCATTTGAAAAGGTCGACAATCTTTTTCCGCTCTCAACAGTCGATTTGTATGCCCAGCGTCTCAATTCACAAGTATTTGAAACTTTGCTGAAGTTGGACATGTCATCATTGAACATAGAACCATCCTTGTGTGAATCATATGAAATCAGTGATGACGCCAAGACTTTCCGGTTCAAATTGAGAAAAGGCGTTTATTTTCATGATGATCCGTGCTTCGGGGGAAAGGGGCGCGAACTTACAGCAGCGGATGTGAAGTACAGTCTTGAAATGGCTTGCTCTGGCTTGAAGATCAATAAAATGAGTTATCTATTGATCAACCGCATTGAAGGGGCACGGGAATTTTACCAAAAATCAGCGAAATCCCTGCCGAAAGAAGGCGTGTCAGGCATTCGCTTGATAGGAAAAAATACCCTTGAGATACAATTGGTGCAGCCGTTTGAAGGGTTTTTAAAATTATTGACCCTCACAAACCTGGGAGTATTTCCAAAAGAAGCATACGATTTTTACAAGGACAATATAGGTCAACATCCCGTTGGAACTGGACCATTTGCATTGATAAAGATGGATAAAAATGGTGTAGAATTAGGCAAGCATTTGAATTATTGGAGAAAAGACGCTTTGGGAAATAAATTACCATTCATCGATAAAATATCCATGACCTATGCCAAGGATAAGCGGAGTGAATTGATAGCGTTTCGAAAAAAAGAAATTGACCTCGTGCTGGAAATCCCTGTAGAAGAAATCGACTATTTATTGGGATCGCTGAAAGATGCGCAAGCTGGGAAAAATGTGATACACCGCGTTGAATCACACTCAAGTATCAGTACTCATTACATCGGATTCGCTTGTGAAAGTCCTGAATTCAAAGACGAGCGCGTAAGACGAGCATTTGCAATGGCCATCAATAGAAATGAATTGGTCGAAAAATGGCTGTTAGGCGAGGGTTGGCCGTCAGCAAATGGCTTTGTTCCGTCGATGGACAACTACAACGCTTCAGAAGTTAAAGGAACGGAATTTAATCCCAAAGAGGCCCAGTCCCTTTTTGCCCAAGCAGGATTTCCTTCAGGGAAAGACTTTCCACAGCTTGATTTTTATGTAAATGCAGTGAAAGGTTCAGCTTCACACAACATGTGCAAAGGAATTGTCTCACAACTGAAAAAGAATCTGGGCATATCTTTGCATTTAATTCTTTGTTCACTTGAAGAACGAGAACGGGCTGTAAAGTCAGGGAAAGCGAAAATATGGCGTTCAGGCTGGATTGCAGATTACCCAGATCCTGAGAATTTTCTGAGCTTATTTTATGCTGGAAATAAAGCTAACTATGCCACAACTATAAATGATTTTCGCTTTAAAAACAATTCTTTTGATGTCATGTATGAGGCTGCGTTGCGCGAACGGGATCAGTCGAAGAGGAATCAACTTTTTGTAGCTTGCGATAAATTACTTGTTGATCAAACACCAGTTATTCCATTGTTTACAGATGATTACCTCGTAATGGTGAATATTCGCGTTAGAAATTTTGAAACAAACGAGATGGAAAATTTAGATTTTTCAACTATCTTTATAAAGGAACCCCCAAAATAAATGTGGGGTGTAATAATTAACTAACTCTCAGCTTGCAACAAAAGTCGCCACGTGCGACTTTTTTTATGTATACAGTACTGCACGGATAATTTCCAGTGTTCGTTCAACATTGAATCGTGGGATGTGCATGCGATAATAATCAATCATAACTTGCAAGGCTTCATTTCGCTCTTCTTTGTTCAATTGCTGCTGCATGTTGCCGCGCAATAAATCTTGTATGATTTGAACGCCGGTTCCTTCGGTAAATGTTTTTTGGCTTGGCACTATTGATGAAAATTCTCCATCTTCAAGAATGAAATACGATTTGTTCGTCGGATCTACCGTCGGATCAATACCCAGATGAACAGTCATGCCAAGCATGAATTCGATTGCAAACAACGAGAGATCATTTTTTGTATTTAACGCTTCTATGCTTTCCTCCAAAAAGTGAAAAAGCGCAACATCTTTGACATCGAATTTGAGGCAGTTTTGCAATATGTCAGCTATGAAAAAAGCAACTGAAGACCGAATGGGCTCCGCAGGTATATTTGACAAAGCGACAGATGGGTCTGCATCAGTAAGCTTTCCAAGCTCACTATCGGGACGAATATAGAAACCTATCTCACAGATAGACAATGGAAAAAGCGCATGCGCTTTCTTTTTTCCTCCGGGATAAATGAATTTTTGAATTCCTTTTTTTTCGGTATAAAACGAAACGATGAGGCTTGTATCAGAATAGTTGATACGGTGAATAAAAATACCTTTATCGGTTTGTTTCAAGGTATTATCATTAATTGACAACAAGAACTTTTCCTACCTTTCTTCCTTTTCCTTCATTTGGTGCTGTCCAGATAAGATAAACGCCTGTTTTAACGCGTTCTCCGGTAAGTGTTTTACCATTCCAGGTGGCGGTTCCACCATTCGAAGTGGTTTTATATACAAGGTTCCCAGCTACATCCGTTATTTTAATATCCGAATCGTATTTGATTCCTTGAATGGATATTGGCCCTTCAAAATCTGGTCTGGCAGGATTCGGGAAAACCACGACATTTTCATAATCTGTATCCTCATAGGTGGCATCTGTGCGATAGGAAACAAGGCCTTGATCTGTCACGATGAATAACTCACCCGTGTTTTGGTCGAGTTCCATATCGATAATCGTATTGGAAATCAATGGTGAATTTTCCTTTGTGAATTGCTGGATGATCTCAAGCCCATCTTCCGAAAGTAAAACAATACCTGAGCTGGCTGTTCCAAACCACTTTCTATTGGCACCATCCACTTCAATGTCAGTGATACTCGTATTTCCCAACACATATTCTACATTCCCTTCAAATTCAAGTTTGATTCGTTGAGCATTGTACTCTCCCGGACCGGCATCAAAAGCGGATTCAGAATTGTATAAAACCGCGAAACCATCGTCTGTACCAATCCAAATTTCGTTGTCGAAATCTACTGCCAGTGCCGTAATGCTCGAAGAGGGCAAAGCACCCGAGTAATCACCGGTGTTTAGAATTACCTTTTTATCATCGGATTGATCGGACAGCGTGCCATTGTCATTGTAGCCAAAAAGACCGACCCCATCCACGCCAAACCATTTGTGACCATTGTAATCGATGACTATTCTTCGTGTAAATTTATTGGATGCAATGGATCCTAAATTGAATGTGTGCCAAACGCCATCAGATGACCTGGCTTTTAAGGGGTTAGAAGAGAAACCATTCAATGCCCATAAATTACTTTGATCATCGTATTGAAGGCCGCTCACCAACGACCAGATCCCAACAGGTGTAAATTCTAATGCTGAGTTATATGGTGTACATGTGTCGGTAACCTGCACACCATTTTCAAGGATAGAAACAGGTATTTTTGAATAAGTACCAACCGCTATTCTATCCGAGTTGGACGGATCAATACTCACCGCGAGAAAATCCCAGATGCGTTCATTGTTCCATGGGGACATGTTATCTTTATCGAATAGTGACCACTGCTCATCCTCAAAGGTATACATTCCAGATACATTGAATGTTGATGCTATTGAAGAAAGTCCTCCTCCGGCAACAGCGAGTTTTCCATCTTGCCAATCCAAACCATAAAACGAATTTTTTGGAGGCCCGCTGAATGGAATCTGTGTAATTGAAAATTCGTTGTTGATGCGCATCAGACCAAAGGCATTGTCTGCAACCCAGGTTAAACCATTGCTGTAAAAAGAATTCAATGGCTCCATCCAACGCCCTAAATTATAGGAGTTAAAAGAATAAGCAAGCGAATTATTCGCGTTATAGGTATAAATAGTCCCATTTGCATTAACGACTAATTTGCCATCGCTGTTCGCAATAGAATTGATCTCTAGGTCCCAATTTAAATCAGAAACAACTGTTTTTCCTGTATAGTTCATTTGAAAAACAGAGTCTCGGCCATAACCATCTCCTCTGAACAAACAGTATACGTTGTTTTGTATGACTTCAAGATCCTGATAGGCATTTGCCGTGAGCACATCAAAGCGGGAATCGATCACCCATTCATTTGGGTCGGCCAATGCAATATTGCTCAAATTTGCTTTCAAAACTTTTGTTGCAGTAAGGGCCATGATGGTGTCGCCGAGGATAGCAACGTCAAGAATTGGTGAATTGTCAGCTGTTGGGTAAAACGTTTCTTTGACTTCATCTTTGATGGCATCTACTTTAACAATCGAAAAGCTAGTGGCAAAGTACATGAAATCCTGGTGTTCAATGATGCGATTAATTCTTTTGTTGCCTGGTATTTGGGCTAGTTTTATTGCTGGAATATTTACCACTTGGTTGTTGACTATTTTATCAATGTTGCCGTTTTCATAGCCGATGTAAATGGCATTTTGTCCGGCGTATCTGCCAAGGCAGGTAAGTCTGATATCTGAAAGACTGTTGACATCGGTCCATATAAATTGTTCACCTGCTGAATTATCAAATTCCAATAAGCCGTTTTCGAAGGCGGCATAAACAATGTTGCCATTTGCTACAACATCCATTGCTGTTCTATTCGGGACATGTAAGCGCCACTGACCCATGCCGATTTGCCCCAGCATTTGCGTGTGAATTAAAAGAAAAAGAAAAATAATGCGCATCATTCCGGCAATCAAACGTGTTTATGAAAAGAATATTTTTAATGGTCCCTATTCAAAACAAAAATAACCAAAAATTGCTCGGTTTAGTTTCATTTTTGTTGCGTGTGGAATGGATCAGTTGAAGCAATATTGTTTTTTATTGTTTTATCTGTGAGTAAAACTAAAAATCCTTTAATTTTGCGCAGGAAAATGATTTTTCAATGGCTCCGTGGCGCAACTGTCCTTTTTGAGGATTTCAGTTGCTTCCCTCGCCAAAAAAGGCTCCGTGGCGCAACTGTATAGCGCACTGGATTTCGGCTCCAGCGGTTGCAGGTTAGAATCCTGCCGGGGTCACAAATTACTCCAAAAGTCCCATTCCATAAAGGTTTGGGGCTTTTTTTATGGTTTTAGTTGTGTGAATCTTTTATTTTAAAAAAACACTTAACATTTGGTATTACAGATTGTTAAGTGTTTGTTCAAAGTTAGAACTCCCGAGAGGGTGAACTCAATTTTCAGGTAGTTTGGCAACCGCTTCTCCAATCATCGTATCACGCACAAGTTCAGCAAGGAATTTCGCGAAAGCGCCAATATCTTGTTCCACACTTGCTTGCTCCAGAGCTTGCATATAGTATGTTCTCTGTTCGACCGGAATCACGGTCCAAGGATAACCACCAGAGGCGAGCATGGTATTCATTAAGAATCTTCCCATTCTTCCGTTACCATCCATGTATGGGTGGATATAGACGAAAACAAAATGTCCTAAAACAGCTCTGACAGATGCTTCTGTTTCCTCTGATAGTAATTCAAAAAGTACAGGCATGGCGTCTCTCATGGCGTCGACATTGACCGGCACATGTTTAGAATTTCCAATGTACACTTGATGGTTTCTGTATCCGGCCAAATCCGCGGGTTGAAGTAAGCCTGCTGCAACACTCGGATCGAATAGCTCTCTGAACCATCTGCCATGATCTCTTTCCGCCTGATCACCAGGATTAGCTCCTAAAAGAATTTTTTCAATGCTTTCTTTCACTTGATTAAATGCCTGGTAATACCCTCGTGCAGCCATGGCATCACGTTGTTTTCTGTCCTCTTCATTCGATTTGGCATTCCATTCTCCACTGCTTACACGTGCGATAAGTTCCGGAGTAACTTTGTAGCTCTCTATCGAAAGTGAATGATAAGCATCAGTGAGATAGAGGTCATCTACTTTTTGCAAATAGAATTGAATATCCGCATTAATTCCCGGAGCGGGAGGAAAAAGTTGAATTACGGTCTTTCGCATTTCTTGCCAAAGCAAACGAATACGAATAGTATAAGGGTATCGCTCTCTTATCGGTATTTTTATCTCAGTATTCGTTTCAAACGGGTCGACTTCACGGATATCGTAATCGGCTTGTTTAAATGTTTCGATGATCTGGTCAGCGATTCTTTCCCGACCAATATTTCTGAAGGCACCCGCTAATCTTCCTGCAAGCGTTGAGTGTCCATTTTCGAGTAGGACCGGTAGCACTTCAGACGCATCCCGAATCATGGAAAGTGCCGTTCGAACATCCAAAGCGTGTGTTAAATAGCTTCGAGGGCTGCAATAGACAAGAGAGGAGGGGAGATCATACAATCGGATGCCGTTCATTACAATGGTTAAAGCATTAGATGGAATATCTGTTTTTAAATTAAATAAGGAGGTTGAATGAGGAAGAGGAGTTGGGTTATTATTGCCTTTTGGAGATCTAACGAGTAATTGTTGTGGAATCGTCGTATTCTGGACATGGTTCAGAAGAGATTGGTCAGGTGATAAACACCATTCTTTACCATATTTATATTCCAGAAAAGCGGCGACAAAATCCCAATAAGCGCTATACCAAGAGGTTGTTTCTCCATCCTTTTCCAATGGATCTGATGCAATATACCAACCTTTGGAAACCTCCCGAATAAAACCATATTTCAGAAGTAGTTGACGATGCTTAATTGTTTTGAAGTGATCCGTATAGATAGCGACAATTTGCTTGTCTTGTATTTCCTTCAAGGTTTGAAGCGCATCAGCCAGTTTTTGATTGGGTTTCATTTTTGGAGAATAATTAGTTATTTATCGTGTTGAAATATTAGTATATAAAATTGTATAAATACAATTAAATAATATAGTTGTAAAATTAGTATATTCTAAACAAACTTAAGAGATAATATTTTGAAATAAAGAATTTAGGTTATTTTATTTTTTGAATCAATCTCTTTTAAATCGCTATCTATGAGCTTCTCCAAATCCTTATAAACGTTTGATTTTTCAACCTCGGAGGTCACAAAACAGCGTGAGAGTGAAAAGCGAGAGCGATGAACTACACGCTGTTTTTCTTCTTCGCTCAACTTTTTAACTTCGTTTCAGCCTCGCTTGCCCTCTTTAGTTGATTTTCTATTGACATACTATTCTTTTCACCACGACATAGAATTCTTGTCGACGACAATGAATTATCCCGATTATTGTTAGAGGTTTTCGTGTTGAATGATTGATATATAAATAGTTCATTTTTAGAAACAAGCATAACTTTCGAATCGGGTAAAATTTAATTTTTTAACCATTTATTTATCGTTTGAACCAGATTATCAATATGTTTCTGAGTTATTAAAATGTAATCAGGCTGAATTTAAAATTTGTGAGGTCAATTTAGTATTTTAGTGGCTACTATGAATTTTGAGTACACTGGAATTTTTAAAGATTCAAATTTTGATTTTCCTACAAGACCATAATCAGAACATTTATAGATCACAATAATTCCAACCAATTGGTATGATCAGAGCAATCATTTTTATAGAATTTTTAATACTATTTAATCAAAACATCTTTTCCCAAACCAAGGCTCAGATTGATAAGCTCAACACTCAATTTTTTGATCTTTATGATGTTGATATCGATTTAGCGTATCAAAAAGTAAACAAAGCACTATTGTATTCGAGAAAAATTGGCTAT
>JACCDP011315092.1_pt1 | contig 14369 bp, 12 predicted proteins | sample 7445841 | NCBI WGS metagenome assembly JACCDP01 (sample SAMN15323441, study PRJNA562643) | freshwater metagenome | isolation source: river surface water | place: USA:Blue River Watershed | collected 2017-08-17 | reverse complement strand
GTGTCTTTGATTGAATTAGCAATAATAACCGCTTGGGGATCTGCCAGGCCGATATCTTCGATCGACATACGCACCAGCCGACGTGCAACATACATCGGGTCTTCGCCACCCTCAAGCATGCGCCCTAACCAATACAACGACGCATCAGGATCACTACTGCGTACCGATTTGTGGAGCGCAGAAATGGCATCGTAGTGCAATTCACCGTTCTTGTCGTACTTGGTAGCACGGCTCTGCAACGCCTCACGCATGTCGTTCACGGTGATCAGACGCTTGTCGCCGATGCCCGGGTCTTTGGCGGTAACCGCTGCTTCGAGTGCATTGAGTGCAACACGTGCATCGCCGTTGGCCATGTCGATGAGGTATCCACGGGCGTCGGTGGCGAGGAGCGGTTTGAACGCTGCCAGGCCGAGTTCGCTGTCACTCACGGCCCGATCGATGACAGCGCCGATTTGGTCGTCCGTCAATGACTCCAACACAAAAATCCGTGCGCGGGAGCGCAATGCAGGGTTGACCTCAAATGAAGGATTTTCTGTCGTCGCACCAATCAAAATCACCGTGCCGTCTTCGACATGGGGCAAAATGGCATCTTGCTGTGCTTTGTTGAAGCGATGGATTTCGTCGATAAACAGTACCGTGCGTTGCTGGTACATCCCCAATCGGTCACGTGCCTCATGGACGACACGGCGCAAATCTGCCACACCAGCGGTGACCGCCGACAATGGTTCGAAAAATGCTTGTGTGTGTTCGGCGATTATCCGCGCAAGCGTTGTTTTGCCGCATCCTGGAGGGCCCCACAAGATCATCGAGAACAACGTATCGTGCTCGATGGCACGACGCACAATGCGTCCATCACCGATAATAGTCTGCTGACCAACCATATCATCGAGTGATTTGGGGCGCATGCGGGCTGCAAGGGGAGCACTACGGATGGTGCTTTTGTCGTTGTTGGGGTCAAAAAGACCGCGTTGCGGACCTGCCATGGTATGCTCCCACGTCTGGTAGAGCGTCTGAGCTTGTATAGTAGCACAAATATGCTAATACAAGACAGCGGTCGCGCACCCGCGCAGGTCTGTTGTCTTCGACCTGTTGTCCCGCGCAGCAACAACAGATGGGTTTTCGCATTGTGCAAAAACTACGCACCGTGCATACAATGGAATACCATACAGCGAAGAGTCAAGAGGGTATATGCGTATCTTTCGCAGTTCTGTGCATACCATGCACGCACCACCACACGAGTTTTATGACGGGGCATTGATCCCACCGTACGAATCAGTCGAACGCGCCGTCATCATCGATGCTGCCCTCGAGGCAGCAGGGTATCGCGATTGTTCACCCATCGAGCCGGTCACGCGCGCCATGCTCGAACGCATCCACACTGCCGACTACCTTGACTATTTGGCGACCATCTGTCCAGCCTGGTGCGCTGCCGGCGGCGCCGTCGAGGCGGTCTTGCCGAGTACGTTGGCGGTGCGCTGGATGGATCGGCGCTCGACCAATCCACTGGCACGCGCGGGCTACTATGCCTTCGATTTGAGTGCACCGATTGTTGCTGGCACCTGGGTCGCCAGCCTCGATGCAGCCAGTATGGCGGCGAGTGCAGCCCATGCCGCTCGTGCTGGCACAATGGTGAGCTATGCACGCTGTCGGCCACCCGGGCACCACGCAGGGAGCGACATGTGCGGCGGATACTGCTACATCAACAATGCGGCGCTGGCTGCAGATATCCTGAGCCAACAGGGACGCGTGGCGGTCCTCGACATCGATATCCATCACGGCAATGGGACCCAACAGATTTTCGCTGCCCGTGCGGATGTGTTGTTTGTATCGCTGCATGGTCATCCCGATGCGTGTTATCCGTATTTTATGGGGTTTGCCGATGAGCAGGGCATCGGCGCTGGACACGGTACCACGCGCAACATCCCACTGGCGTTCGGTTGCGACGATACGACGTATTTGGCGCATATCGAGCAGGCCCTGGCAGCGATCCGTGCACATGGGTCGACGGCCTTGGTCCTTTCTGCCGGATTCGACACCTACGGTGGGGACCCCTTGGGCGGCTTTGCACTGACGCGTGCCTGCTATACCGAGATTGGTATGCGGTGCCGGCAGTTGGGCATCCCGGTTGTGGTCATCCAAGAGGGCGGGTATGCCATTGAGGCACTCGGTGACAACGTAGTTGCGCTCCTCGACGGTCTGACCGGGCAGGCACGCTGACCATTGCAGGGACAGATGCCGGTGTGGTACGATGACCGCTGATTATCGCGACATGGGGGTACGTATGACCCGCTTACCCAATGGCGGCCGCATCGAAGTCATCTGCGGGTGCATGTTCAGCGGCAAAACCGAAGAACTCTTACGCCGACTCAATCATGTTCGGTTGGCGCGTCAATCGCATGTCGTCTATACGCCGCGTCGAGACACACGCTACCGCACGGGCAATTTGGCTAGCCACAATGGCCAAACAATTACCGCAATCTCGGTCAGTAGCATCGAAGAAATCGTCGCCCATGTGCCGGAGGGGGTGGCAGTTGCCGCTATCGACGAAGTCCAATTCCTCGAAAGCGACCCTGCAGCGGTTGTCGCTGGGTGTCAAACGTTGGCAGACCGGGGGATCCGGGTGATTGTTGCGGGACTCGACCAAGACTTCCGTGCCAAACCGTTCTCGATTGTGTCTGAACTCATGGCGGTCGCCGAGCAAGTCGACAAGCTGTTTGCCATTTGTGTCGAATGCGGTGCGTATGCAACCCGTTCGCAACGGCTCATCGATGACAAACCAGCTCCGCATTCGGCGCCGGTTATCGCGGTCGGCGGGCTCGAACTTTATCAGGCGCGGTGTCGCGTCTGTTACCAGGTCGGCGAGGAGTAATCCACTAAAGATGCACTTTTGTGCTATCATATCGGCGTTGAGCGCATTACACATGGAGGAGTATTCCCATGCCTTATGTTATTACCGAGGCCTGTATCGGCACCAAAGACGCATCGTGTGTGTCAGTCTGTCCCGTCGATTGTATCTACGAAGGCACTGACCAGTACTATATTAATCCCGACGAATGCATTGACTGCGGCGCTTGCGAGCCAGAATGCCCGGTCGAAGCTATCTATTCTGATGATTCAGTCCCCGAGAATATGCGCACGTTCATCGAAAAGAACTCAAAACACTTTTCGAAGTAAGATCAGGCTGTTGACCAGTCCGTGCACTGCACGGGCTGGTCGTTTTGCATTATCATACGACGAACATACCGCACGGTAGAGACACAGCGAGCACAACATGGCGACAGAGCAACTCCCCGCACTCCATCCCGCAAGCAAACACGTGATTGTCGGTTTTTTTATGGCACTCGGGATAGGTGCGGCATGGTACATCTACGCCACAACATCGCCGTTTGACGAGTGGTCGCGGCGCTGGCTTCTCGTCATCGTGCCATTCGTGTCCGGTCAAGGACTGCTCTATGGGTGGTACCGGGCATGGCGCACCGTGTTGCTGTGGGTAGCAGCGATTTATCTCTTTACGCCATTTATCGCTGCCCGGGTCGAGTCATGTCTGACCGTGATCCCAGGGGCTGTACCCTGTTTTGCAGATGTGGTCATTCTGCGTGAAGTAACAAGCCAAACCGGGCATCCCGTCTACTTCCTCACCCTGATTGTGGTGCATGCGATTAGCATGCTGGCACTCTGGGTACTGGTGGCACGGCAAGGAGCAGATGATGCATCCGCACGTCCGTCAACGGATTGAAGCACTCGAACAAAGCGCGCTCTCACCGCATGCGGCCCGGAGTGCCCAGGCAGTACGTGATATCCCCGAGGCAGAATCGCCAGTGCGCACGAGCTTCCAACGCGACCGCGATCGGATTCTCCATTCCAAACCCTTTCGGCGCCTCAAACACAAAACTCAGGTATTCATTGCCCCATTGGGCGATCACTATCGGACGCGTCTCACCCATACCCTCGAAGTGACGCAAATTGCCCGCACCATTGGTCGCGCTCTGCGCCTCAACGAAGACCTTGTCGAAGCGATTGGATTGGGTCACGACATCGGCCATGCCCCATTTGGCCACGCAGGCGAAACAGCGCTGTCGCATGCAATGGGCGAGTCCTTCCGGCACAACGAACAGAGCCGTCGCATTGTCGAAGTCATGGAAAAAAACGGCGCAGGATTTAACCTCACCTATGTCGTACGCGAGGGCATTTATATGCACTCCAAAGGCCGTCGCGACATCAGCGCCAAAGCCTGGGGGGTTGCGAGTACCCTCGAAGGGCAAATCATCAAAATAGCAGATTCGATTGCGTACATCAACCATGATATCGATGACGCCCTGCGTGCAGGGATTTTGCATGCTCGTGATTTGCCGCCTGATGCAATTGCCGTCTTGGGTGAGACACACGCCCAACGCATCGATACGATGGTCTGCGATCTCATCGATACCAACTGGTGGGCCACCGGCGATGGCCCCGCCCACGAACCATTCGAACTCACCATGAGCCCAACGGTCCTGTCTGCAACCAATAGCCTGCGCGAGTTTATGTACCAAAATGTCTACCTTGGTTCGGCTGCCAAAACCGAAGATCATAAAGTCGATTTGATTATCCATTTGCTCTATACCCACTTCATGAATCACCCCGAACGCATCCCTGCCGACATCATGGCGAACGTCAAAAAGCGCGACGAGCCGCTGCGCCAAGCAGTCGTCGACTATGTGGCTGGGATGACTGATCGATACGCGACCCAAATCTTCCAAGACATCTACATCCCGCGCACCTGGGGCGGGTAACCACACGACGACGTCTGGGATAGACGCACACATGACCAACAACAGTGTCATCGAACAAATCAAAGACCGCATCGACATCGTCGAGCTGATTGCAGCCAAAGTACAACTCCGCAAAACGGGACGCTCGTTTGTGGGATTTTGCCCGTTCCACGCCAACACACGCACGCCTGCCTTTACGGTTTATCCCGAGTCACAGAGCTTTCACTGTTTTGGATGCAAAGCATCAGGGACGGCATTCGACTATGTGATGCGTAGTGAGGGGATCGAATTCCGCGAAGCCCTCGAACTCCTCGCACAGCGCACTGGGATCGAACTCACACCACGCACTGCCCAAGACGACGAGCGCGACCACGTTGCCGAACGCCTGGGCGAAATCAATGCAGCAGCCGCTCGGTACTTCCAACACATGCTCGTCAAATCACCCCATGGTGCAGATGCACGGGCGTATGTCGCCAAACGGCTCATCAACGACTGGTCGCTCGAGCACTTTCAGATTGGCTATGCCCTCGACGAACGCACCCGGTTGTTTGACTACCTGACGGTCAAACAAAACTACGCAGCAGACGAGGTAGTGGCGGCCGGGTTGGCGATCCGACGCGACGATGGATCGCATTATGATCGGTTCCGTGGTCGAGTTATGTTCCCCATCCGGAGCGCCAAAGGCCTGATTATTGCGTATGGCGGGCGGGCCATGGGCGATGTGCAACCCAAATACCTGAACTCACCCCAGACCCTGTTATTTGACAAAAGTGCCGTGCTCTACGGCCTCGACATGGCCCGTGAAGCGATTCGCAGTCAAGACGCGGTCGTCGTCGTCGAAGGCTACGTAGACGTGATTGCCCTGCATCAGCACGGCTTTCGGAACGTGGTTGCACCACTCGGCACAGCGCTCACCGCCGAACATGTGCATATCATCAAGAAGCTCACCAAAAACATCTATCTGGCACTCGATGCCGATACCGCCGGTATCAAAGCGACCATAAAAGGTCTGCAGACGCTCAACGATAACCTCGATGCGACGCTGGTTCCCGTCCCAACACCCTCTGGTGTGTTGTCGTGGAGTCGCACCGTCGAGGCGACAATTCGTATCATCGAGCTCCCAGATGGCCAAGATCCCGATGAATTATTGGCAAACGACGAATCGCTTTGGCCCAAATTGGTCGAAACAGCGTTGCCGGCAATGGATTTTTACTTTCAAGTCTTGACGCGTGACTTGGATCTCGATCAACTCCCAGACAAACGAAGCGCACTCGACCGGCTTGGACCGCTCATCATCCAGATCGGTAATCAGCTCGAGCAAACACATTATGTCCAACAGCTCGCACACTTGTTGGGTGTCGACGAAACGATCCTCCGCCGGGAATTACGCCGCCAAGCTCCAACGAGCCGCACCAAACCCAACGCGCCTAGCGTTCGGCCAGAGCAACCGTCACCGTCCGCCCCACGTTCGGCGCCATCCCCACGATCAGGCGGCGATGGGACGCTCGGCACAACCACCGTGGCAGCCCGCGCAGCCGAGTATTTGCTCGTCTGTATGCTCAACAATAGTGAAATCCGGGCAGCAGTCCAACACAAATTGATTACCGATTTGCAGGATTTCCCCCATGCCCAAGAATGTATCGCGAGTGATGTGGACAGTCTGTTTGCCGAAGACGATGAGCTCCGCGAAATATGGCGTGCCCGCAACGCTTTTGGACATGATGGGGACGTGCTGCAATGGCTTGCAACCCTCCCTGAGCCGCTACGCCACCGCGCCGAACACCTCGGTCGTTCGGTCGAACTCCCCAAAGAATACCTCGTGTCAAGCGAAGCGATGGAGTGTGTTACAATCGTCCAACGAGAAATAGCAAAACGATGGAATACACGACTGCCGCGGATGTTGGCATCAACAGTCGATGACGCCGAAGCAGACACGCTCTATGCGCGTGTTGCTGATATTCAGCAGTACCTGAATCGACTGATTACCCCCAAACGGAGTTCTACGTTCGACGACCTACACACGCGTCATTCGAACACATAAGGGCGGGACTCATGGCGAATACCCCTTCCGAACACCAATCAGATCCACAATCCGCACAACCCATCCCGCTCGACGCGCCCGACCCGATTGACGACGCAGTTGTCGCTTTGGTCGATGAAGAGGATGTCACATTTACCCCGTTGAGCGATACGGATGCAGGGGCAACCGAAGCGCGCCGCATCATCGATATCCTGCGGTGGACGCTCCCCAAAAGCGTCCTGTTCACGATTGTCAACGATCCGCTTGTGCCCACTTCCATCGCAGAGCAATTGGATCTCGTCGCACACGAACTGTTGAACCCGATGACGATCCCCGCTCCCGAATACACGCCAGACCAACCCACGACATTTACGGAACGCCTGCATGATACGTTGCATGCTGACACGGACGACGACGCAGAAGCCGAAAACACCAGCCCAGATTTGCAGAGTGTCAACTTCAATGACACCGTACGCCTGTACCTGCGAGAAATCGGTAGCATCAAACTCTTGAATTCATGGGCTGAACAAGCCTATGCACGGGCCATCGAAGCCGGTCAACTGCTCGAACAACTCATCGCACGACTTCCCGTCACAACCGGACAGCCCAACGATTCACTCGGCCACATCGAATTGTTGCTCGCGTCGCCCGAACACGAACTCACGCACGCGGTGCAGACGCTGACCACACGCATGGTCAGTGATATCGAAGCAAAAATCACCGTGCTTTCAGCAGATTGGCAGCACACATTTGCGGTGCAACCAGTCCAACCTGACGAAAGTCGCACGACAGCACGAATGTGGCGAGCGCAAATCCTGCGTGGTCGAGAAGCACGCGAACACCTGACTTCGGCGAACCTGCGTCTTGTTGTTTCGATTGCAAAAAAGTACATCGGCCGCGGCCTGCAACTCCTCGACCTCATTCAAGAAGGCAACGTAGGCCTCATCCGAGCGGTCGAGAAATTCGATCATCGCCGCGGTTTCAAATTTTCGACCTATGCGACGTGGTGGATTCGCCAAGCAATCACCCGCGCGATTGCCGACCAAGCCCGGACCATCCGCATCCCCGTGCACATGGTCGAAACCATCAACAAACTCATGCGCGAGACCCGGCGCCTGGTCCAAGTCCATGGTCGTGACCCGACAGACGACGAACTCGCCGAGGTGTTGGGCATAACCGTTGACCGCATCCGCGTGATCCGCAAAACCTCGATGGAACCAATCTCGCTCGAGACTCCCGTCGGCACCGAAGAAGATAGTCACCTCGGCGACTTCATCGAAGATGTGCGCGCCCTCGCACCTGCTGATGTCGCTACCAATCACCTGCTCCGCGAACAGTTGCTCGAAGTTCTCTCGCGCCTCAACGAACGAGAACGGCGCGTTCTGCAGCTCCGCTTCGGCCTAGAGGATGGTCATAATTGGACCCTCGAAGAGGTCGGCCGTGAATTAAACGTCACACGCGAGCGGATCCGTCAAATCGAAGTCAAAGCCCTGCGCAAACTCCGTACCAGCCGATTTTTGCTCGATTATATGGACTAAAACACAGAGCAAAGCACCGTACGAGCACACCCGTACGGTGCTTTTCAGTGATGCACGCAGTCTATGGTAAAATACGAGTTAGGTTTGACAGGGGGGCGTTCTGTGCCAGGTTTTGATTTCGAACAATTCGACCACTTCCAGATACTCAACGTCGCACGCGGTGCGTCTATAAATGAAATAAAGAAGGCATTTCGCCAAGAAATCGCCATCTACCATCCTGACCGTTTCATGCGGGCGAGTGACGAAGAAAAGTCATACGCCCGGGCACGCAGTCAACGCATCAACGAAGCGTTCCGCGTGCTCCGTGATGATCAACTCCGTGAAAACTACAACATGACCATGCCTGGTGGTGGCATTGGGCGTAATTCGATGCCTGTCCCCACTGGTCCACTCACGCAACGTGACCACCAAGGCGAACTCTACGAAACCGCACTCGCACACATCAATGCGGGTAGGCTCATACAAGCAGTCGCCGTGTTGCGCCGATTACAACAGCTCAATCCGTTCTACCGCGACGTTGCATCGTTGCTCAACAGCACCGAATCGGCGATCAATGCACGGCAACTCACCATGCCCTACGAGAGCATCCGCCGCACGAGTTGGTTGACCGTCAGTATCGTGGCGATCGTCTTGGTCACGGTTGCCCTCGTATGGGTTTTTGGCACGTTCGCGAGCCCTACAACACCTGATACGACGGCAACCATTCTCGAACCCACACCGACCGTTCCGGTGACACGCACCCCGCGCATCACCCCAACGACCGAATCCATAGAAGTCACTCCAACTCCTGATCCTTCGATTCTTTTTGAAGACAACTTCACCATGGTCAATTGGGCAGAAGCCCAAGGTCCAACATGGAGTACTGCATACGACGGCAAACGCTTCCACCTCGTCGCTGCGCAAGCAGGTGATGCAGCGTGGAGCTACCGTCCCATCGCGCAGAGTGATGTGGTCATGAGCGTGACGCTCCAAGTCACCAAGGGGTCTGGCGGGGTGATTGTGCGTTACCGTGATGAGACAGATTTTGTGGCAATCGTTATCGAACCTGAGTCCCAAACATATCGTATTTTGCGCCGCGAGGGTACAACCTTCCGGGAACTCAGCAGCGGCACTGCCGACTCGCTCAAACGCGGCGACGCCGTCGAAAACGAGCTCAGCGTGACTGTCGTCGGTACAGCTGTTTCCCTAGCCATCAACGGCGTCGCTACGGAGCCCGTGACGGTCGAAGACATCTCGGACAGTGCTCGGTTCGGTATGATTGCTGTTCCGTCTAGCAGCGATGCAGATGTATTCGTCGACCACATCACCATCCGTATCCCATAAGAAGTTGTTCTCGGGTACCGAGTCGTTCTCCATACCAAGACCGCCACACCGATACGGTGTGGCGGTCTTGATTCCGTTGGTATATTTCTCTCCTCAGGGCGTCACAAAGTCTGTACCCAAGACGATGATGATATCTGCGCTGCTTTGGATATCCATCGGTGGTTTGCCCTGGACGACACGGCCTTTGATGATTTTGGTGATCTGGGCAGCTTGGACGGGATGATTTGTAATGTCATAGATGATTGTCTCGGCAATGGTGCCACTCACATCACCAGGCGCATCGAGCGTAAATCCAACGGCATTGAGCTGTTGCGTGACCCGTCGTGCGAGGCCTGCGACACGCGCACCATTGAGGACTTGGATGCGTGCAAGGCCCTCCTTGGCACCGATTCCGGTGGTGGTGCGGAACCATCCGGCCAGTTGCTGCCAGCGCGTTTGCACCCAAGAGCCCAGCGCCGTAATGCGATCGGTCACGAAGGCGTCATTGGTGCTCACGACGGTACCCGTACTCGCAATCCACTGCGTTGTGATGGCTGCAATGCCTGCCTGATCCCAGACCAAATCAGTGCCATCGCTGGTGTACCGTTTGACCGTCTGCGGCGCAATGCGAAAAGAAGCGATGTTTGATGCGTCGAGATTGCTCAGCGTTGCTACTGCCGCCAGCACCATACGCGGATTCGTCATCGGGATAGTTGTTTTGAGCGTACCGCCCAAAATCTGTGGCGCATCGAGTGCCAAACGGCCGATCTCTGTTGCGCGCAACTGGCCAAGACGAGTAACGATTGCAGCAACGACCAATTGTTGGCGTTGATTGCGGCCAAAATCACTGTCTGGATGCCGGGTCCGTGCATACATCAGCGCACGGGTCCCATCCATACGCTGTTCCCCTTGTTGAAACTCGACACGCATCGTGCCATAATCCGCCGTCGGATAAGCCGTGTCGACGATTGTTTTTGGGACCGTGATTGTCACGCCACCGATTGCGTCGATCAAATCAGCGAACCCATCGAAGTTAATCTGCATGGTGTAATCGATGCGTGCCCCGTAGCTCCCCATATTCGTGAACCATTCGACCGTTTCGGCAGCGAGAGCCATCCCCGATTCTTGCTGGCTCACGTTGTCAGCAAACAAATCTTGCGGGTGCAAGTACCCATACGCATAGGCAGCATTGATCTTGCTCGTGCCGCGACCGCGCACTTCGACCCGCGTATCACGCGGGATCGACAGCAACCCGATTGCTCCCGTGGTGGGATTGATGCGCGCAAGGATCAATGTATCGCTACGGATCCCATCGGTGCGACTATCACTCCGGTCATCAACGCCTACCAACAACACGGTATAGCCATTGGTCGGGATGGTCGCAGGTCGGTCGACCCGCGGATCATTGGCACCAATGGCGGCCCAGATAATCCCGAGCTGGTACGAGACAGCAACCACGGGTACTACAAGAAAGGCAATCACAAAAAACAGCCACCACGACGAGCGTCGTCGTCGACCAGTGCCGGGACGGAACTTGTAGGCGTTACGAGGCAAAATCTGCGTCGATCCGGGGGTCGCGCCGTCACGGAGTCGCTCTGGAGGGGGCGCCATACTCGTTCTCCTCGATTGGGTCGGCACATATCGCACGCCATGCTGGGGTATAGTACCATTGTCGTTAGCAGGAGCACCGCATGCAGCCCCCCGCACGTTCAATCAAATCGCCGGAACAACCGGCAATTGTGCCAACAATCGCGATACCGTCAGATGTCCATTTTAGCGTAGCCTGGCGGTTGATCGTGCTTTTGGGTGGAGTAATCGCAGGCCTGCTCCTCTGGAAGCGGCAATGGCCTTCGATTGCAACCCTCGGGTTTACTGCCGGTGCACTCTGGCGCTATGGTCGACATCACGAACCAGCCCATCCGCGACTCGTCCAACGCACCATCGCAGACTCCCGCTTCCCCGCAGCACTCAACGGCTTTACCATTGCCCAAATCAGCGACATCCATCTGGGCCAACCACACAGTGACAGTAACCTTGCATGGACCATCGAAACCGTGCAGCGTCGCAAACCAGATCTGATTTGTCTGACGGGGGACCTCGTCAATAATCGTCCAGCACTCACTAGACTGAGTCGGTATTTACGGCAACTCCATGCCCCCAGTGGCATCGTTGCAATCGCAGGCAATCATGATTATGCCGAGGGTATCGAAGATGTCCGAGCAGCGTTATCGTTTGCCGGCGTGCCGTTGCTACAAAACCAGGGGATGATGATACAGCATAATCACTGCAATGTATGGCTCGCCGGCGTTGATGATGTTTGGCATGGTCGGATGGATATCGATCAAGCGCTACGAGATGCGCCCGCTGGCATGCCCGTTATTTTGTTGGCGCATGCACCCGACGCCGTACGCGAGGCCACACGCTACCCCAACATCGTGTTGCAGTTGTCTGGGCATGTGCATGGCGGGCATGTGCGCGTACCGGGTCTCGGCCCATTGGCCAAACCACGGTTTGGACGTCACTATACCCATGGCACAGTACGCGTTGGTACGATTCATCTGCATGTTTCTGTCGGATTAAGCGGGCGGGCATTCCGGCTCGGGAACACACCAGAGGTTACGGTTATTCGTTGTATGCATCTGAAAGAAGGACAGTTGTCATGACGGCAGCAAAATCACTCAATCCTGTGTTCGTTATCGCCGCAGATATCGTAGCGCTCCTGCTCTTTGCAGCAATTGGCAGACAGACCCATGCTGAGTCAAACCAGTTTCTTGCGATACTGAGCACCGGCTTACCGTTCATCATCAGTTGGCTCACGGTGAGTACATTGACGGGGCTCCAACGACCACAACCATTCAAGCGCTGGATTATTCAGACGCTGTCGTGGGCGCCACTGAGCGCATTGATAGGCCTCGCGTTACGTGCCATTTGGCTGGAACGAGAAATTCCCCTGACATTCGCTATCATTACGGTCTGTGTCACGACATTTGCCCTCCTCGTGGTCCGGGTGGTGTTCTCGATGCGGACGATGAAGGGGAACGCATAAATGCAGACAACGTTGACGCTGATCCGGCACGGAGAGTCGTACGCAAACAGTGAAAACATGGTCGAGTCCTTGACGTGTCGCGGTTTGACAGCGCGCGGGATTGCCCAGGTTAGCGCACTACACCAACGGTTCACCAACCAACCCGAGCAGTATGACGTCCTCTATGCAAGTACACTCCAGCGCGCACGCATGACCGCAACAATATTGGCGCCCGTCATCGGACTGCCCATCACTTGGGAGGATGACTTGCACGAACTCCGGGTAGGGGAGGCCGACGGATTGTCGTATACGCTCGTCACGGAACGGTACCCCCAGTTTGATCGCGGGATTATTGATGTACATACACGTGTCGCTCCGCAAGGCGAAAGCTGGAACGAATTCGCTGCCCGCTGCGCACGTGTGTTGACCATGATTGCGACGTCACATCACGGCAAACGCATTGCGATTGTGTGCCATGGGGGAGTCATAGAGGCGTCATTCCTCTGGGCACTCGATTTGAGTGCGGGAGCACGGACGCGTGTGGCATTCCCGGCACGCAACACTGCATTGACGACCTGGGTCGAACGTGCAAGTCCGCACGACGGCAGGCGCGAATGGCAACTCACCCGTCATAATGACGCAAAGCATCTGGATGATACAGATCTCTAATCGTTCTCTTTCTTGAAAACACCAGATTGCATGCGAAATACCATGCGATTATGCGGTAAAATACTAATAAACATAGTATGTCGCGAACCATACCCTACGGCATACCCATGCATAAAGGAGGTACATGAGCGATGGTGCAACGGTGCGAATGGTATCCGACTCGTGATGAATGCTTGAGAACAGACAGCATATGACAGAACAGACACTTGCACAGACACCTCGGCAGCGATTTACGCTGACGTGGGAACACATCGTGTTCCTCGCCATTTTGGCATTGAGTGTCCTCACCCGTTTTTGGGCATTAGGGGACCGTGCGTTGCATCACGACGAAACGCTCCATGCCGACTATTCTTATTCGCTGTACGCCGGCCTCGGATTTGTGCATGACCCGTTGCTGCACGGTCCGTTTCTCTACATCATGGGTGCGATTTCGTATTTCTTCTTTGGCGATTCTGACTATACGGCGCGTTTTTCGCCCGCGTTGTTTAGTGTTGCCCTTGGCATGACGCCCTTCCTGCTCCGCAAAGAGCTTGGGCGTACAAGTACAATCATCGCCGCGGTAGTGATGCTTTTTTCACCGGTCTTTTTGTATATCGGTCGATTCTTCCGACATGACAGCTATGCCGTCTTGTTCGAAGTGCTCGTCTTGATTGCAATTGTGCGCTACGCACGTGAACGCGATGCGCGTTGGCTGATCATCGGCGCACTGTCCTTCTCGTTTATGCTCACCGACCTCGAAACAGCATATTTGTATCTCGCAATCTTCTTGCCCGTTTTGGTGGCAGTGTTCTTCTGGCACGTGTGGCGTCCCGCACTCCTCGGCGTCGCCGCTATTGGTATCTTGATTGTTGCCTGTGTCTTTATCCTGCCCGGCAAAGCACAGCCCGCCGAGAACCCGACCGAAGACATCACAGTCTCCCGGGTCAACGGCAACTACGTATGCCCGAGTGAACCCCTCGAAGACTACATCGATAACCCGATACAGACCAAAGCACCTGGCCCGATTTTTGGTTTTGGTGCGCTCGAAACGGTAGATAACACGTACGCACTGTGCGTCCGCCACC
>JACCDP010288705.1_pt1 | contig 14369 bp, 7 predicted proteins | sample 7445841 | NCBI WGS metagenome assembly JACCDP01 (sample SAMN15323441, study PRJNA562643) | freshwater metagenome | isolation source: river surface water | place: USA:Blue River Watershed | collected 2017-08-17 | reverse complement strand
TGCGGTCGACCCAGGAGACGAGGTCGGCCTTGGATTCATCGCCGCGGATCTCGTCGGCGAGTTCCTGGGTGACGACGACTTCGTAGTCCGCCCAATGATAGATGGTGCCTTGTTCGCCGAGGAGCTTCCGTAGGGATTCCAGGAAGCCGAGGTTGGGATTATCGTTCTCGGTATCGAGCCACTCGACATGGCGAGGCGATGCGCCGGGGTTGTCGATGACGTGGCAGCTCCATTGGAAAGCGATCTGGCCATACGGACGGCAGCCCGGCGCGGAGGGCAGGGCGCAGCGCGTGCCTTCGTAATCCAAGAAGAACAGCGGATAGTGCTCCGGCTTGCAGCGCATCAGGTTCGCGGCATCGCGGACGAGTTCGGGCGAGATGAACGCCCGGCCGGTACGCACGGCCATGATCTGACGTTTCCAGCCACGCTGGAGCGACGTGTCGCCGGCGACATCCTCGTCCTGGAGGTCGGTGATGCGCGGTGCCCGCGGAGCGGTCAGTTCGACGATGCGACGAACGGTTCCCGGCTGGCGGTATTCCATGCTACCCAGATGCCACAGCGTGAAGAGGTGGTGTTCGGCGCGGGCTTGGGTGCCCCAGCAGAGGTCGTAGCCCGAAGTCTGCCCCGGGACGTTGAACTCACAGGCCTTGCACTTCATACCGACTTCGACGGCCGGCCAATTCCCGCTGGCGACGTAGCCGGACAGGCGGGCGGAGGCCTCGGCGATGGATTCTTCGCCGGGGTAGGCCTGGGCGACGGCTTCCGTGGCCTCCAGGATGGCGATCAGGGACGTTTCGTCGCCCGGTTGGGCCTTGCCCCTGTACTCGACCTCCGGACGCCCTCCAGAGCCGTTATCGGTAAGGGTAAAGAGTCCACGCACCTCCTCCGGGCCGGCGGAGCCCTGCTTGTTGGGCAGATAGAACCAAGCCCGGATGGTCTTTTGGATGCCGGCGGCCTGCAGGGCCAAGCGGGCGACGTGGACCTGATAGGCCAGGTCGACGACGTAGGGTTGCCAATCCTTCTTGAGCAGTTCTTTCGTGTCGGTCTGCAGCTTGGATTCGACCTCAGCGGAGGCGGACTTGATTTCGATGAGGTCTAGGGTGTCACCCGTTACGCGCACCATGTCGCAGCGTGCCATGAGGTCGCCGCAGGCGAAGGTGGTCTCGTGGAGCATGCAGTCGCCGGCCTTGATCTTGGCGATCGTCCGGGCGGAGGCATCGGCATGGCTTTCCCTTGGCACATACATGTCGTCCCCAGGATGGTAGACCTTTACCAGCTTCTCGAACATGTAGCCCCCGCGGGCCAGCTGCTGCATGTACTCGTTCCCGTCCGCCTGACGCGGCAACGCGGGCCGAGCCAACGCATACTTCAACTTGAGCGGACACGTCAGCCCCAGCTTGAAGAGGGATTTGGAGAGGGAAGGGACGGACATCGAGGTGAGGTATGGGGATAGCGGCGAGAAGTGCAAAGGTGCAAATCGGAGCGGTGCTCCTGTGCAAAGGTGGGCGCGGCGAAGCCGCGAGGGGACACGTGGGCACGGTGACACGGGGACACGCGCTCGCGCGAGGGGACATGCTGGCAAGTTGACAGGTTGGCAAGGGAGGCAGCGAGACACGCTAGAGGCCCGGAGGCTCAGAGGCTCGGTGGACCAGGATGGGAAGTGCAAATGTGCAAATGCGGCTTAGCCGCGTGCAAAGGTGCAAAAGTGGGAGACAATACAACTGGTTGACCGGTTGATCAGTTGGCCGGTTGGCAAGAGCGCGGCGAAGCCGCGAGGGGACATGTTGGCAAGTTGACACGTGGGCAAGGGGCGCACGCTAGAGACCCGGAGGCTCGTTGGACCAGAGGTCGTAACTATGCCCTCAGGAATCGGAGGGCAGGCCTAGGGTATGCCCATCAGATGCGGGCATGCGGAGCCTCAGGGCGTCCCTTGGAAGTAATCGTATAGGCTAAGGGCCTGTTTGATGGCCAGCGTGCCGGCGTCATCAAGAATTCCACGGAAGCTCTTCGGGTTGCCGTCCTGATAGCCAGGGTGGGGCTCCTTCTCGATCTTCAGCCTATATGGTGTTTGAACGCCAATGTTCATGAGCATGGGGGTATCCTTTATCGAGCTGTTTAGCTGCTCAAACGGGGTCACGGATACAAAACCTGAGTCATCGGAGGGCGGAATCTGGTAAACGGTTCCGATGTCAATCGGCTCTCCGCCAATGATGAGGCGGAAATTCGGCGCAGTATAAAGAGACATGTATTGCTGCGGCAGGTCTGACTTGGGGCCGATCTCCTTGATATTGTGCATGAGCATCGGCGCCGAACCGTGCTCGTCTGAAACGAAAATGAATACGCCGCTCTCACCGGTGCCGGTTTTGAAGATGGGATTGATGTGACGATAAACCTTCGGACGTTCGAACGGGTCGCTTACGAGGATCCAGTTCTCGGCGTTCGGGATGGGGTCTGAATGGTTGGGGGACTGTTCGCGCATCGGTGAAAAGGGCGTGGTTGCTTACTTGGCAGCTGAAATTGGCTGTATTCCTAGCTCACGGCAGGCGGCGATTGGCACAAGAGCGTAACCTGATTCCTCATCATTATCTTCAAATTTTTTAAGGTTACGCCGCAATGCGTAGTCAGCCTTAGTCGTCGCGATGGCTACGGCTTCCCCGAAACCCTCAGTCCCAAGAACCGTCATCTCGATCCCGATGGTGATGGATTCCGGCATTTCAATCGCTACGTAGCAATGGCCGGGAGCTAAGACGAGATAGGCATCTAGGCCAATCTTGGTTGCAATCGAAGCGAAGAGCGCTGAACCGTCCACGCAGTTTGCCTGGCGGGTGTTAAGCGTGTCTTCGATGAGTCTGACATGCTGAACCGCAGTCTTCGACCCCGTCGTCGTTCCGATGCTTGAATATCGGATGCCTTTCTTTTCTAGAACATCCCAGATGGCGTGTAGTTGCTTGATTACGGAGAGATCGGTGCCTTCCTGGTATCCGGTGAATGCGGCTACCTTCCCGGTCGCCAGTGCTTCCTCAAGTATCCTCGGTATTTCAGGGTGGTTCTCGTTGACGAAGCTGGCGAAGGTCATGATCGCTATGTTTGCCGGCTCTTTCTTCACCGTGCCGTTGGTTTTAAGCGTCGTTATTCTCATGCCTATCGGGCAGTCATTGATTTGGCGTACGTGCCACGCTTGATTCACGATCTTAGGGGTTTCGCTGTTACGCTTTACGCTGAATTTGATGTTGAGGGGGACGGTTTGCCTCGAGGCTCTGAGCATGCCGTAGTCGAAGCTCAGTTGCGGGTAGGCTATGGAGTGGGCATAGTCAGCGTCGGACGTAAAGACGTAGGTGGACTCCCCGATCAGCGCCGGACGCCCTTCGCTTTGAATCCTGATTTCATAACGGTCCCCCTTCCTGACGTCATAAAGCCGGACTCCGATGGTCGAACTCATCTTTTCTTGATTGAACTCGTGCGCGTCTTCTTTTTCCGGCTGAATCAATTTCTCAAGCGCCTCGACGTTTAATTTAGAAAACGCGATTTCTACGCACGGGAAGATTTCACGGTCGAAGTCGCTCCAGACCTCATACTTGAGTTCCTGCCTAATTGGGTTGAGGTCGCCCAGAGTCTTTCCCCCGGTCTTGGTAAATGAATAACCTACCGTGCATACGGCGAGGATCGTCACGAAGTAACCAGTCCAGAGGTAGGGTGGCTGAGCTTTGTTTTTTTGGGCTAATTCGCCTTTTGTTTTCAATGCATCCTCGCCTTCACGTCCGAAGAAGTAAGCTAAGGTCGCGACTATCGTGGCGATGATCGTCCAGCCGATCACCTGATTGTCCGACCCGCTTTTTGAGAGAAACGACCTGTAGGCCTTGAATGAAGCAAGGAACGGCACCACGATCAGCCAATGCTTTGGGTCGTTTAATCCCAGAAACCAACGGTCTGGTGCTGATCCAGGTGTCGGGTTATGCCAGAATTTTTCCTCGAATTTCACCTTTTCCGGTTCGGCATCGGGTGCGTCCGTTTCGCTCCAATATTTTTCCTTCAGCAGCAACCACGCGTTCTTATCTGCATCCCAGTAGTGGTCCGTGCCTAGGAAGTGCCCCGAAAGGATCCCCTCGCAGATCTGCTTGGCGGTAAAATCGCCGATGACTCTCCCGCTTCTGGCAATCTTGAACGATTTTTTGCTCATGTGAGGGTGGGTATGTCTTTGTGCCATAATCCCCAGCCTCCGCGCAACCTTGTATAAATGTAACTTAGGATACAGGCGCTGTCTTCATCCGCGGATCTGGCTGAGCCATTCTTTTGCGTTATCTGGGTAAAACAGGCTTCGGATAATGTGCATGCGGTCGAAGCGGCCGGGGGCAAGAGCGCGGCGAAGCTGTGCAGTGGGCGCGTGGGCATGGCGACACGGGGACACGTGCTCGCGCGAGGGGAGATGCCGGCAAGTTGACACGTTGACGAGGGGCGCACACTAGAGGCCCAGAGGCTCGGTGGGCCATAGGGATGCACGCTAGTTGAAGCATCTTACGGTTGGCCGGGTTAGGGGGGGTGAGGGCTTACCCTCGTTTTCTCCTGCTTTCTTGAAACGAAGTGGGTCAGAACGTTCTGGATTAAACAAGAAAACGACCTATGACAGGGGTACCCCGTCCTGCCCATGAGCGAGCACGCGATTTATAAGCGAAAAACCAAGAGCGGCGTCGAGCTGCCGGCCGTCACCTTGGAAGAGCTGCAAGCCATGCGACGCGCGGGCCAGACCCTGCAGCCGGACGATCTCATCCAGGTCATCGGCGTCAGGTCTTTCGTCAGCGACGAGAAATGGCTGCCGGCGAGCGACTATCCGGAGCTGGCCGAACATTTCCCGGAGGTCGCCGGCCGGGCGATCATCGAAGCAGAGGTCAAGCGGGCCAAGCTGGTCCGGAAATATGCCATCGCGGCCCTCTCGTTCTGTCTGCTGGCGGCTTTCTTGTTCTGGTGGATGCCTTACCGCGATGCGGACGATGCGCGTGGCAACCTGGGACGAGTCACGGGTGAACTCGATTCTGTCCGCAAGGACGCCGACGAGAAGGCCGGCAGATTGAAGGCCTTGTCCGATGAGGCCAGCCAGCGGGAAGCCGCGCTCCGGCAGGCCGTGGAGGACGAAAAGACGAGACTTGGCCTCGTCAGGGCCCAGCTCAACCGCGCGCTCGCCCAGATCGATGAACTCAAGGGCAGCGGAGCCGTCGCCTCATCCGATGTCACCGAGCTCAGGTCGAAAGTCGTGGCTCTGAACCGTAGGCTCGCCGAGGCGGAGCGGCAGCCTAAGTTCTGGCCGGGCGCCGAAGCCATGCGGGCTCCGGCGGATGCCGCCCAGTTCCGCGTCGTGTCCATGCTGCCGGACAAAGGCTATGTCTATGTGATCGGCTCCACCCGATACTTGGTCGGCTCATTGCTTCTGCTCAAACAGTCCGGTCTGTTCGGCTCGAAGATCCACGGCCGGGTCGTCACCGTCTATGAACATGCCAACGGCGATCTGGGCTTCTCCCTCCAGATTCCAGGCTACGACGAGGCGGCCAGCAAGCGGCTCGCCCAGTTCAGTGTCGGGGAGGTCGTGGACGGCAGTCCGGTCTCTCCTTCGAAATGACCCTTTCTTCAATGACTAAAGACTTCATCGATTGGTATTGGGAACATGGCGCCAAGCGCGCCGATAACTACGCCCTCGCGAAGGGAGACTGGCTCGACAAGGTCTGTGCCATCGCGGAGCGCCGACGGAAGTTCGAGGCCAGCACCGCTGGCGCTCGTTCGACGCTGGCCATCTGGGGCCCGTCCCAGACTGGTAAGTCGACGCTGTTTTCCCGTCACCTCGATGGCGGCAAGACGCCCGAACGCGGGAGCCCCTGCCTGACGTGGGATGATGCCGCGCCGACGGTCTTTCAGGAAGCGGTCGGCGACCAGATCGCCTTGAACCCTTACAACCATGGGGGCGATGGTACCGGCTGCGCGACCCGCTATGTCCTGGTCGGGCAGGTCAAGCATCCCCGGCACCCGGTCGCGCTCCGCTTGAATACCCTGGGCGAAGTCATGCACGCCTTCGCCTGCGGTTATCTGAGCGAATGCAAGGTCAGCGAGCCGGATGGCAATGAAGTCCGCTGGGACGCCAAATCCTTCGAAGACGCTTTCCTCAAGGTGGGACTGGGCAAGGGCGAGGTGGTCTCGCCGGAGGCTTTTGAGCTCCTGCGGGAGGTGCTCCGGATCGTCGAGCTCTTCATCTCCACGCGCAACCCCCGTTACAAGGACCTAGCCAACGGCTGGGCGAAGCTCCGTCGGAAGACGCTCAACGAATGCGCGGCCCTCCGGGACGTCGAGGAAGTCGTCCGCATGGCCAAGCGGCTGTTCTGGGATAACGCCCAACCGATCTCCTGGACCTACGATCGGATCCGCGCCATGGTCGCCCGGCTGAATTGGCCGGCCGACAGGATCTATTGCTCCGCCGAGGTCGCCAAGCTGATCATCGACATCGACACCTTCGAGAAGGTCACGAAGGAGGAGCGGAATGAGAAAGAAGAACAGATCGCCAGCGCGGTCCGGAAACTTGGCGTCAGGAAACAGGGCGGGGACGTCCTGATCGAGTGTGCGGATGCGTCTCCGGACATCGCCGGCGAACAGTTTGGCCTGTTCCAGGCTTTGGTGCGTGAGGTCGTCATCCCGGTGCGGGCGCCGGAGAGCAGGGCCGAGGCCGGGGCGGCGTTCTTCCGGCTGCTGGCGACCGCCGACCTGCTGGATTTCCCGGGCGTCGCCAACCGTCATCCCAACGCTTCCGTCGCGGCGTTGCTCGACCCCGCCACCGCGCGCGCCGACGACCGCCGATGGCTGACGGTCGTGTTCAAGCGTGGGAAGACCGAATCGATGGTCCTCGGTTACGCCCGGGATGTCGCGATCGACGCCTTCGTGCTGCTGGTCCGGGCGGATCCGCACCCTTCGAACCCTCGTCAGCTGATCGCGGGCATCGAACACTGGTGGCAATGTTTCGAGCCGGGTTTTGACCCGAATGGCACTGAAGGGACGGCCAAGGCTCCTTTGCCGTTGTCGCTCTGCCTCACGTTCTTCGCCAAGCAGATCAATAACCATAAGGGCAGCACCGGCGGCGGCATGGACAACATCTTCGCCAGCCTGCCGAAGCAGCTGCTCCCGCTGAGCTCTCCGAACAACTCCCGCCTTTTCGCGACCACCTACAAGCATCTCAAGGTCTGCGCTGACGCCTACTTCTTGCATGGCCAGGCGGAGGTCGACCGGGCGGCGGAATTCATCCGGAACGATGCTTCCTTCCGGCGCGCTTTCCATGACGAGGTCTCGCGCGAGTCCTTCGAGAAGATGATCGCGGAGGAGGACGGCGGGGTGGAGTTCTTCCTCGAACAACAGATCGCGGCCGTGAAGTCCTCCCGGCGACAAGCCTTGCTGGCGGCCTTGGCCGCCAAGGACCTGGAAGACCTCCGCGCCTTGGTCGAGCCGGCCTTGCCCTCGGGCGATAACGACTCCGTGGCGCAGGTGCGGCTGATGCGCAAAGTCTACGAATACCTGACCCGGCGCAAGGACGAGGGCGCGAGAGGCGTCGCCGAGCAGAAATTTCCCGAGCTCGAATCCGCCGATTCGCAATACGCTTACCTGATCCGCCTGCTCTCCTATGTGGACGAGCGGGAACTGCACCCCGTGCCCGAGAGTTTCTCCCAGCAGAAGGCGGACGTCCGGGAGAAGTACGTCACGGAGCAGTGGAAGGTCTGGAGGCGGACCGCGCTGCAGCGTGTGCGCAAGGCGTTGGCCGCTGACTGGGGTGGCCTCGGCCTCGAGTCAGAAGAGGAGTGCGGGCAGTTCCTGGAAGCCATCGCCCAGCAGGTCGGCGAGCGCCAGCTGCTCCGCTGGATCAGCGCCGAACTGGACGACGTCACTTCGAAGGTCGTGACCAAGTCAGCCCGACGGGAGATCGCCGTCGCCATGGGTAACATCATCCGACGTGGGGCGCATCACCTCCCGGACGCTGCGCTGGCTGATCCGCACGCTTATCTGAGCGCCTATTTCGATACGAAGGACTCACCGGTCGCGGCCCAGTCGCCTTATGAACGCTCCGTCACCGACGGATTCTTGGCGATGCTCGCGTCCTTCAAACCGGCCCCCGCCAAGCGCCCACCGCAGCCCGGCGATCAGAAACTGACCGAACTCTTCCGCAAACTCTAAGCCCTTCCCGATGTATAAATTCACACAGCCTCTGTTCGTCGTACCCGATTCAGGGTTCCAGATGTTCTTCTTTCCGCTGATGGCCGAGAAGGACGGCGGGGTCGAAGGTGAGCCGACGTTGGAATCGTGGCGACGAGGTGACGATGGTGCGGAAAAGTCCTCCCTTCATGATCTGATCACGGAGAACCGCAAGATCGCCGGTTGGGACGTTGATTGGGTGGCTGAACTGTCCGCTCACGAGAAACTCGGATGGAAAGAACACGGTTTGAAGGATACTCCTTACGTGCGCCACCGTCTCGGCGCCTGTTGGGTCGATGATAAGACCAGCCTCCTGGGCGTGTGGTTGGCGATCGAGACCAACCTCGGCGACAAGGAGCGGGGCTGGTATTATCATACCCACAGCTATAACGCCCAGAAAGACTCGGAGCACGGCGACCGAAAGCCTTATGTCGCTGAGTCGATGCAAGGCTTGCGGGAACCGCGGAAGTTCGAGGTCGAGTTCGGAAAGAACGCCAAGCGAAAAGTCGAATTTTCAGTCAAATGGGCCGCGCTTTCGACGGAGGATATCGACGTCGACCTGATCCTGGATTTCGGTAATTCCCGGACCTGCGCCCTCGTGCTGGAGCGACAGAAGTCAGCCGGTGCGATCGGCTCGAGCGATCGGTTCGCGGAAATCTGTCGTCCGCTCCCCCTGCGGCTCCCTTTTTTCTCGGACAGTCAGGCCTTCAACGTCGAGGACTCGATGGTCAGTTCCCGGTTCGTCCTGAAGACGCCTGAGTTCCGTGACTTCGATTTCGATGCCGGCGGTGCCTCCACCAATCGCAAGGCTTTGGTGTCCGCGATCAAGCAGGGTTATCAGCCGCTGGCCAAAGGTTGGAAGTTCTGGACGCCGACCCAGGAAGTCCCGACGCTGGTCGAATACCGGATCCCGAACGTCTTCACCAAGCTCTCGCCGGTCTGTTTCGGCGAGGAAGTCTCGGACATGGTCAAGGGAAGGTCCAAGTTAGGCACGCAGTATGAGAAGCGTCTCCATCAGGGACAGTTGATGCAGCAGAGTTCGGCCAAACGTTTCTTCTGGGACGACCAGAAGCTGGATACCGCCAAACATGGAGACACTTGGTCCATGATGCCTCATTTCGGACATGAGGCGTTCACGCAGGATGATAATGTCGAAAAAATCCCTTTGGCCGGCCTCATGCTGAGATTCCAGCCCGAAGATGGCTTAGCGTGGAGGTTCGATCGTCCGCCTAACCGCTGGGGGGTGGAGCCGCAGGGTGAAGCCGGTCGTCGCCTCAGCGCGCCGCCCGTGGCGCCCTCCAAGCCGGCCTACCCGCGGCGGAACACCCTGACTTGGTCGATCCTCGCGATCATGGAGACGGCCCAGCGCTACATCAACAGTCCTAATTGGACGGCGGGCGGTCAGGCGACCCGCCGACGCCGCATCCGCACGGTGGTCGGAACCTACCCGTCGGGCTGGTCCAGCACCGAACTCGATGCCTACCGTGCCAAGTGGCAGGAAGCTTTGAACATCTTCTCGCTGACCCAGTATCCGCAAGGGGCGGCGCCGGTCAGATTGGAAATGAATCTGGACGAGTCCGTGGCCAGCCAGCTGCCGCTGCTGTATTCCTGCATCAAGAGTTTCACGAATGAGAATCGCGGCGAGAATTGGATCCAGTTGAACGGCGTGGAGCGGACGGGCGAAAAGATGCCGGCCATCCGCGTCATGAACCTCGACATCGGCGGCGGGACCACGGACGTATCCGTCGTCGAATACGTCGACGAGGAGAAGGGCGTCGACGTCGACCTGAAGGCGACCGTCAAATTCCGTGACTCCTACGGTGAAGCCGGGGATGTCCTGCTTAAACTGATCATCGAGCAGGTCATTCTCAAGAAGCTGGCCGAAGACGGTCAGGTGGGGGTCGATTCCCAGCTTACCCGGGCCCGCTTCCGCGAGATCTTCGAAGAGGTCGGGGTGGATACGGAAGGTTCCGCCAGACAGGGCGGAACGCAGCACCAGCAGGCCATGCGCACCACGCAACGCATGCGCTGGCATGTCGCCGTCCTGATTCCCCTGGCCATCGCCTTGCTCAAGCGCCGGGCGCAGGAGGAGCAGAGCGAAAAGATTCAGTTCAGTCCTGAGGACGCGGACATCGACTCGCATGTCTGGGCCAAGTTCCAGCAGGCTTTCGCGATCACGCGCGCGTACGACGCCTCCTTGGTTTTCACGGCGGCCGAGCTCGATAAGCTCATCGTCAGGCACTTCGGGTTGCTCATCAAGCGTCTGGCGGCTGTCGTAGCTTCCTTCGACGTCCACATGATCTTCGTCTGCGGCAAGCCTTCCGAGCAGCCGGCGGTCCGTGAACTGGTGGAACGCCTGCTGCCGATCCCCTTGGAACGTATCCATTTCGCCTCAGGTTTCCGTTCGGGGACTTGGTATCCCTTCAGGAAACGGATCAAGCTCAAGCCGGCCAATCCTGAGGCCCCGGTCAAGGACGTCATGGAGTCGGATGACAACGAGCGCATCGACGATGCCAAGACCGTGACATGCGTCGGCGCCGCCCTGGCGCGGGCCATTTCTTCGGGGCTCATCCCCGGATGGCGCCTGGAGATTTCCAAGCAGCCCGGTCTGTCCAATCACTGGGGTGAGCTCACTTATGATCCTGAGCATGGTATTCCGCGCGCGTTCATGAACAAGGTGCTCTTCCCGGCGGGTGCCCAGCAGTCATCCGAGGTGGCCCTCGGATTGGGCGAGAACCGTTGGATCGGTCGGAAAATGTTCGAGAGCGACGCCCAGCGGCCTGAGCCGGTCTACAAACTCCGCTGGACCGGCAAGTCGGGCGACCGTCCGGACAAAGTCCGGGTCGTCTTCCGTCGCATCGCCGCCACCGCCGAGTGCGCCGACGCGTTGGAGTTGGTCAGCGCCAAGGACCTGGACGGCAAGGTGGACCTGACCGACCAGGTCAGGCTCAGGCTGGAACCCGTCTCGGAGGTTTCGTGGCTGGACACCGGCCGACTGGAGCTCGGTCGATGAAATTTTCACGACGATGAACCCACAACCCCAAGGAAATGGTTTTATGCACAGCGTCCTCGATATCCTGAAGGAGCATGCTCGGCTCCTTTTGGGCGTCCTGATCATCGTGCTGGGACTCCTGCTGGCATCGCGACAATCGCAGGCTCTCCTGATCGATTTGGTCCTGCATGGGCTCGTGTTCGCCGGTCTGTTGCTCGCCATCCAGGCCGGGGAACCGGGGGATGCCAAGTCCCAAGGCGCAGCGATGACCCAGGCGCAGGCTGAAGCGATCGCTGACTTAAGGTCAGCCACCGATGCCATTCCGGCAGCCATCAAACAGGCGGTGGAGAACGAGCGAGAACTGGGGCGTCTCCGTAAGGATATCCTCGAAGTGCAGAAGCTCTTGAAGGAGCGCACCGCGGAACGTGACAGCGAACGTGCTTTGAGGACGAAGGATGCGGTGACACTCGCCAAGCTCGAGGAACGCCTGAGGGAATCCGTGACCGATGCGGAAGCCTTGCGGGCACAGCTGGCGACTTTGCGTGCTGAGATCGGCGCCTTGCAGGCGGCGGGCGATGCGAAGCTGGCTCGTCTCCTGCCGGAGGGCGTCCTCGATTCCTCCATCGGTGACCTGGTGCGTTGGTCTGCGACCGTGGCCTCCGAACGTGGCGACCCGATCGCGGCGATGATCCTCGCTTCCTTGCAGTCCATGGCGGCGGTCAAGCGTTGTAATCTCCCGGAGGGCGATGTCGCCGGGCATCTGCGGGCGCTGGGGACGTCCCTGGAACGCCTCGCGACTGCTCAGAACTGGGATGCGAAGCGTAGCTCCGAGACGTTCGCGCAGTGGAGCGTGGTCTTGAATAACCTCGCTTGGAACGATTACATCCTGTTCGTGCCCGCCCTGGGGACTCCGGTCGATCTCGAGAAGATGAGCGGAAGGACCAGCGGCAACGTCACGCGGGTGCTTTGCTGGGGAATCCTGCAGAAAAGAAGCAACAAGCTCGTCCGCCCCGCGGAGGTCGCCTGAAGATGCTCATTCCTGAACGGCTTCGATCGCCCCAGCAGGGGTTGTGCTTCAGCCGGGCCTCCGGGCATCTCTTTCGGCCCGAGTACCTGAGCGATGATAGCAACCAGTTGCTGTGGGATAACGACAACGCCGCCTTGCTCCGGCAGTCTCCGCTCGCGGAGTTCCTCGCCGACGTCGATTTCGACGACAAAGGATATACCGTCACCTTCACAAGGATGGAGGGCGGTCGCGAGGTCCTCGCCCAGACTAAGGGCCTGAACGAAGGCGCTCGGCTGCCGCGCGCTTCCTTCCTGAAACTCCAGGCCGCGGAGAGGGAGTTGAAGGCCATGATCGGGCGCGGTATCTTGTCCGAGCAGGAAGAGGCTTTTGTCGCCGCCTTCCGGTTGCCTGATCCGAAGACATTTCCGGCCGCCTACCGGGTGAAGCAGGCGGGCCTCTTCAGCAGCCGGAAGTTGTATGTGCTCTGGGGCTTGGTGCCCGAACTTCCCCGGGTCAATCCCACCATCAGCATCGAACTGGGCGGGTCCGTCTCATCGGGATTGCCGAACGGGGGCGCCGCACCCCGTGCCGACGGCTCTCCAGTCGACCCTGCCGCCCAGTCGGAGCATGAGTTCTATGATGATAGCCGTGGCTGGCCGAAGTGGCTTGAGGCTTTGGTGGTCTTGTGCGGGCTCGCCTTGTTGCTCATCGCCCTCTGGCTGATATTAAGCCTGCTCCCTCAGGGGTGTGAGGTGTTCCGGGGTGAGGAGAGCCCCGTGAAAGCGGCGGTTGCCGTCCCGGAGCCGGATCAAGAGCAAGAGCTGCGTGAAAGCATCGAGAAACTACGTAGGGATATCCCTCCGCAGGCTGATGAACGTGATGCGAGGCGGCTTAGGCTGTATGCCCTTGAGCGAGCGCTGGCCCAGCGCGAAGAGGCCCGGCGTGATAAAAAGTCGGCAGAGGCCGCGGCCGCTGCGGCTCGTCAGGCGGAAGCAAGGTCGAAGGAGACGGGCAGGGCGGACGACGTCGCCAAGGCGCTTGAGCTCCAGCAGGAGGCCGATGTCAAGAAACGCGAGGCTGATGAATCAGCGTCGGCGGCAGGGAGGGCTTTCGTGTCTCCGCAAGAACAGCTGAGAAGGGCGGAGCTCGCGCAGAACGAGCGTCTGAAGGAGCTCTCGCGTCAGGCTGAGAAAGCCAAGCAGGACGCCGCTGCTTCGGGCCTGGCTGATGATCGGGCGAAGGCCCAGAAGCTGAGGGACGAGGCCGACTCAGCCAAGCGGAGCCTGCCTGGCCTGCCGCTCTCTCCCCGTGCCGAAAAAGATGCCCGTGATAAGCTTTATGTGACGCCGAAGTCTTCGAGGCAGTCTGGCGAGGTCGTCGTGCGGCGATTCAAAGCCGACGAGTTGGTGGCGAAAAAAGGCATCAAGCTCCACCTGGAAGCCGACGGAAACGGCCGGAAGGACTTCAAAGTCAAAGGTTGGGCCTTCGGAGTGTCTTCGATCATCGAAACGGAGCGACTCGAGGGCTTCGTGCCGGTCGGACCCGGTCTCTCCATCGACACGCCGTTAGACCTTTACTTCGAGTATCGGGGCGATGACGGGCAGATACATGAAGATTGCGCTCCGTTCGTCATCACCGGAGACATCGAATTCAGTCTCAGTCTGGAGATCGAACGCGCCGAGGAGAATCCGCCGCCCGCGCCGACGACTAAGCCCAAGCCAGGCGCCTAGTCGGCCGCAGATGACGGGACGGTCATGCCTGCCTGCCTGCCTGCCGCTATGACAGGCGGCGAGATTGCGCGTCGGGATGAGAAGGGCACAGGTGGCGGTATGAGCAATTCTACCGTCCATCATCTGTTCCGGCTCTGGAATCTCGCGGCCGCTGAGGAACTCGACGTCCGTATCCAGGGGCCGTTGCTGTCGTTCCCATTCGGTGTCCACTACCGGATCGTTTACATCGACCAACCCTACGATTGTGGTCTGCCTTGCCGGGGTAATCCTCCGAAGCCGATCGATGCTGCGCATGCCTATCCTGGGCCTTTGGATTTACCGACCAATCCGCAGGAGAGGGTCTACGATAAGTATCTGCTGTGCGAATCTCGACAACTGGGGCAGAAGCCGGCGTGGCATGGCCACAAAGACATTCCGACGGAGATCAAGA
>JACCDP010284633.1_pt1 | contig 14377 bp, 26 predicted proteins | sample 7445841 | NCBI WGS metagenome assembly JACCDP01 (sample SAMN15323441, study PRJNA562643) | freshwater metagenome | isolation source: river surface water | place: USA:Blue River Watershed | collected 2017-08-17 | reverse complement strand
ATCAGCCCGTTGCTGGTGTTGCCTATATTGGTATTATTGCGGCTTCCAAACTCATTGGACTCAGTAAGTACACACGCCTCGCACAGTGGTGTGCAAGACGTGGTACTCTCCAGGAGGAACTTGCTAATGATATTGCTCGCGAGATCGCCAAAGCGACAGGAGCCAACGATGTAGGCGTATATATTCAAGCTACACACGGATGCTGTGAAAATCGTGGCATTATGGCGCATAGCTCGTTAACTCAGACTACTGTGCTTAAAGGCGCATTTAAAGACGATCAAGGAACAAAGAAAGAATTCTTTGATAATATTAAACTACAACAAGATTTTGCTCCTAGATAAGGAAATACTATGGCTCTTTGGATTGTAAAAACGCATTACAAAAAATCTATCGAAGAACACGAGCATTTTTCTAAAGATGGTATGGAAATTGTTCGTAAAACTGGATGGCGTTCAGGTAGTTGGAATGTTACTACTATCGACGACAACATGCCAGAGTTTGAATTTGATTACGTGCCCGGCGGAGACGGCAGTAAAGACAGCGTTGACATGTATAACTTTCCTGGGCCAAACGTTGAAGATGTAGAACTTATCGAAACTTTTGACGGTTGTTGGGAAGATGTGAGCTGGCCCGAGGATATGGACGATGAAGAACGTGAACGTCTAGAAGAATTAGTCGAAGAAGAAGGATTCTATGCCCTAGAGGAAGAAGAAGGTTGGACACAATCTGACACAGAGATGTGGATTTGGGGACCAATTGAAATTCAAAATTCTGAAGGCGAAACAGTTAGAATTATTGTTGCTGACAAAGATGGCAATGTTGTTGATTACAAAGAGGAAGAATAATGAACTCAGTAGATATAGCTAACAATTTAATCAATCGTGCAAAAAATTTAAAAGAATTTGTTGTACTTAGAGAATTTGATGATATTCCAACAGGTGTGATTGAATTCGATATAAAACACACGCAAGGGGAACTTGCACGTATTTTTGTTCATGCCCTTACACAAGAAGAAGCAGAACAATTGGTTGATAAATGGTTTAATAAGGAATTCGAATGAAATGGTTTGACAAATGGTTCTACAAACAGGCTAAAAAGGCTTGGGAAAATAAAGATCGATACGAAGAAAATGCGTATGTTAGTATAAAGGAAGCAAGAATGAATACACTAAGCGGTGCTCAAATGATAGAGCGTGGACGTCCGGAAGGTGAGAATCGAATTAGTTTTGAACTAAGTACCGCAGTAGGTGGTAAAATTTTAAATGTTCGACACTACGATGAGCGTAAAGATCGTCATGATACTCAAACTTACGTTATCCCAACAGGTGAAGATGTAGGAGAACGTGTAGCCAAAATCATTAACTTGGAATTGTTTAAGCAATGAAAAATACAGATTTGTTATGCAAAGATTGTAAACATAGTTTTCAGTTGTGGTATGACAAACTATTCATGAATTCTAAAAGGTATACCCTTAGATGCAGACAAAATTATAAAAAATCTGAATCTGATAACGATGTAGTAATGGGCCCTAAAATTCAATCAGCAAAATATGAATTATGTAGTATAACAAGATTTAGTAGTGAACCCTGCGGTCCTGCAGGTAAACTATGGCATCCAAAGGATGAAAAGAAAATGTTTTTAACTTGGATCAAAAACGCATCATGAAAGCACAAAAACCAGCAGAAGGCATTTTAAAAAAGAACGATTGGGGTGATGCAAAACTTTATGAAATAGCCTGTGAATGTGGCGATTCAGATCACAACCATAATGTATGGATCGAAGCTGATGATTGTCGTATAACTACCACTATCTATACCACAGTAAAAAGTAATTTTTGGAGCAAAAATCGTTTCCAATTAATTTGGGATCTTTTGACCAAAGGTTTTGTTAAATACGAGTCTTCAATCATCATGACTGAACAGCAGGCTTTAAATTATTCTGAAACGCTTAAATCTGCTATTTTAGATGTTGAAAAATTTCGTAAACAAAGGAGCAAACCTGATGACACTAAGCCACAATCATAAAGTTCGAGGATTACAAATAATTAATCACATTTTACTAGTAATTGGACTAGTATATGTGTTCGTAACTAATGATTATGGCATGCTGGCTCTATCTTTGATAACATACGTTATTACAGGTATGTTAGGAGTAAACATAGGTTTACATAGATTATTAAGTCACAGAAGTTTTAAAACTTATCCCTTTATCGAAAAACTATGTAGCTTAATCAGCGTAGTAACTACTATCGGCAGTCCTTTAGCTTGGGTTGCTGTGCATAGACAACACCATAAATCCGTAGAAACTAATAAAGATCCACACAGTCCATACACTGATGGAAAATATAGCCTAACAAAAGCATTTAAAGTTTGGATTGGTCTCTGGGACGTAACAAATATAAGTCCAAAGATAGTTAGAGATTTACGTCAAAGTAATTTTCAAAAATGGCTACATAAAAATTATCTTCCTTTGATTATTGTTTATAATGTAATTCTAGCTTTGATCAACCCTTGGTTAATTATTTTTGTCTATGCAATTCCAGCTTGTCTGTGTTTACACTCAACTAGTTCAATTATTGTAATTGCTCATAAACACGGATACAAAAATCATGATTTAGGCCGTGATCAATCAAGGAACAGTTGGATCGCACATTTAATGAGCTTAGGTGAAGGTTGGCACAACAATCATCATGCTAAAGCATGGGCTTGGAATCAAGGTGAAAAATGGTGGGAATTTGATCCACCAAGTTGGATTATAAGATTAATTAGAATTAAGGATTAGAATGGAAAATGATCGTTTAGAAGAATTATATTATGCCCTAGTAAAAATTACTGCTGATTTAACTACTGCTGGTTATAGCTCGATGGAAATTAGTGCAGTAATGACCCGAGTAGCTCTCCAAATATACAAAACTACCTTAAGTGATCAAGACTATAATAGGATGGTAGATATTATAAGTCAATCAAGAAACGAAATCGAAAAATTTAGTTTAGATATTCCCCTACAATGAAAATAACTGTAAGACAATCTAATATTCGTACCATCAAAAATAATGATCCAAGATTTACATTAATTGATGGGGTTGTGACTTGTCCAAGAGCTGGATTTGAAATATCTAGTACTTGTCCAACAGCATACAAAGATGTTATACTACAGGCAATAGAATATGGATATTTGAAACCTGTAGCAAATGTCTATGGCAAAGAACTGACTATGGATGCATTAAGGGATAATACATGGAAAAAATAAAATTAGCAGAACTATTTTATAGTATTCAAGGTGAAGGTCGCTTTATGGGTGTGCCTTCTGTTTTTATGAGAACCTTTGGGTGTAACTTTAAATGTGCAGGTTTTGGCATGCCTAAAGGTGAATCTACTACAGAAGTTGAACCTATTGCGGCTAACGTACACTTGTACAAAAGTTATGAAGAACTCCCGTTAGTAAGTACAGGTTGCGACAGTTATGCTAGTTGGCATCCTGCATTCAAACATCTAAGTCCGTTTTATACTCCAAATGAAATTGTAAGCAGTATTATGAAGATACTTCCTTATAAACGATGGGAAGATGAACATCTTGTGATTACAGGCGGAGAGCCGTTACTTAAATGGCAAAACATTTATCCAGAGTTGCTGGATCATCCCAGTATGTGGAGACTTAAAGAATTAACTTTTGAAACAAATGGCACTCAACCATTAACTCCGGAATTTAAAAAATATCTATTAAGTTGGGGTATGGAAAATCGAGGCTATCATAGATTGACCTTTAGTGTCAGTGCTAAACTTAGTTGTAGTGGAGAAGAACGTAGTGTTGCTATTAGGCCCGACGTTATTCGTGAATATGAAGAAGTAGGATATACATATCTTAAGTTTGTTGTAGCTACAGAAGAAGATGCTGAAGAAGCATTAGAAACTGTTGACATTTATCGTGCAGAAGGGTTCAGTGGCCCTGTGTACTTAATGCCCGTGGGCGGTGTTGAAAGTGTTTATACACTAAACAATCGTCGTGTAGCAGAATTGGCAATGAAAAATGGTCTTCGTTACAGTGACAGATTGCAAGTGCCATTGTTTAAAAACGAGTGGGGCACTTGATGGCAAAACTGCTAGTTTTAGGCTGTGGCAAAAAAGAAAGACCTGGTAATCCAGGCGATACTATTATCACTGTTGACATAAATGAAAATGTTGGCGCAGACGTTGTACACAACTTAGACGTATATCCATGGCCTTTTCAAGATAACGAATTTGATGTAATACATTTGGATAATGTTTTAGAACACTTATCTGACATTATAGGTGCTATGAAGGAAATACATAGAGTTTCTAAAAATGGCGCTACAATAACTATTATCGTTCCTTATTTTCGTAGTAAATGGGCCTGTGTAGATCCTACACATAAACATTTCTTTACTGCCGATACTTTAAGTTATTTTGTTAAAGGTCATGCATATCACGAAAGATATGCATATAGTAATTTTGCATTTAAGATGCACAAAAAAACTTTTAATGAAGGCATAGACCAAACATGGTTTCAAAAATTATTGATTCCTGTTGCTGAGAAATATACAAAATTTTATGAAGATAAGATTAGTCCTATTTTTCCTTTGGAAACACTAACTTATCATATGGAGACAATTAAATGAAAGATTGGTTAAAAAAAGTTACTGGAATTGAAAAATTAGAAAAAGAAAAGAAAGAAGCATTAGCCAAAGCTGAGGAAGCAAAATCGGCTGCAGAAAAAGCCAAAAAAGAAGAAGAACTTGCCAAAATGACTCCAAAAGAGCGTGCAACTGCTCGTGGAGAGCCATATGTGGCCGTGTTGGACACACACGTTAATAAAGACAACGTGAGAAATGGATTTTTTGAGCTTGACTGGAATGAGTATTTTGTTGTACAATTAAGACAAGCTGGATATGGTTACGATGGAGATAAGGAAGAAGAAATCGTAGATCGTTGGTTTAGAGATCTTGCTCGTAACATACTAGCCGAAGAAGGTCAGGATATAACAAGAGGTGCTGGTTATATTAATGTAAACAAACTTGCCGATGGCAAAGCAGAGGTAAAATGAACTATATTTTGGTAGATACTGCCAATACATTCTTCCGTGCTAGACACGTCATAAACGGTAGTGCCGATATTAAACTTGGCATGGCCTTTCATATCACACTAAACAGTATCAAAAAGGCTTGGACTGACTTTGAAGGCAATCATGTTGTATTCTGCCTAGAAGGTCGTAGCTGGCGCAAAGATCATTATGCACCTTATAAGCGCAATCGCAGTGACGCCCGTGCCGCATTAAGTGAAAAAGAAGCAGAAGAAGAACGTGTCTTTTGGGAAGCCTTTGACGAATTTAAAAACTTTATCAACGATAAAACTAATTGCACAGTTTTACATCATCCACAATTAGAAGCAGATGATCTTATTGCTGGATTTATACAACATCATCCCAAAGATAATCATATCATTATCAGCACTGATAGCGACTTTGTGCAATTAATTGCTCCCAATGTTCGGCAATACAATGGTGTAATGGAAACTACTATTACACACGAAGGTGTCTTAGATAAAAAAGGCAAACGTGTTGTAGACAAAAAGACAGGTGAACCTAAGGACGTTCCTAATCCAGAATGGCTCTTGTTTGAAAAGTGTATGCGTGGTGATCCCACTGATAACGTGTTTAGTGCATTTCCTAAAGTACGTAAAAATAAACTACAAGAAGCATTTGATGATCGTAGCAAAAAAGGATTCGCTTGGAACAATCTAATGCTACAGCGTTGGGTAGATCACAACGGTGAAGAGCATCGTGTACTAGACGATTTTGAACGTAATCGTAGACTAATTGATCTCAGTTATCAACCTGACAATATCAAAACAATTATCAATACTACTATTAAAGAAAATAGTAAAGCTAAAAATATTAACCAAGTAGGCATTAGGCTTCTTAAATTTTGTAATCTTTACGATCTTAAAAAAGTCACTGACAGTATCCAACTTTATTCAGAACCATTCCAAGCAAACTACCCGGAGTCATAATAATGGCAACTAAAGAAGAAAAACAGGAACTAGTAGAAATACTAAAATTCACACCACGCACTTACAAAGTAAGGCTTTGGGGTTACGGTGGTGAGCATGTAATGGGTACAGTGGACAGAAAAGTCTATGACTATTTTCGAAAGCATAGAATAGATTTAAGTGAATTTGCCTGGGATGGCGTCTATGCTGAAGAAAACAATGTCCCAGAGGACATGCAACCGTTTTATCCAGGTGCATGGCATGACTGCGATAACATGGGTCATTGTTGGGGAGTAGATCGTTCAGCAGGGACTATCCAAGTAGATGATGAGAATGGAAATACAGTCTATGAAAAGTCACTAGATGATATTGTAGGCTATGATGAAGAAAATCCAGAACCTGAATGGAGTTGCGGTGAGGAAGTATGGATTGATAGTCAACCTGCAGGTACTGTGGTTTTTATTGGTACTAGTTCAGAAAAAGGTACTTTTTTTGAAGCAGACTTAGAACTTAAAATGCCATTTGATCCCAGCAAACTCTGTTTACACTATGACGAGGTTGATGGCAATGAGATCATCACTTCAGTTAGCTATGATGGTGAAGAGCTAAACAACGACGGCGGTGACACTAACGGTAAGAGTTCAGACTTTGGTTTTTATATCGCAGGATCACAAAAAGACGGTAAGTGGGAACGATATAGAAACATGGACGATATCGAATATGGTCTTAGTGACTGGTTCCCTGCAAAAACAAAACCCGTGCGTGAAGGCAAATATAATGTCAAAACCAAAGATGGTTATTCTTATCAAGCTATCTGGAATGGAACTTTTTGGCATAATGATTGGAATGAGCAAAAAATCAAAGTCACTGAATGGCAAGGCATTGCTTACAATCCAGACGAACATTTTTTGCGTGAAGAATTAGACAACATTATTCTAGAGGTCGAACAATGAAATGCAATGTCTGCGGTGAACAATTAAAAGAAAATGGAATTAACTGCGACTGGAATCAAGGTCGCTGTCCTCATCGAACACCTATGCTTACAGAATATCATTTTAGATATCTTAATTTAATGAACTGGATTAAAAGTTTGTTCAAAGGCAAAGATGCAAAAAGAAACTGAATTTAGACTTTGGTTATACAAAATGTGGTATGACCATAAAATGGAAGTAGAAGCGTACACTTCTCATTTTCCAGATTATCTTTCTTCAGATTATTTTAAAAAATATAAATGGTGGCTTAAACGGGAATATAAACATCGTGTTAAAAACCAAATGCAATTACGAAGAGACATGTCCTAACAAGACAGAAAACTGTTTGGAGGTTACTATGACAGAACTACATGCAAAACCTATAGTAGATGGTATTTTGTGGGTTATTGAAGAAGATGGAAAAAAGATTGGAACTTTGCATAAAAAAGAAGGTAACAAATATATGCTAAGTTCAATTAACGGTGAACTGTATTTCAGCAAAAAATCAGAAATTACTAAACAATTTGGTGACGAGTTTTTTCTAAAAGGTATTAAGACTACAGTATCACATATTGATATAAACGAATGTCATGGGTACCCTACAAGATGGGCTCCTCATAACAGTATGTATGATGTTCGTAGAAGGTTGCCATTGTTTACAAAAAGCAATCAAAGTAAAAGTTTGTTTTGTGCAGGTCATTATATAATCAAGTTTCCTAAAAACTGGGTTCGCAGTTTTTGTCCGAAGTTAATCACTATCGAACGATATCCTTATGAAGGTCCATTTAGGACTGAAGATGAGGCTAAGGAGGCTTTGGCAAATGCTAAGTAATCCAATTAACACAGTACCATTACAGCAATTTATACAACAAGTAAAAATGGCTGACATGAATCAGCAAAAAGAAATAAAATTAGATATTAGAACTGCCAAACAATTAGCCTTAACTGTTGGTGAAATAACCTCAAAACTTACACAAGACTACGAAAATTTGCTACATGCCTTAAAAAACAGCAACGATAACGCCACTGTAGAAATACAGCTCGACGGCGGGGGCTTCGAACAACCAAAATAGGCATAAATATATGCGTACTTATTTAGGACGCATATATGAGTAGACCGAAGCCAAAAGTATTATTAGAATACACAAACAAAAAAAACTATAAGTGCGAGCAAATTTTAGAAGCTGAAGCCATTTGGGCTGTCTTCTATAAAGGTCAGCCTTTTAATTTAAAATCATTTAGTAGTATTACAAGTTATCCTGGACCCAAATATAAAAAAGTGGCCTTTAGTAATCCGGGACATGCCATTAATTTGGCCAAAAAATTAAATCTTACATTTGGCTGCAAGGATTTTGAAGTTGTTGTATTGACTTCTGGTCCTGTGTTAAAATGATCAACAGTTTAACTTATACAAAAATTTTTTTAAACACTCAAGAAAAATCCTGTGATGAAGCAAATGTAAAACTACATCATAGAATTTGGTGGAAAAATACAAGAACAAAAGAGGGCGGCGGTCTTAGGTTAACCGAAGAAGGTTACAATCATCTAGCAAACATTTTGGAACTTAAAGAATACGAAGTTCCATTTACTGAACATATAGAACTAAGCCCACAAACTATTATCTTTTTTGATAGATTTATTGATTGCCCTTACTATCTAACCGAAAAAAGCATAACCGTTTTTTCCGAAAAAAAGGCTTTTGAATTATACATGTTTTCGGACGACATTCGTAAATATGGACTAGTAAAAGCTATGAATGCTAGGAAAAAATTGGAAAATTCTCTCTAAAAATTAAAAAAACTGCTTGACGAACTTGTGGACTTATCGTACAATAAGAACATGGTAACAAATTTCCATGCTTTTTAACTTAACGATAGGAACTGCAAATGAGCGAAATCGTATCTCGTACCGTAGGCCCCAAGGCTGCTAAAAAGGCAATCCAAAAAGGATTTGCTAAACGTCGTCCAATTTTCCTGTGGGGTCCTCCCGGAATTGGTAAGTCAGACATTGTTAAGCAACTGGGCGAAGACCTCGGTGCTCATGTAATTGACGTTCGTCTAAGTCTTTGGGAACCCACTGACATTAAGGGTATTCCTTACTTCGACTCTAATCATAACAAAATGGTTTGGGCTCCTCCGTCAGAATTGCCTGATGCTGAGATGGCTGCTCAATATAAAAATATCATTCTTTTCTTGGATGAGATGAATAGTGCTCCGCCTGCTGTACAGGCTGCGGCTTATCAGCTAATCCTTAACCGTCGTGTTGGTCAATATCACTTGCCAGACAACGTGCTCATTGTTGCCGCTGGTAACCGTGAAGCGGATAAAGGCGTGACCTATCGCATGCCAGCCCCGTTGGCCAACCGTTTTATTCACCTTGAAATGCGTGTTGACTGGGACGATTATAGCTTCTGGGCTACAGAAAATCGCATCCATAAAGACGTTGTAGGTTACTTGACCTTCTCTAAGAAGGACTTGTATGACTTCGATCCTAAGAGTCCTAGCCGTGCTTTTGCTACTCCACGTAGCTGGACCTTTGTCAGTGAATTGCTTGAAGATGCAGACACTGATGACAATACCCTAACTGACTTGATTTCTGGTGCTGTTGGTGAAGGCCTTGCTATTAAGTTTATGGCTCACCGTAAGCATGCCAGCAAAATGCCTGACCCCACCGATATCCTCAAGGGTAAGGTCAAAAAAATGGAGACTAAAGAAATCTCCGCTATGTATTCACTGGCAGTTAGTCTGTGCTACGAACTTAAAGATGCCAGCGATAAAAATGCTAAGGACTGGAATGATCAGGTCAACTGTTTCTTCGAATTTATTATGAAGAACTTTGAAACTGAATTGGTAATTATGGCAACAAAACTTGCTCTAACACAATACAACTTGCCATTGGATCCGGACGAAATCTCTTGCTTCGACGAGTTCCATGAAAAATTTGGTAAGTACATTTCAGCGGCAACTGAAAAGCGTTAAACAGATTGACACCGCCCACGGGCGGTGTTATAATATTAAATATAGTAAAAAATTGGAGCCGAAATGCAACATAGCCTAGATCCCATTATCGACAAAATTATTGTAGCACGAGTTGGATTGCTACTGCGTCATCCGTTTTTTGGTAATATGGCTACACGTCTTAAGATTCAAGAATGCACTGACTGGTGTCCTACTGCGGCCACTGACGGTCGTCATCTGTTTTACAATCGTGATTTTTTCGAAAAACTTAGTATCAAACAAGTAGAGTTTGTAATTGCTCACGAAATCTTGCATAATGTGTTTGATCACATGAGCCGACGCGAAAGTCGTGATCCACAAATTTTTAATATTGCCGCCGACTACTGTGTAAACGGTCAATTGGTTCGCGATCGTATTGGCGATCACAATATCCCAGATATTAAAATTTTCCACGACAGCAAGTATTACGGTCATAGTGCTGAACAAGTGTATGACGAAATCTTCAGCAAATACGATGAAGAACAGCTCAATGCATTAGGCCAACTTCTAGACGAACATATTGATTGGGAAAAGGAAGGCAAAGGCCGTCCTCAATATTCTAAAGAAGATCTTAAAAAGATTCGTGATGAAGTGCGTGAGGCAACTATGCAGGCTGCTCAAGCCGCAGGTGCAGGTCACACTCCTGCCAGTGTTGCACGATTGATCAAAGAACTCACTGAACCTAAAATGAATTGGCGTGAACTGTTGCGCCAACAGATTCAAAGTTTGATCAAAAACGATTACAGTTTTACTCGTCCTAATCGTAAAGGTTGGCACATGGGTGCAGTTCTTCCTGGTCTTAAAAATGATGAGACCATCGATGTCTGTATCAGCATTGACATGAGTGGCAGTATCGGTGACGCACAGGCTAAAGACTTCTTAAGTGAAGTAAAAGGCATTATGGAAGAATACAAAGATTACAAAATTAAATTGTGGTGCTTTGATACACAGGTGTACAACGAAGCCGACTTTGATGGCTATAACGATGATATTATGAGTTATGAAGTCAAAGGCGGCGGTGGCACTGATTTCATGGCTAATTGGACATATATGAAAGACAATGATATTCAACCTAAAAAGTTTATCATGTTTACAGACGGTTATCCGTGGGATAGTTGGGGTGAAGAAGATTACTGTGATACATTGTTTATCATTCACGGTAACGACACTATCGTTCCTCCTTTTGGTAATTACGCTTACTACGAAGAAGCAAAGTAATGCCAATCAAGCACGGAAAACCCAATCCACTGAATCTGCTTGGGTTGCGGCGGGTGCAATTTCCGGCCCGCCATTTTCATTTTATTACACTACCTAAATACAGTCCAGGTGTAGTAAAAAGTGTAGACGAATGGATTTACAATAATCTCAATGGTAGATACTATGTAGGTCAAGGTATATCCTTAGATCATACAAATACCATTGTATATGTAACTAAAATCGGATTTGAGCAAGAAAAAGAAAAAAGTTTCTTTCTTCTATCATATTCAAATCTGTAACACCCCTAAAATTATACGGCTATATAATGATGTAGTCATTTATAAGGAGAAACTATGACTGAAAAAGTTGAAGAACAAAAAGTAGAACAACCAACTACAGCGGCGGCACCTGTACAAGATCCCGCAGAAAATGATCTTAACATTAGTGACTTAAATGCTATGAAACAAATTATTGACGTCGCTAGTTCACGTGGTGCTTTTAAAGCTGGCGAAATGGAAGCAGTTGGCAAAGTTTATAATAAACTATCGAATTTCTTAGCCCAAGTGGCTGCAAAAGGAGGCCAAAATGGTCAGTCTTAAACACGTTGGCAGATTCATTGCTAATGGTAGAAAGTGTCTTGTGGCATACAGAACACTACCAGGTGATGCTTATAACTGCCTAGTAGTACAAACAGAAAATTTATCTGATGATCAACATGACGCACTAATTCAATTAGTCGAGTCACCTGCCGCACAGGAATCTAACGAGTTTGCTGAAGTATTAGCTCGTGCTCCATTTCCAGATGGTAGTGTTATGTTGGCTAATTTACATGTCAACGGAAAACTTGTAAAAGTGCCTACTGATCAAGTTGAGATGATTCCAAATTTTCAAACGAAGATTTTATTGTCTGAACTAAATGCAACTATAGCACAACAACTAGGTGTAGCTATAGACGATCTTGCTATCACTAATCCTAGAAAATTAAAAGAAGGAACAGAGGTAAAAGAAGTTGCTACTGTAAAAGAATTACCTTCTGAAAAAGCAGACGTAACTAAGACAACTTCAGCTAGTGTAAATGAAACTGAAACACCAACTTCGTTTACTTCAGCAGAAGCTGAGGCAAAATTTTATCGTAGTCAAGCAGACAAACTTGCTAAACAGGCAGCTGAGTTTCGCAGAAAAGCAGAGGATCTAGTTCCAACTAAGAAAAAATAATGACGTCTAAGAAGCTATCAAAGGATGTCATTGAACGTTGGCCTGAAGTGTTTGAAGAGATCAATCTCAATGTGGTACCATTAAAGTACCTTCATTCTGTACAGGTTAAATTCAAAGACAGTAAAGTATGGAACATACAAATCAGTAGAAACAGAGACACTGATTGGGATGGTGTAGAAAAACAACTGCACGAAATCTTTGTTACCTATCAAGAAAATATAGATAACGTAGATTTCAAACTAGACACTGATAGAATAAAAAAAGACATTATTAAAGAAACAAATCGATTTTTAAAGAAACGGAAATTAAAGTGAAGGTCAAATTAGTATCATACAGCCAAGCAACAACAGAATTTGCCGACAAAGGCATTGATAACGCTCAAGAACTAATTGCTTACTGTGCCAGAGTAAGTAATCCCTCAAATCAATTTAATACTGAAACCAGTGAAAAACTTATCAATTATTTGATCAAGCATCAACACTGGAGTCCTTTAGAAATGGTCAGTGCCTGTTTAGAGATCGAAACTACACGGGATATCGCCAGACAAATTCTACGACACAGAAGTTTCTCCTTCCAGGAATTCAGTCAGCGATATGCCGATCCTACCAAAGACTTAGACTTTGTAATACGTGAAGCAAGACTACAAGATCCAAAAAATCGTCAAAATAGTATTACAGTCGATGACGATGTATTACAAAAACAATGGACAGAAAAACAACAACAACTGATTCAATTGGCTCGTGAAACTTACGGATGGGCTATTGAAAACGGAATTGCAAAAGAACAAGCTCGTGCTGTACTACCAGAAGGCAATACAGTTAGTAGACTGTATATGAATGGAACTCTACGCAGTTGGGTACATTTTATAGAATTGCGCAGTGCTAACGGTACACAACTGGAGCACCAACTTGTTGCAAAAGAGTGTGCTTGTGTTATTGCTGCCGTTTTTCCGATGATAGAAAAACACGTTAATTAAAAGAACTGTCCCCGGGCCACAAAGGTAATTTTGTTCCCGGGGCTCTTTTTGGGATCTTAGAGTCTGCACTACTTACACAACTATTAGTGATGCATGGCTTAGGACCGTCAAACAATTTAAAACCTGTTTCAATGTTACCTAAAGGTTCGTCATGACAACTGTAGCTACGTTTTATATTGCCATCGGGCTCTCTAATAATAATACTACGATAACCACTTGAGCACTCCCAGTCTTTAAATTTATTGAAATTAAATGCATTAAATCGTTCAGCTTGATCCATGTACCAAACTTTCTTTACTTTGTCTACAAATTCAACTTGAAAGTGTTGTGGTATATTACTGTGTTCTTCTAAGTATATAGGATCGGGTGCTTTTGTAAAATTCGGTTTAGGTCTTTCTACTAGTTTTGCGAGTGCGGATTTTTGTTCAGTAAAGGCACGTTGAGGCATTCCATTACGTAGTGTAGCTAACATTTCAGGTGTATATCCATTAACTACAAAACTAGCAGTGGGATCGCTTTGCGGCTTTAACGTTACGTTGATTCCCCGATTATGGAAATATAATGCATTTTCATAATCACGATCAAACCATTCAGGAACCATAACCATATTAATAGTTACTTGAACATCATGCTGTTGGCAAAGATCAAGTTTGTCAGCAAACTCGGCTTTCTTTTCCAATGTGTTAACATACTCTGTATGTAGGCTTGCAGTAATACTGGCCCTGTGAAATTTACTCACTGCTGGACAGTATTGTTCTTTAAACCATTTCATATTTCTACTCATATTTGTAGTCATATGAACGCTGGTATAATTGGTATTGTTTACGTCATTGTTTAGGTGATTGAGTATATCAATATACCCAGGATGGAATGTTGGTTCTCCACCACTCAAACTAAAATGAAAACTGTTGAACCCACGCTCACGTGCTTGACGTTTTATTTCGTCAACAGTTTTTAAACAGAGATCTGTTGGTCTATGATCCTTTTTATCGCTGCGGGCATACGGCCAACAATAACT
>JACCDP010723389.1_pt1 | contig 14379 bp, 12 predicted proteins | sample 7445841 | NCBI WGS metagenome assembly JACCDP01 (sample SAMN15323441, study PRJNA562643) | freshwater metagenome | isolation source: river surface water | place: USA:Blue River Watershed | collected 2017-08-17 | reverse complement strand
TAGGTCTCTCACTGCTTAGTTTTATCACCTTGCCAGAAGAAATAAGAGACTTGATGTCTTTAACGCTTGTCGTTGGTAGATCAACTGGTTTATCTGCAATCTTGACGAGAGCTTTCTTGAGGAGATCTTGTAGTAAGCCCACGTTTGGCCCCTTGCTTCCGATCTTAAGAGGTCTTGCTGAGACTTCCTTGAGCCACTTTGCAAGCTCTTCTCTCTTTTTATCAACTTCATTTCCTGCACCTACTCTAGGTGAAGAACCCTGAATGGAAGCACCCGTCACAGAGTCGATGGCAATCTTGTGGTTCTGTGGGTCATAAACTTCAAACTCATCTAAGCGATATGCACTGCCAAGCATGATAAGTGAAAGCCTACGAGCGTCTTCAGGAGTGATGGCATCTCCTTCAGAGTCAACGCCTTCGAACGTATTGCCCCGCTTCGTCCTAAAAAGTCTATCGTCATAATAGATCTTAGATCCATCATCAAGACCTTTAAGAAATAACTCTACTTCCTCCGGGCTATACCCTGCGGGAATGCTGACAGTCAAGATTTGATCGCTAGCGCCGCCACCCTCACCTGTTTTCACAGCTTCAATGAGCTTCTTTCTGACGATTGATCTTATTGTTGCTTCCGAGATTCTCATACTACCTTCCGCTTCTAAATATCAAGATCTCTGAGAATTTCTCGCATAGAAAAACGGCGCCCCGCGAGGAGCGCCGCCTTCTTGATTGCCAGATCTAGGATCCAGCAACCACCATCATCAGATGGTTGTCATGTCGAGGCAGGTGACAGTGCCGTAGAAGTCGCTACGGATCATCTTCTTGCCGTACCTTGTCATGACGCCCTTGCGAGGAGTGAAGTCCTCAGGAGCGAAGATGGTGGGGGTGACAATCAGAGGAACGTAGGGAGCGTAGACGTAGCCTGTCTCGAGGTAGCTGCCGCCCTTGAAGCCGATGAGGATCTTGTTCCTGGGGAAGTAAGGATCCTTGTAGACTGTGAAGCGGTTGCTGATTGTACCGACGGGGGTGGCGCCCATTGTGAATGGGTTGCCAACCTGGCCCTGGCCATCGATCGAGATGTTTGGCTTGTAGAGCACTGAGGCCTCGAAGATCGTGGCAACCTCGGGTGAAGTGACGAGGAAGTTCGCGGAACCGCGGAGGGTCTTCCTGTGGATCTCGTTGGCGACGTCGATGATGGTCTCCACGAGGGTCTCGTACCACTCGCGAACGGTACCAGTGAACTGGGGGCCGGGGGCGAGTGAGGAGGTCCTGAGGATGGGTGAGCCGTTGGTCTTGTTAACGAACTTACCTGGGGCACGTGACCAGTAGTAGTTGGCGCCGTTTGCCTGGACGAGAAGGTCGTTAAGGATCTCACGGTCGATCTCGAGGGCGATCTGCTCGGAGAGGATCTGGGTGAGCTCAACCTCAGCGTCCATGCTGTGGTAAGCGTTCAGATCCTGAGCGAGCTCTGGTGACCACCTGGCGCGCAGCTTGCGAGTCGTGGCGGTGACGGCAATGCTCTCGATCTTGATGTCGATCTCGGGGATGATTGGTGAGGTCGCGTTGGAGAGACCAGAACCACCGAAGTCAGACTCGAAGGAGGGGATCGTGAGTGTTGAACCGTCGCTTCCGTCAACGTTGAGGCTTGCAGCGATCGCGTAGGAGGCTGTGAGACCTGGCTGCGTTGACTCACCGGAGACGGCGACTGGCTTGAGAGCGCCTGAGACAACGCAGAGGAGTGCGGCATTTGCATCGCCAACGTTGACTAGAGCGTTGGGGGTGAAGACGCCACCTGCGTATGTTCCGAGCTGGTTGAGACGACGAACGTTAACGATGTTCGTACCTGCCTGGAAGTCCTGTGTGAGTGGCTTGAGACCGCTCTGTGCCTCGGTGCGTGTACCGAAGAGTGAGACATCCTTGACCTGTGTGGTGTCGAAGTTGTTGAAGTTCGCTGTGGTGAGTGGCACAACGAGGAACTGCCAACGACCGGAAGAGTCGAAGGCGCCGTTCTCAGCGTCGGCCTCAATGAGGGTTGTGATCTGGGGGTCGAACTGGAGGAGCTTGCCGTCAGTTCCGGTGGCCCAGGCTGTCACACCGTCGGTGAGTGTTCCACCTGCACGCCAAGCGCCTGAGGCGAAGAGCGTTGCAGGAACTGCAGTTGTGTGAACCTTGGAGTAGGTTGTTCCAACGAGATCGTACTGACCACCAGCGGCGAGAGATCCTGAACGGACGCCCTTTCCTGTTGGGTTGTTGTAGATTGACTGGCCAGGGGTGTAGGTCTGGGCATTGGCTGCGCCAGCTGCACCGGTCTGGAGGTTGGAGTCACCACCGACGTTGGTTCCGTAGGTGTAGTCTAGGTAGAAGAGGAGGCCTGATGGAAGGCTCATTGGCTGGATCGAGACGAGCTCGTTGGCCACGAGACCGCCGAACACCCTACGAACGATGGGGAAGGCGATGTTGGTGAAGCCGCGGATGTCACCTGAGCCGGCGAGGTTACCACCACCGGTGCTAAGTGAGTTAGACTCACGAAGAACCTGGGCTGCCTGGTTCTCGAGGAGGCGAGCCATGTTCTCGCGTGTGTTCTCCTGGAGGCCACGAAGGAGGCCTGTGCGTGCCCACTTCTCAACTAGACGACGGCCCTCAGTGCCGACGTTTCTATCTCTGATGCCCTCGGTAAGCTGCTCGAGGGAAAATGACTTAGACATTATTCATATCTCCTATTGATTACTTGCTGTTTAGACCTGCGAGGCGGGCCCAGCGATCAACCTCAACAGATTCAGCTGGCTTGGCGCCGGCTGAGGATGCTGGACGTGAGGATGCTCCCACTGCGCGTCTCGTAAAAGACTCTGAAAGGTTACCAGACTTGCTCTTTTCGAGTGACTCAGTGAGGCTCGTGAAGAGAAGCTTAACCTCTCTCAGTGAGCTCGCTGCATCAAGTGCCTCGATTATTGAGCGCCTCTGTGACGCCGATAGATCCCTGTTCTGCAGAAGCTTATTGACATAAAGAAGCTTAGCGTTGAACAGGTTAAGGTCAGTAAGCTGCTCACGAAGCGTTTCAACTGCGCTTCTGTATTCGTTCAGCTTGACCTTGAGGTCACGATTCTCGCGACCCTTCTTCTCAACCTCTTTCTTGAGGCTTGCGAACTTATTCATGGTGACCTTGTCGACTTCTCCAACAACGGTTCCACCACCAAATGCGTGTGCCATGCTTGATGCGGCATTCTTGCCCTTGGACTCATTGAGACCGCGGAGCCTTAGAAGCTCTCTACGGAGCATGCTCTCGTCAATCTCAAAGACCTCATCAAGCTTGCCCTCTTCCTCGCCCTTGGCCTTCTTGCCACCGACAGGAGGAAGCTTGATTGGAGCAGCCTCTGGTGCCTCATCGCCCATGTCCATGTCCATGTCGCCATAGACATCCTCATCACCGGCTGGCTCCTCAGTCTCAACGTCGCCCTCAGGCTCCTCCTCAGCCATCACAGATGCTGAGATGACAGCATCGGGATCGAGGTCAACCTCATCACCGAGGTCGATGGTGATCTTTGACTCACGAAGTGCACGACGACGTGCTGACTCGTACATCATGTCCTCTTCGGCCATGTCATCATCCATCATTCCTTCGAGTGCGTAGACCTCATCTTCCTCATCGAGATCCATCTCGTCATCCATCATCTCGTCGACGTGGTATGTCTCGTGACCGTATCCCTCGTCTGCACCGTGCATTGCCTTGCCCTTGGCATCGACCTTAGTACCAGGCTTCATGGCTGACTTCGCACCCTTCTTGGGTGCAACGAGCATATCCTCTTCGGACATTGCCTTCTTATTCTCTGCTTCCTCTCTCTCCTTAGCGAGCTCATTGAGATCAACTTCAAAGAGGAGATTGCGTGTCTTTGACATGTTATTCTCCTTGATATTTTTTCTGGAAATTGAATCCGCAGATTTCCTAACATTGCTTGCAATATTGAGAAGCCTGCGACGCTGATCCTCGGATAGGGACGCAGAAGCCTTCTTAGCTGCGGACAAGATCTTCTTGGCTGCGGATGGATCGTTGAGGGATTCATTGATCTCTCTGCCACCGGCTAGCTTTATTAGCTCTAGGACTGCTGTCTCATCAAGAGCAACGTCCTCTTCCTCTTCCTCGAGGCTAGCAACATCCTTGTCATCCTCTGCCTCTTCATTGAGCTGTCCAAGTAGCTGCTTCTCAATGAAGTCTCTGATGCGTGGTGTCACTGACTCGATTATTGCATTCTTGGCGTTCGCCTCTGCAACCTCACGTAGCTGCTTTGCATCAGCTATCGCTTCCTCGTATAGTGTCTTTGACATTAGTGCCTCGTCTTTAAGTATGCCTATCTTTTGGTTTTTTGTCCACGAGTTAGAATATCAATCTTTTTTGCCTGGCGCATAATCGAGCGTGTGTCATCTGTTGGCATATCGGATTCTATGTCAAAGACATTGAACTCGTCATCGGGTGTTATGTCAGGCGGAGATTGAGAAAAACCCTTCTTTGTTCCTGTCTGGAATCTATCACCAGTTGTGTATCTTTGATTCATGTCTCCCCCTAGCGGGGGACCATTGAAATGCTTGTAAAGTGATCTGAATGGGAAGGGTGATATTGACCTTCCCCTCTGTGCAGGCATCGTTGTCTCTGGCAGAGCGAGTCTCTGGTTGTGAACAAAGCCAGCCTTATCAGATCTCCACATTTTGAGGTCAGATGAGACAGTCGCAAGATTAACCTTGCTAACAAATTTGTCGAGGACATCAGGATCATCTATTATCGGTTCGTCGTCGCTAGAAAGCCCAGGATCTGTCAAGCTATCCCTGTATGGGAATGATTGAACTGACATCCTGGGCTTGTCTATCTGTGGAACAAGTTTACCGTATCCTCCGCTTCCGGTGTCCTTCTTTGCGAGGTCAGTAAACTTGTTCCGAACCATTAAGATCTACCGTCAGATCCCGCGTATGAACGACCCTTTATGTAATCGTGCAACCTCCCACCGGAAACCCCTGTAGAGGTATCCGATGGAGAGACTGCAGATCCTAGTCCGACTCCATACTGGCTTGTGGGAACTATTGGTAGACCCGTGTAAGGTGCCTGATCGAAGGGATTCACGCTGCCGGGTCCAGGAGATGTTGGGTTGGGGACGTAGGCACCTGCTGGTAGTCCTTCGCCGCCTGTCTCAACATCTCTCAGATTGGGTGCACCTGCGTAATTCAGATCATATGACCCGAAGAAGTAACCACCATCATTTACAACGCCGTTTGAGACATCGATGTTGGTAACGCTGTCACCGGGTCCACCAGCACCCCTGAGCGCAGCATTTCCGATATCTTCAACGAGTCCTACTGTGTAGTCACCTGTAACGGGATTCAAAGGTGATGCCGGGAAACAAGCCTGAAGCACCCTGTCACCCCGGTGACCCAGCGATGGACGCGGGGACGCAGGGCCGAATGGTTGGACTGTTGCTGATCTAGTTGCTGCGCCTGAAGCCATGTATCACCTCAGAGTGAATCGACTATCTTCTTCTTGAGTGCGAGCTTGTGCTCTGCGAGAGCACGAAGCTTTCTGCGAAGGTCTGACTCAATGTCGTTGAGTGCAGCCATCTCGGAGAGATGCTTGCCAGCAGGTGCGTGCTTCTTCGCTGCTGGAACTGTCTTTGCGTATCCATCAGCGTCGACTTCCTTGGGCTTATCAGCCTCATCGACTGACTTCATCTTTCCCATCTTCTTCTCTTCCTCTATCTTTGCCTTCTCCTCTAGCACGATTCTACGGAGGAGCTGGGGTGTGAGCTTAGTTGCCATGTTATCTCCTTGTGGGTCTAAAATACATATACAGGACGCTAAAAACTAGCGCCTTTTGACGGTCTCTCCGAATGCGAGCGATGCCCACTTATCAGAGGATCCCGAAAATAGATCTGTAGGATCGCTATTTGCGACCATCTTACTTGCAGCGTCATTTGGCATGACATATCCTGATCCACCACGCTCTGCAGATGTCTGTTCAACTAGAGTCCTAGATGCTGTGTCACTAAAGATATCCTGCATCACAGGATCAGAGGTTATATTCGATATTCCCTCGTTGATCTTTGGAGGGACAGATCTCTGCATTTTTTCCCTGTTGGGAAGGAAACTAATCTTCTCACTGATGTTGCGCCTGACAACATTCTCATGATCAGTCTCCCTGGGTATCTGCCTGGGTCTCACGCTCTCGACGCTCGCGCCTTCTTGAAGGATCTCAATGAGGCACTCCTTTATGAGTCCCTTCAGCTCATTCCTTGTGAATTTCTGGGTCACTTTCCTCTCCATGACGTTATGTCATTGAAGATTCTATTGATCCTATCTGATCGGGTGAATGTCCTGTCAAGATCTGCTGGTCTAATATTTCTACCTTCCTTCATCATGAAGGCACCAGGTGTCGAAGGTTCTGAGACCATGTCGAAGCAGATGAGCTGGAAATCTTCCTGAACTATCTGGTTTCCACCCTGTGGCTTGACAGATCCAACACCTCTTGATGAGATTCCCAGAGTAACGCCAGATACAACGAGACTCTTCAATATCTGACCAGAAGGTGTATCAAGAAGCTCAACAGAACCATACACATCGTCTCCCTCCATGTGAGCCTCTCTCACTATGTGGGATGCATTCTTAAGCTCTATCACCGAAGATTCTGGATGATCGCACTCACCTAGCGCACGATTCTCTCGGATGAACTTCTGGTAATTCAGAATCTCGCGCTCAAGAACTGACTTTGGGTAGATTCTTCCGTTCTGGTTCACGGTGTTAGCACGCTGCAGGATACCCTTCAGCATAATCTTTCCACCATTCCTCTCCATTGACTCTTTGATCTCTCTAGGATCAAAGGTCAGTGCAGTCCACTCAGTAAGTAGCTTCATGGCGTCACTCATCACTGCCTCCCGACATTATCTCTGACTTCATCTGTGAGATTGTTAGAAATCTCGCTATAGTGTCATCATTGATCTCTGTGAGATCAATTGACTCAATTGTCTTCACGACGCTATCAACCTTCTCTTGAAGAACAGGATTCTTGTTGGAAGCCTTGAATTCACGAAGAGATGATATTGCATCAACCTTGATTCTGCCCAAGCTTTCTGACAGCCTCGCCTGAGATCTCTCGTCTGTGTGAAACGCGTAGGTTCTCAGTATCTCTCTCTGTTCACCGCTTAGCTTCTGACTCCACTTCTGGTTTATCTTCTCTGTCATGATCTTGACAACAAGTGAGTCAGACTCTGGAGTTCTAAGAGATTCAAGAGAGACATCCTGCTTCTTGTCAATCAGGTGCTTGACAATTTTAGACTCATATTGAACCATTCTTGAGAGATCTGCAGAATCACCCTGTCTCCAGTCGTTGATAAGGGTCTGTATCGTAGCATAGTCACGGTACTCCGGAACGCGCCTCTCATACAGCTCTCTACCGAGGGTATAATTGATCTCCTTGATAAGAAGAGATTTTTCGTGGTCAAGCTTTCTCGTGTCAAGACGACGAGCTGCAGCCTTCGCCTCAGTGAGAATTGCAGCAGCAACAGGTGTGTCGCTTACTGTGGTCTTGGCGAGAGCACTGAAGAGTCTGAACTCCTTGTAGATCTCGCTCCCCTTGTTGAATCTTCTTTCTATGATCGCAAGGGCTCTTTGGGCTTCATCCTTGTCGCCTCTCACGAGGCAATCAGAGATGTGCCTCAAAAGCTGCTCGTAGATAATCCCGATATTTCTCTTCTTGTTATGGGACTTATTCATCGAAATCCTCCGAAGTATTTGACTCAGAGATCAACACGTTCTTCTTATTGCTAGGTATCTTCTTTTCAAGAGATTTGAGAGCAGATCTAACACTGGCTGTCATCTTGTCTTGAACTACTGTCTTTTCTGCTAGAAAATTATTGATAAAATCATCATCTTCGGAGATCTTACCAGAAAATGGTCTATTAAGATCTTTCGGATGACCAAACGGGTGAGACAGAGAATCTGACTTGTTTTTGTGATCGTGCGAGACAAGGCGTGCATGATCAGTGTCCTGTCCAACAAGATCGCTTCTGGTGCGACGACGTCTGTTGTAGGCGTCATCTGTCTCACCCTTCCTCTTGCTGACTTCGAGGTGCTTAAACCTATCAACTGCAGACTGAGCCTTGATTGGTGAGCTATCGTCTCGTATGGAGAGCTTAATTGGCTCTGAGATTAGACCGCCATCTCTCTTGTCACCCGCTGTCAGGTTTTCGGGTGGTGCCAGGCCGCCACCCGGTTCCTCAGGACCAGCGCCTGGAGGAGATTCACCTGTGGGTAACGGAGTTTCTCCGCCGGCTGGCAACGTGAAGTCAATACCGACCTCGCTCGAGATATCCTTCTCAGTCTCCTCGCTAAGCTTGACAGCCTCAACTCGCAGATCTGTCTCCTTGTCGAAGAGCTTACCCTTCTCAATCGAAGCTATCTCATCATCAGTCATTGAGAACACGTTCTTCCGGACCCAGTTCCTGTCAACGAGTCCTGCAACTCCGAGTGCAGTGCCAGCTATGTCAAATCTTGTCCTGTACAGCTCTAGCTTCTGCTGCTGTGCAATCGTTGAAGGATTGGTGAGAGATAGCTCAAAGTCAAGCATATCCTCTCCCTCGAATCCGTGGCTGTAGAGATGAATTATGGCGAGCTTGTTGAGCTCAGATATGACAGTCCTCTGTATTCTGTTGATTGTCCTTGAGAACCTTATGTCTTCCTGCGATAGGGTCGCCTTTGCTCCGAGACCCTCGTCATAACCAAGGTAAGCCTTGGGTATCTTGAGAGCAGAGAATAGCTTCTTCTGGATGTACTGGACATCCTCGACGGCAGCGGCGTTTGTACCTCCTGCAAGCGTGTCAATCTTTGTACCCGTCTCTGATCCTCGAACGGGAATGAAGTAGTCCTCATCAACCGACATGGGATTGTACCTGAGATCAACACGCCCTGTTGACTTGTCTATTACCTGACTCTTCTTCAAGGATGTCTGCACCTGCTCCATGTAGTTGGGAATGTCCTCAGGCGGAATGTTCCCAACATCAACGTAGAACACCCTACGATCTGGTGATCTAACGATTCTGTAGACCAACATGGCATCCTCAATGAGGATTAGCTGTCTCCAGATCCTTCTAGCAGACTCTAGAACTGATGATCCGTAGGGCAGGAATGCATCGTTACCCAGGAGGCGGAAGTGAGAAACCTGCCAATTCTCCAGAACCTGGTTTCCCTGTGTTACCCACCTGTACCTGACAGCCATGGGATCCTTCATATCGAATCCTTCTTCTCTCTCAACTTCGTTGACAGGCATCGGGTAGGCGTTGATGACGCCATACCTAGGATCCACATCGTTGAAGAGGAAGAAGTCACCGTACTTGCACAGATTCCTAACCCAAGAAGTCAGGTTAAAATCAATGTTCAGAGTATCAAAGAAAAGATCCTCTAGAATCTTCTGGATTGTTGGATTCTCTGAGAATACGTGCAGGACTCGTCCACTCTCATCATAGGGCGCTGTCTCCTCAGCGTAGATGTCAAGGGCGCTTGCGATCTCAGGTGTGTACTCCATCTCCTGGAAGTCAGAGTACCTCGCCATCCTGTCGTAAGTTCCATACGCTGACATCGCAGTGCTGTAGACATAGCTCTGCGTCTTCTTAAAGTTCTGAAATGCTGAATCAGCAGTCTCAGTACCTGATCCATCTATCTTCCTTACTCTTCGCTTGATGACAGGGCCAGACCTAAAAAGCTGACCTAGCCTGCTGAAGAGATTCTCATTCTTTGCCAATTTGCCTCCTAATCACTTAAGAACCCAGAGAAATTCTGGTGGGATCATGCTAGCCTTTCCAACGGGATCGTTTCTGGTCACAGGATCTCTCTTGGTAATCATATTTCTCTGGTGGCTGTTTGTCATCACGTCTGTAGATGCACCGTTAAATAACTTTCTAGAAGTGCTCATCGACTTAAGCATTGCTTCGCTTAGAGCGACACCGTCTCTTCCGTACTCTGCCGATGCTTCAAAGAGCCAGCACCCTATCGCGAGTGACATAACAAGGTCGTCGTTATAGCCCTTCATCGCCTGTGCGCGGTTCTCAACCCAAACGAATGTCTTCAATTCGTCATACAGCCTTGATGACCTAACTGTCATGTGTCTATTTCTTAGGACTTCCTCGAGCTTAGTAAGGATTAAAGTTCTTGTCTTTCCAGAGGTCGCGAAACCCGCCCCTTCGCTCTCGTTAGAGGGGACAAAATCTCCTATGACAACAGTAGGCTTCTTGGAACTGTAGATTCTCTTGTACCCAATATCCCTTAGCTTGATGATAGTTGCGTATCCATAAGAGTTATTCTCTGGGCAAAGAAGAGCAGTGTTGTACATCTCTCCAAATTTTGCGAGAAGTTCTGCAAACCTATCAGGCGGCATCTTGCCCTTGTACTCGGCAACAACCTCTGAGCTATCAGTGTCAATCACATGAAAGGTGGAATAGTCCTTAGAATCTCCCCTTGCTATGTCAGCTGGTATCACGTACTTGTGACCGGGAATAGGGTGCTTCCAGATCCAGACATTCCTGTCAGGACCAAGTTTCTCAACTGGTGTCTGTATGTTAGACCACAACCACTTAAGATCATCGTCTGACATGTATGTGTCGCCAGACGAAGCAAAGTCACAGAGATACTCCTGTGAGATCTGCTTCTGCGATAGATTTTTAGTCTCAGAGTCGAACCAAGCTTGGTCTCGATCTGGGTGCACATCCCAGGGAAGCTTGATCGGGCAAAACTCATTGAGTCCAGCTTCAGCATCTGTGTAAAGCTTGTAGTACTGGCCACCAACTCCGTTGGGTGTCGATAGTAGAATTGCCCTTCCACCGGTAGATATAGTTGGATAGAGACCTGTCCAGAGTGTGTCAAAGTCTCTGACGAATGCTGCCTCATCAACTATTAGCAGAGAAAGAGCCTCAGATCTACCTGCGTCATCAGATGTCGGAACTGCCTTAATTGATGATCCGTGGCTAAACTCTAGCAGCTGCTTGTTGTCAGTCGTTATCTTTGGAAGAAGCAACCACGGTGGAAGTGATCTCACCATGGTCTTGACCTTCTTAATGAAGTTCTGAGCTACAGATAGCTTGGTAGCAATAACGAGGATGTTCTTGTCTTTCTGGAATATGGCAAGCCACACAGAGTAAGCAGCAACAAGTGTAGAGAGCCCTAGCTGTCTTGACTTGACAACGATTGAGAATCTGTTGTCTATGAATCTTTGAACACACTCATCCTGAAACTGATATGTGCTGAAGGGTATCATGCCCCTTATTGGGTGCTGGATCTTCACATATGTGTTGAAGAAGTAAGATGGATCTCTTCCACACTTTATTACTTCCTGAACTTGCCGCTGCTTGCTCAGAGCAGTTGACATTAGCTCACACTAAAGGTTGCATTAAACCTATAGTATGCATTACGCTTTAGGACGTAGGGAGATGCGCTTATAATCTCAACACTGTCGCTTGATCCAAGGTCTTTCAACTTGAGCGCGTGCCCAGTGATGTCCTTGAACTCGGACTTAACCTTCTTCATGTACTCATTGATCGTCTTTTGCGCTGAATCCTTGTGCGCGCTAACCTGGTCACGTGCAGGTACCTCAGAGGCCAGTGTGACTACACAGATGTAATTGACAGAGAGGACATCACCTGCAAGTGAGCACTTGATCGATGATTGTCCAGAATAGGATGATGACCGACCAAAAGTTGTGTCGATGACATTACCCAGTGCATTGATGTCGCTGTATGAAAGCATAGTAAGGGCTCCAGTAAACTAATTATGCATTACGTATCAGGGTTCTAGATATTCTCTCAATGTAAGGAGAGAGCTGCTCATCGCTAGGCCGCCATCCATCCTTCCACTTCTCCCTGTTTGGCTCAAGCCAGTACGTAACGCAATCATCGCAGCAGGAGTGATCCATCATCTGGACCACGTCCTGCCGCGTACTAATCACGTTATCGCAAATATTGCAGAAGAAGTTCTTGAATCTAATTGTAGACGACTCTCGCATGATTATCTTCCCAGTTTATCTCAATCACATTATCAACTGCATCCTTGATTGCGTCAACGTGCGAGATCACAATTATATTCTTGAACCATCTCTTAAACGACTCTAGCAGCTTTGCGCAAGCCTCGATGTTAGTGTCATCAAGGGCTCCAAATCCTTCATCGATGATAAGCATGTTAGTCTTTGGTAGTGAAGAGATGTTTATGAGAGCAACACGTATTGCCATCGACGCCATCATCTTCTCCATTCCAGACGCTAGCTCTATGACCCTTCTTGAGTCACCATAGTTGATGAAGATATCCATCGAGTTGCTGTCAAGATCTGCCTCGAGCTCTACCGTGAATCCAACAACACCCTGGAGAATGGAGGCAATCTCGCTGTTTATTGTGGGTAGGTGTGAGTTCATTATCTGGAGCGGAATTCCTCGCTTTGAGAACGCATTTTGCAGTATTTCAAGGGTCTCAAATTTCTCAATAGCGATCTCTAGATTCTCAAGAGACTGCTTGACAACATCAATCATGCCAGTCTGCTTACCTAGATTAGTCGCTGCAGAGAGCTTCTTATCAGTAAGAGTCTTGATCTGATTCTTTAGAACCTGCACCTGAGCAGCTGAATCCCTCTCGTTTGGATCAATCCCTGATTCAATTTCAATGGACTTGTCAAGAGTACTTCTCTCCTTCTTGAGGCTGGCCTCAAGATCTGCAATTCTCTGCTCCTTTGTCTTTATTATGACATCCTTGACGCTGATCTCTGAGACAATGCTCTTCTCCATCTCTAGAACTGTGTTGTACTTCTTGAGCATCTCTTCAGGATTCTCACCCTTACAATCCTCGACCTGCTTCTGCAGCGTGGCGACATTCTTTAGAGTAGAATCAACAGTATCACGCTGTGATTCTAAAGTCTTCTTGTCCTCGTGAGAATCCTTGATGAATTTGCAAGTTGGGAAAGAGTCTCCGCATGGAACTTCATCAAGTCTCTTCACAGAATTAATCTTATTTGTGAGGACTATCTGCTGTGCCCTTAGATCACTTCGCAAGCTTTCAAATGTCTTCTCTAGATTCCGCAGATTCTGGATCTTACTATTGATCTCCTCTATAGAGAAGTCATCCTTGATCTTTCTGGCTTTCTCAAGCTTACGATTCAACGCATCTCGATCAACTATTGTCTGATCAAGTATCTTGCTATTGTCACTGATGTCAGACTCTATCTTATCAATTCTCTTCTGAATTACGCTGGAGTGCTCGTGTGCCATTCCAGCTGAGGAGGATGCGTGCCTAACAAGGGTATCGAGATCTTCCTGCTTACTTTGAATCTGGCTGTCTAGGTCTGATATCTCACCTTCGAGGCTAGATATTGCAGCCTTGATAGTATTGATCTCTCGATTGAGATCCTCAGTGGACTTGTTCTTGATCTGTGCTTTGAGAGGAGAAATATCCTCACGAGACGTCTCAACCATCCGCTCGAATACTTCTAGGTCTAGGAACTTTGACAGAATACTCTTTCGAGCAGTCGCCTTTTCACCAATGAAGGAATTTATCTGTCCCTGGGATGCAAGGGATGTCATCAAGAAATCTTCTGACGTACCAATCAGGTTGCGCAGAACCTTCTCAGTCTCCCTTCTCTGCTCATCACTGAGATCTTCTGCCTCTGTTCCCTTGAAGAAGTTCAAGGATGTTAGTGCGTACTCTCCGCCCTTCTTTGGGCGGTGCTTCGTAGTGCACCTATGTGCAGTGTACTGCTCACCGTTAACTACTAGGCTTACCTTTGCATCGCAGTAGTCTCTATTGGAGTTTATGACGTACTGGTTCTTCAGCGGCCCGCGATCTGATGTGTTGAATAGGGCGTAGACGAGAGTTCCAATGATGGATGACTTTCCTCTGCGATTCTTGCCAAAGATGCCAGTTATCCCGCCAAGAGAATCGAAATCAATCTCGTTGTTCTCGCCGTAGGCGAACGTGTTATTGAACTGGATCTTCTTGACCTCCCAGAGAGTATCACGGACGATCTCATCTCCCTCAGATACCTTTGCAAGGTACTTCTCAAGTATCTTGCCCATGTCATCCCACCTCTTCTGACTAACTTTTATGCCAGCTGACTCAAAGTAGTCAAGGAGGAATTGACGCATAATTGCCGGATCTCTGATTGACTTTCTCTCAACCTGGAGCTTGCTCGTGGAGATTATGCTAGAGTCTCGCTTGCTTTCATCCTTTATAACAACCTCAGTCGGCTTTAGGTCTGCATGGAGCTTGCTCTGGATGCTTGCAACATCATTGCTTGAGAAATTTCCAGAGAACCTAATCCTGAACCGCGATGTTGCTGGGTAACGCTTGGCAATCTCAAAAGTCTTCTGCGTGGTTCCCTGCC
>JACCDP010428989.1_pt1 | contig 14379 bp, 12 predicted proteins | sample 7445841 | NCBI WGS metagenome assembly JACCDP01 (sample SAMN15323441, study PRJNA562643) | freshwater metagenome | isolation source: river surface water | place: USA:Blue River Watershed | collected 2017-08-17 | reverse complement strand
CGGTGGAATGACGAATAAGGAGTGCCGACGCTCATTCATCCCATTCCTTGACGAGAAGATTCCACCGCACCTCTGGTGCGGTGGAATAACGCATCGAGGAGTATTTTGGCGCTCATTGTAGCCGCACATGAGACTCACCCCTACTCATCGGCATGTGTAATCACCAGCACGGCCACCGTGGCACCTGTGGATGTGGTAAAAAAGTGCAAGCCGGATTCATTGCCAAAGAGCATACGTAGGCGGTTGTGCACGTTGCGGATGCCGTGCTTTTGTGGCTCGGAGACGTCACACAGCAATGCGTTCATGGCGACCACATCGGCAGTCCCCGGATTCTCGATTTCGCAACGGAGCTGGGTGCTTGTGCGGTAGAGCCGGATCGCAATCACGCCCGTTTTTTGTTTTTGCTCGAGAACGCCGTGGATGAGCGCATTTTCGATGATAGGTTGCAGCGTGAGTTTGGGCCAGCAGGCTGCTTCATCATCACCACCATCGGTGGCAACATGCAACTGGATGTCAAGCTGATAACAAAAGTTTTGGATGGCGAGATAATCGCGCACAATGCGCAGTTCTTCACTGAACGGCACCAGTTTGTCAGAATCGTTGATGCTATAGCGCAAAATGTTCGACAGCGACGAGACTACCCGCGGCACATCCGCATCACCGTGATCGAGCGCCACCCAGCTAATTGAATCGAGCGTGTTGTAGAGAAAGTGCGGATTGATTTGGGCTTGGAGCGCACGTATTTCGGCTTGTTTGACACTAATACCTGTCAAATAGACGTCACGTAGTAGCTGCTTTATGCGCACCACAAAGGCGTGGTATGCATCATACAAATGAGCAATCTCGATGGTCTGGGGGCGTAGCGGCATCACCAAATCGAGGTCAGATTGCTGCGTCGTTTGTTGCATGGTGGTGGCGAGTTGGGCAATCGGCTGCACCACTGAGCGCGCAATCATGTATGACACCAGCAATACGGCCACAATCGAGACCACCAACAGCGGAATCACAAATTCGCTCAAGCGATAGACCTGTGTGGTGATGGCCGCAATGGGCGTCACACCGACTAGCCACCACCCCGAATCCAACAACAACACGCTGTACAGGTCGGTATCAGTACGGCTGGTCTGATACGCCATCGTGCGATTGGCCAACAACCCGCGCGTGCGCAATACGGCATCGAGCTGTGCAATCGCCGCAGGTGCAGTCCCCTGCTGTACCGCAAACATCTCCCCCTGCGGATTCACCATGTAGTAGACCGACTGATCACTGCCTGCACGCTGGGCGGTGCCCAGCACATCTGCCACATCGAATTCCAACAATAATATGCCGATGTCGGGGATAGTGACTGCGCTGAAGGTACCACGGATCAACACGGCGGCATAGATTTTTTGCGGCGTGTCAGCCTGCATAAACCAGCGCACCTGCCCCTGTGCCTGTTGCGTGGTGGCATAAAAAGGCATTTGGCGTGCCTGCGCCATCGTCAGCACGCGATTGGCTGGGAATGAATACGTGGCGTACAGAGCACTATGTGGGTAGGCATCGTTGAGAAATAACCAGTAGTTGACTTGGCGAAACGAACGGCGTAACGGCACATACACCGAGCGCGTCAGATAGCGCGAGATTTCTTGGCGCGAAATTGCATGATCGACGTTGCTCCGTAATGGCGCTGCCACCTGTTCATAGATGAATGCATCGTTGTTGAGACCGACAACCACTTCGTCGACACGTGCCAATGCCGTGTTGACGATGCGTTGATTTTGCTGCATGATCAGGCGCAGATAATCTTCGGCATTACCAATCAGAAGATTCGAAAAAAACACCGAAAGAATGACGATTGTGATGGTAAGTAGACCAAAAAAGAGCCCACTCACCAGCAAAAAGACGCGGCGCAGCAACGTGTTGCGTTTCATGACTGCAGTGCAAGCTCGCGGTATTCACTCGGCGTTAAGCCGTGGATACGGCGAAACACTTTGGTGAAATACTGCGCATCGAGATAGCCGATTTGTCGACTCACATCAGCAATGGTCAGACTACTCTCTGCAACGAGGAGCGCACATGCCCGCTCCATGCGCAGCTGCGTAATCCGCATATGGATGCTCGTCTGGGTGTGGCTACGGTAGATTTGGCACAAATAACTTTGACTAAGGTGAAACTTTTGTGCAATGGTGGTGGTTGAAATATGCGCATCGTGGAAATTCGTGCTGATATGATGCTGGATGCGCGCAACCATTTGCTCCGTGGACGGATTCCGATGTGTGGCCACATGCGTGCACACCCACAGATACAACTGCTGCACGTATTCATGTACTGCGGCCACCGTACGCAGCGTCTGCACATGTGCCATACTTGCATCGAGTGGCGCCCCATCGACTACGGCGGGCAAGCCGAGCTGTGGTAGATGTTGATAGAGCAATGCAACCACATTGACGGCCATTTCTTTGGCAATCCGCACATCATCGGTATGGGCGGGCAATACCGCAGCCAACAACGATGCAACATGCGTGGCATCCGCCTTGGCCAAGGCCTGGCGCAAATCGAGCATTTCACGTGCCGAGAAAAAGGCAGTGAGATGTGCTGCGTGGCGCTGGGTACGTTGCGCATACTCCGTCAACATACGCGTCAGTTCAGCAATTTTTGCCGTATTAATCGGTTTAAGCAGATAATTGCTGACCCCCGCAGCCATGGCCCGCTGTGCAAAACTAAAATCATCGTAAGCCGACATCACAATCAGCTGCATGTCCGGGTAGTGCGCATGCAACTGGCGACAGAGTTCAATGCCATCCATCTGCGGCATTTTGACATCGGTAATCACCACATCTGGCTGGATGCGGTGACACAACGCCAGGGCTTCTACGCCGTTTTGGGCGGTCCCCACACATACGCACCCCGTATCATGCCACGGAATATGGCGTTGCAGTCCCTCGAGTGCTTGAATGTTATCATCGGCGAGAATGACTTGCGGCATCGCGGTTGCTCCTGCCCGAATATGCGGTGGTGTCATTGGTGCCCCCCATTATACGAGAAAATCCGGCACCGCCATCCACTCACCATCCTGTGCCGCCGAAGCCCGCGCTGCAATCACCACATGGGTTGGATGCAAATCATACGCCACAGGGCGCGGACGGGGTGCCATCCCACGCAGGCAATCGACGACGCGTTGGATGTAGCGTGGTTGCGCGGGGCACACAATCGGAGCCGTCGCGGTGGCTGTCACCAGCTGTGCGCTGCCGTCGGCGTGCGTGACAATCATGCCATCCGCGCCATAGATGCGTAGCTCATCATCCCCCCAGTGCTGTGCGCCACGCTGGTTGTAGTAATTGAGCACGACACTTGCAATCCCGCCGGCAGCGAGTTGTGCCTGGATGGTGGCGGCCATGTGTAGCCCACCCGTACGCACCGGGTTGCCTAGTTGGCATGATAGTGCCGACACGTGCGTAATCTGTTGCCCCACACAGTGTTCGATGAGCCGGATGGCGTGGATACCGCTCTGCATGATAAGTCCACCATCCACCGCTTCGTCTTGTGGGCGCCACGACGCATACGGGTACGATTTGCGTACCACAATCTGCCCAATTGCCCCCAGCACTCCTTGTGCAAGCAAAGGCGGAATAGCCGCATATGGCGCTTCATCGGCAATACCAGCCATGTCAAACAGGTGGCAGCCGTGCTGATGTGCGAGTGCCATCAACTCATCAAGTTCATCGTGCCGCATGACCAATGGTTTTTCGGCGAGCACGTGCTTGCCTGCACGCAACGCCAGCCGAATCGCATCCACTTGCGTGGCGCGTTGCGGTGCACAGATAGACACTAGGTGTACGGCGGGGTCGGCGAGCAAATCGATCAGCGTGGCATGGTGCCGCATTTCAGTCGGCATAGCACCGCCGTCGCACGCCGCCACGATCTGCGCCCCTGCAAGCGCCATATCGCCTGCAAGTTGGTGTCCATTGTGGCCATACAGCCCGATGCCCAGCGTTGTCATGGTACGTCTGCCGCATGTTGCATGGCATCGAGAATCTGCAAACCAGCGATAATGCGTTGCACATAGGCGTCATCGATGCTCGCCCGGGTCTGTACCGCCCGCTGGAATTCGTGCCATTGATAGCCGGCGCCCTGTGCTGGTGTGGTAGCCTGCACAATCTGCTGACGCTCGGCCTGTACCGTCACCACGGCCAACTGCACATCCGTGGTGTCTGCGGCCAGTGGTCCCATGTTGCGGTACAGTGTCCCATGCGCAAAGTTCATCTCGAGGGCACAGCGGTAGTACTGCCGGTCGTCGATACAAAACGAGGCAAACATACTCCCCAGCGCCCCATTCTGGTATGCCACGGCCAGCTGGGCATTGTCGGCAGTGGGGCGCTGAGTAAAGATGCGCGCCTGCTGGACAGACACCGTTTGTACCCCGCGAAAGAACCACGAAATGTCGTTGATAAGATAAATCCCAAGACGAAACATGGGTGCCACCGGACACAAGCGCGGGTCATCGTACCAGCTCCCATCGGGCTGCTCACGATATGCACACCACGTGGTGGCGCGGTATGCCACTGGTTCGCCCAACTGATAGTGGTCGCGCCAGTGCATCAGTTGTGCGATGTCAGGCGGCATCACGGGAGCCGGCGAATTGAGATGGATCACACGTCCCAGCGCACGAGCCTGGAGTAGCACCGCTTCTGCGGCAGCCGTGTTACCTTCAAATGGCTTGGTGGTCATCACATCACATCCGTGGGCGATGATACGCTCGATGAGCGCTGCACGTCCCACCGGCCCCGAAAAGAGTGCCACAGCCTGTGGTTGTACCACCTGCAACAATTCGCCGATGTCCGTAAAACCGGGCACACCGAGCTGCGTGCTCCAATGTGCCACTTTGCCCGCATCGAGGTCACATACTGCCACAATCTGCATGGTAGCCGCGCCTGCCCCTTGGAGCAATTCGTGCTCGATCATCCAACTACCAAAGTTGAGTCCTACCACTGCCAGGCGTATACGTGTCATGCGCCTTCCTTTTGTGTGTCATCACCGATCATCAAAATCTATCTGCGCATGCGTAAAGCGCGGACGCTGCCGCTCCAACAGTTGGATGCCAGGCAAGACCGCATGCACATCACCATGCCGGTCAATGATTGAGCCTTGCCCACCGTGGTACCAGTGTCGCCCATCATAGCCACACATATTGACTGCCGCCAAAGCCCGCCCATATGTCATACATGCGGTAATACCATCCCCCGGGAAGCAGGCCCACACCATGCTGTCGTAATAGCGTTTCAACCCATCAGGTGTGGCGACATCGGCTGCACTCATGCGCTCTGGGCGTGTGCCACCTGCCCCCGTGGGCAGGAGCATTAATTCCACCTGTTGCTGTTGGAAGTAAGGATGCAGCTCCTTTACGCCGAGGTCAGCACAAATCACGATACCGCAGCGCACCCCGTTGACCTCAAAAAACTGCCAATATGCGTCAGCCGCCGCCACATGCCCGATATCCTCGCTGTCGTCGAAGTAGAGTGGCACTGCGGCATCGAGTGGATGCTCGCGCGGAGTGACGCGATTTTTGCGCTGCACCACAAAGCGTCCGTCTGGGTAGACCACGTAGTGCGCCAGATACTGCTGGGAGCCGGCGTGCTCTACGAACCCTGCCGTCATCACCACACCCGTCTCGGTAGCAAGTCTGGTCAGATGCGCATAGATGGCACCATCACCGGCAGGCTCAGCCAATGCCACAATGTCGGGCCAGCCCCCATAGCCTGTGGCACTCATTTCGGGGGTGAGCACGAGGTCGCACTGGGCACGCGCAGCCTGCTGTGCCGCCCACGTCAGTTGCGCCAGATTCCCTGCGAGATCACCTGGTTTGGCGCACAGCGATGCGATACCAATCGTGAGCATGCGTGTCATAGCTGCATCCTTTGTAGTGCTTTGGTGGCTTCACGGTTGGTACACCATTCATCGAACACTTGTGCTTCACGCAATGCAGGAATGCTACGCGGGTCACCAATCATGCCCAGTGCGCGGGCACTGGCCGCTTTGACGGTGAAGTCTTCGTGCGGATCAAAGATATAGCCGTGGAGCACATCGAGCAGGGCATCATCGGCACTACCAATGGCAGCAATCGCAAAGAGCACCGCTTGGCGTACGCGCCCACGACAGCGCCAAGCCTCCAACGTGGCGTCGTCATAGTCAGCATCAAAATACACGTCAATGGGGCCAATCTGCTCTGCCATGCGCGTATCACCCGTCCCTCGCGAAAAACGCGCCGGCGGCTGCGTGTAGAGCGGGCGCTGTGCTTCGATCTCGAGCATGCGTGCGAGCAGCGGCAACCACTGCCGATCAGCGTGTTGCGCCATGGCAAGGGCAGCCGCATAGCGTATGCGCCAGTCAGCGTGCATGCTGGCATCTGCAATCAGGCTCGTATCGCGAAAGAGTGCTTCCATGGCGTGATAGCGTTGCATCGCCGCTCCTCTCATTGGTGTAACGGGTACGGCACCACATACATCTGTGTGCTACTCTGAATATGCAGCTGATCGTCCTGCCAATGCCACGACACCAGCGTTTCTTCGGGGTGTGGATGCACCCACCATAATCCGCCATTCAGACCAATCGTGCCATCCCCGCCACCTTCGTAGTGACTGATGGGCACATCCACGCAAAGCACAATCTCCAGTGTGGGCACGTCCATCAGTGCCACTGGGATGGGCACCTGCGGAGCAATCAGTTCCCGCGAGATGGCCCACGGTGTCAGGTCGACGACCTCACCATTCAACCACAGCTGTGGTGCCATCATCCCCAGCGGCAGTTGCAGCCACGCTGCATCTTGCGGTTTGGCAACCCGCGTGTGGTACCACCAGCGCTTGACGGTGGGCACCGTTGCTTCCATGTGTGCGGGCAAGCGCATATCCAGCATGAGCGTGCTCTGTGCAAGCAGGCGTTGTGCCTGGGCAAATGTCAATGCATCGTTGCTGTCCGCCACTGCTGCCAGCTGACGAATCGCCGCACCACGCCGCCGCGTCGTCGCAATCCAGGCCAGGGTGAGCTGGTGGTGCTGTGTACCGATACTCACAAAATCAACAATGCCACAGGCACCATCCGGTTTGGCGGGATGCCCCTGCACCGTCTCACACTGCGCAGTCAACAGCATGTCCAACGGTACAAGATGCAGGGTAACACCTTCGGGTGTCATGATTTTGGCGCCATGCGTGTGTGCCACAAACGCTGGGCGCAGTACAAAGCGCGTCGTCCACTGATGCACCTGTGTGGCCACACACACGTCTTCGATGACGAAGAATCGTTCGGCGCATAGCGTCGTCCGTCGCTCCATGCGCAGGATGTCGGGCCAGCGCTCTTGGTAGGTGGGTGCGACATCGCACACGAGAGTCTGATGGGACAAATCAGCACTTGTCGCCGCATGCTGGGGCACGTCTGTGTGCATGCGCATCCCCTCCCAGCCGTCCACGAGCACAATTGAGTGTGCACCACCGCAACCGTCACCGTAGTTGTACTCGTCTTCTTGCCCCATGGCAAAAAAATTGACACGCCGCACCGTATCTGCGAAGCGGAAACGGGCAGATCCCTGCGGCGTCGGCGATCCATCCGCCGACAGTGGCACACCGTATCCATTGAAAATAACCGCATTCGGATTGACGTGTGCCCGCGTCGGCACCACGGGTGTCGAATCATCCCACATCTGCATGGCGTAGTAGTGGCGCGCTGGACTGACCAGTGCTCCACCAATATCGGGCTCATACCAGCTCCGTGCCACTGGTGTGTGGGGCGTATGGATGTGCTCTGGCCACCAGATGAGTGTCCAGACCAGGTCATCATAGGCCCAGCCTGTACCGATGTCATAGCTCCAGATGCACTCATGCTGCAGGATGTCGGCAAAGAGTGGCTCACCCGTCATGCGGGCCGCATAGGCGAGTGGTGCACGCACCCCAAACTGATAGCCGTAGTTGTCCCACGGCAGCAACAGCCCCCCTGGCATCCATTCGCGCGCCACCATCAAGAGTACGCTGTAGGGAGTCGCCCCATTAGGCGTGAGTTGGCGGTGGAGCAGCCCCGACTCACCCGTGATGCGCTGGAGCAGCTCGATGGCGAGGGGGATGGCTGGACCGTTGACACAGTCCATGTACGAGCTGCCTTCGCCACTATAGCCCGATGGAGGCATGTCACCGATGATACCAGGTAAGCGGCGCAGACCTTCGTCACGCATGATTTGGGCCATGTGCGAGTGGTAGGGCGCTTGCGCAAACATATAGCCGACCAGCGTGGTGCTCAGCGCCAGTGACAGCGCCTGATTGTCCACGCACTCTGGTTCTGGTTTGGTGCGTAGGCCATACAAAAAATTCACGAAGTGGTACTCGATGAGTTGTGCAGCCAACTCCTGCGCCTCGTCGTCACTAAATGCCCCCAGCGTACACAACCACTGGAAGTAGAGACACCACTTGGCGTGGGGAAAGGCGAAGCACCAAAAGTGGAACTGCAGTCCCGGCGAAAAGTACATACTATCAAGCTTGCCCACATAGCGCCGCAGCACCTCGGCAGCGTTGGCAATGTCACGCGGATCCCGAGTCATCAGTGCGACAAACGGGGTAAACCACGGAAAGTCGAATGGCGCACTTTGGGCACTCCCCTTGACCAACGTCCAGAGTTCACGCAAGCGGCCATCGTGCGCCTCACCGGCCAACATGCGCTGGCGCAACTGGTCGATATCGTCGATGAGTATCGGATGCATTGTGGCATCTCCTTAGAGCTTGATGGCACCGGCGGTGAGTCCTTCGATGAACTGTTTCATTGACACGAAAAACAAAATCAGCAACGGCAGAGCCGCAATCACATATCCAGCCGTCAACATGCCGTAATCGCCAGGGTGTGCGGCTGTGAGGTAGGCCAAACCCACGGTCAGTGGGCGTTTTTCAAAGGACTGGATTGTCACCAACGGCCAGATGTAGTCGTTCCACACTGACACAAAGACGTTGATGGACATCAGCGCCACCATGGGGCGCAACAGCGGAAAGGCCAAAAAGCGGAAAATCTGCCATTCATTGGCGCCATCGATACGCATCGATTCAAAGAGCTCTTGGGGCTGTTGTGCCACAAACGTGCGCATCACAAAGACCCAGAACGGCTGCGAGGTACCTGCACAAAAAAGAATAACGGGTAACGATGTGTCGAGGATTCCCAGCTTCCATGCCAGCGTAAACGACGGAATCAAGTTCATGATGCCTGGGAGCATCATTTTGGCAAACAAAATCCAAAACAACAGACGCTTGAAGGGGAATTCCAACTTGCCAAAAGCGTAACCAGCTAATGCGGTCACTGCCACAGTCAGGACAGTAGATGCCAACGCCATCCAGACGCTGTTCATGATGAACGGCGAAATGAAGCCAAAGGCAATGGCATAGTTTTCAAAATAAAAGGGTGGACGAATCGTGAAGAACTCAAAGACAATTTGCTCTTTGTTTTTGAGTGACATCACCAACATCAACAGCATGGGGAATAAGAGTGCAACACACACACCCACGATGAGCAGATGTTTACTGAATTCCGCAAGCGTAACAGGTAATGGACGACGTCGCTGTGCAAGTGTACTCATACCGTTTGCTCATCTTTCTGCACAAATCGAAGGCTGATGAGTGTCACCAACAACGACATGACGAACATGACCATACCAAGTGCAGCAGCATAGCCGTATTTTTGGCTTTTGAACGCCGAGAAATACATGTACAAACCGGGCACCATCGAGGCAAAACCAGGGCCACCCTTGGTGAGAATTAATTGGGTAGTATAGCCGGTGATGGCTGCGGTAATCGTACCAATTAAGTTCAGGCTGAATTGCCCCGTGATGAGCGGTAATTCGAGGTACCAGAACTTTTGGATGGGGCCAACCCCGTCGAGCGCACCTGCTTCCCACACCGATTCAGAGACACTTTTAAGGCCGCCCAGATAAATCAGCGCTGCATTGGTGGTCACAAAGGGAAACCCCATAAAGACCAGACACCACTTGACCAAATCGCTGTCACCGAGCCACGTTTGGCGCATATCAGGGAGTCCGAGTGCGTCAATCAGATGATTAAAAAGCCCATATTGCGGATTGTACATGAATTGCCACATCAGGATGATGACCATCCACGGCACCACCATAGGAATACAAAAGAGCACACGGTAGAGGAACTGCGCCCGCATGTTGCGGATGCGAAAGAGCACTACGCTGGTGATAATGGTGGGGAGCATGAGAATGATACTCGTCACCAAAAAGAAGAGCATGTTGGCCACAGATGTCCAGAAGACTTGATCTGTGTAGATTTTGCGAAAGTTTTCGAGCCCGATGTATTCCGCAGCGCTATAGCCGTTCCAGCGATACAGCGACCTGATGATGCCCTCGATCATGGGATACCAGTCGAAGACGAGATTGAGTAGCAGCGCTGGTGCAACAAACAACCAGCCGATCCACATCTGACGCCGCGACAACCGCGTTGGTGAAAAAAAAGACCCCTTTGGCGGCGCTGACTGCTTCGTCATCGTGCACCTCGTTCCTGGTATGGTGATGTGGCATCTCGGGCGAGATGCCACATCACGAATTGGGATTGCGTTATGGCTTGTAGTAGGTCTGCATCATTTCAAGGCGCAACTTCAAGTTCTCTACGGTCGATTCCTGAGATTTGACCATCAACTCGTTGCTTCCATCGCCCTTCATTTCCGCGAGTTTGGCTTCGGCAGCTGCGATTTGCGGCGCATACCCGTCAGCACCAATCATCCCCTCCACGTACCCCTTTGAGCCATCACGTGACAGTGCGGCCACATTGGTTTTGTAGTCTTCGAGGCTGATTTTGCCCATCAAGAAGTCTTGCGAGAGACCGGGCCAAATCGCACCATCACCCCACTCGATGAACGACGAGCCGACCACTTCTACGGCCGTTGATTTATCACTGGGGTTGACGAACCCTTTGATTTCATCGGGAATCGGCACTCCCTCCACGGGCGAGAACGACTTGGCAATCCCCACATACTTGGTCTGCGCTTCGACACTGGAGAAGTACTGCAAGAAGTCTACTACGACTGCTTCAAGCGCTTTGTCTTGCTCAACCGTTGCATTCACCGTAAAGCCGTAGTCCTGCGTGTTGGGTGGTGCATTGTACTTGCCGATGGCGTACTTGGATGTTTCACTGGTGATGACTGGCACTGGGAAGATGCCCCAGGCAAACTTGTCGCCGATGAGATCCGAATACCCCTGGAAGTCCCAGAAGCCGGCTTGCAGCATGGCAGCCTGGCCCGTCATGAACAAGTTGGGGGCATCGGCTTCGGCGGTACCCGTCCAGCCATCCTGCCAGTACTGCGCATAGTCCTGCCAAATGGTGAGCATGTCGTCGTAGTAGTCGGCGTTTTCGAGCTGACCATTGGCCAACGCCAAGTAGACTTTGTCCCAGTAGTACTCTACGCCACGGTTCGCGCTGGTGTACTTGGCATCGTAGAACTGGTCGACATACTTTTCGCCGAACTGATAGCCGACCTGCCCAAGCGACCAGCCCACCCAGCGCCCATTGTCGGCAGCGACTGGGATGACACCGCTGGCCTTGAGGGCCTTCATGGCAGTGCGATATTCTTCCCAGTTCTGTGGCGGCTTTTCAGGGTCAAGACCTGCTTTCTTGAACAAGTCCTTGTTGTAGAAAATAGGCTGACCAATCGACATGGTGGCGTTGCTATCACTCGGCACAAAGAAAATGCCACCATACTTGTTGGATGAGCGAATCCCCGCAAACGATGCTTCACCACCTGAGAACGTATCAATCCAACGTGGTGCATCCGCATAGGCACTCTTGGCATTATAGGCGTTGTTGAGGTTGTACAACACCCCCTTGTTGGCGTACTCACCGTACATCCATGGCTGCATCTGGATGATGTGCGGCGCGCTCCCTGACACAAACTGCGTATCGAGCAACTCTTTGTAGCCGTCGAGTGGCTGATACACAAATTCAAATGTCACATTGGGATGAGCAGCCGTGTAATCGTCCGTGATCTGCTTGTACCCGTCGTAATAGCCCGTGTTGCTGTCCGGCCCATGCCACGTCATGATTTTGATGACGTATGTGGGCTCAGCGGTGGGCTCCGGCACAGCCGTCGGCTCTGGTGCGGCGGCCGCCGTTGGCTCTGGTGCGGCTGTTGGCTCAGCTGCCGGTGCGGTGGCACCACACGCAGTCAGCACCAGCATGACCACACACAACAGCGTCAGCAAAAACGACCTTGTTTGCTTGGCTACCATTGTTCCTTCTCCTTTTTGGTGGAATCTGCACAAACGCCAATGTCTGATATTCCATTCTCATCCTATGACAAATGCCCCCTCCAACTCAACGGGTAATTTTTTGTGATATGAGGATTTTCACACACTGTTCAATACAATGTGATTGAAAAACTAACGACATCTAAACAACATATCTCCACTCTATGAACAGGATAGACAGGTTTAGCTGCTGGGGCGTGCTCCATCATTTATATCGGCTCGGCATTTGCACACGTTAACAGACATTAATGCACAAGATAGGCGGGATTATCTTCTGGGTTGTACTCCATTGTTCCTCCCAGTTCACCATCAGTCTTTTCACACTCACCCTACCTCCGCCCTTTTTCTCTTCCCTATCCCATGTATCCTGTCCATCAATGTCCCTGCATGTAGCGGCTATCCCGTTTATCCCGTCTATCAATATTCTTTAGGTTGTGGACTATCCCATCTATCCATGTTTGTGTGTAAGCCAGGCAGATCGCCAGGTCAACATTAAGTGGATCATACATCCATACCACCATCTATCTCGTAGATAGAAACGTATCGTTATGTAATATAATCGCATATCACAGAGGTTCAAATGAATCCCGTATTCTTCGTTGTCATTGGCCTCGTCATACTTACCATCATTGCAAACCGCCGTGGCTGGGGATACGTCCCTTTTGCATTGTTTGGTGGGTGTCTTGCATTGTTTGTAGTGGTCGGTGTTTTAACAGGTCTCGAAATCATTCCTGATGGTGTGGATATTTTCACCTTTCTGGGTTGTAGCATCATCATAATAGTCGGAACAGTCTACATGATTATCAAACCACGCACGGTCATCCCGCGGTAACACCCGTATGGTGCCCGTTTTCGTTGTATTGATCCACATCATTTAGCAGCCCATCGTAGTTAGCCGAGAACTCCCGACGCACGGAACGCCGCAATCTGTGCTGCATCAAAGCCAATTTCAACCAGCACCTCTTCCGTGTGCTGCCCTAGCGTAGGTGGGGGGCGGCGCACCGTGGCAGGGGTCTCCGTCAGGCGATAGGGCGCCCCCACCACGCGGATTTCACCAGCCGTAGGATGTTGCATGGTCACAACTTCGTCGAGCGCTTTGACCTGCGGGTCCGCAAAAACGCTGGCCATGTCGTGGATTTCACCGATGGGCACACCCGCAGGAATCAGGATATCTTGCAGATCACGCATCGTATACTGTAGAAATACCTTTTCGAGCTCGGCATTCATCGCCGCATAATTGACTGAGCGATCATGGTTCGTTGCAAAGCGTGGATCATGGCAGAGCTCACTGATGTGGAGCGCATCACAAAAGCGCTGCCACAACACGTTGGTGCCCACCGCCAAATTAAACCAGCCGTCTTTGGCCTGATAGACGCCATACGGTGCAATCTCTGGGTTGTGATTACCCGTACGCTTAGGCGCCACACCCGTCGCCAAATAGGCCGCCGCATGGTACGACATCATGGCCAGTTGCCCCGACAACAGCGACGTATCAATGTATTGCCCCACTCCCGTGCGCATGCGATGAATGACTGCCGCCAAAATCGCATAGGCAGCGTTCATGCCACTCATCAGGTCGGAAAGTGCGATACCTACGCGCATCGGGTCGCCATCCGCATACCCGGTCACACTCATCACACCACCCAATCCTTGGATGACTTGGTCGTAGGCGGCGCGGCCGTGATCGGGGCCGCTTTGACCGAAGCCTGAAATCGAGCAGTAGATGATGTCCGGCTTGATGGCTTTGCAGGCGTCATAATCGAAACCGTATTTGGTCATATGCCCAGGCACGAAGTTCTCGATCACAATGTCGCTCTGCACAACAAGTGCACGCATGATTTTGTGGCTATCTGGGTGGCGTAAATCAAGTGTCATGCTGCGCTTGTTGCGGTTGATGCTCAGGTAATACGTACTCTCACCACCCACAAACGGTGGTCCCCAGGCGCGCGAATTGTCGCCGACCTTGGGTTGCTCTACTTTGATGATGTCAGCACCCATGTCGCCGAGCATCTGTGTGCAATACGGGCCCGTCAGGGCACGCGTCATGTCGAGCACGCGTAGACCAGTGAGCGGTTGCATGACTGTGTCCTCTCCGCATCAGTACGCCAACTCGCGTAGGT
>JACCDP010516752.1_pt1 | contig 14384 bp, 18 predicted proteins | sample 7445841 | NCBI WGS metagenome assembly JACCDP01 (sample SAMN15323441, study PRJNA562643) | freshwater metagenome | isolation source: river surface water | place: USA:Blue River Watershed | collected 2017-08-17 | reverse complement strand
TTTCCATCATGGAATTTGCAAAAGCGCCCTCATTTTGGCCCTGACCTGCAGCATGACATCAGCGCTGACGGGGGCCTTCTTTTTCGCGCGGCGGATTTTCCAATCGAGAGACTTGATTTGGTCCGACATGATCACGCAATCTATGCCGTCGACCTGGGCGAGCACTTCGAATGGGTGCCCCTTGATCTTGATGGACATTGGGCAACAGACCATCAAGCCTGTCTTGCCGTTGTAGTTGGCCGGACTAATGGCTAAGGCAGGACGGTGCCCCGCCTGCGGATCGAATTCCAGCTACACGACGTCGCTGGCATCGGGCACATACGCACGCCGTGGCATCAAAGTGCCTCGTTCCCAACGGGTCGCCCGAAGCTAACTTCATCATGGGTATTGCCGGCATGGATGCCGTTCACCAGCGCATCAAGGTCGTATTCAATTCTCTTTGATGGTTGGATGATGATCCGGCCACGCGAGACCACAAGATCCACCTTTTTGGTCCAGTTGATACCCGGCTTCCTTCAGGACTGCTGTGGGCACACGAAGGGCGGGACTGTTACCCCATTTTTGAATGACGGTTTCCATGGCTGAAGACTCCTTATGTGTCTACATTGCAGATACATGAGGCAAGAGAGCAAGTGCTTCGAATCGCTGAGTTGGATGCTTGACGAGCAAGGATTCGAATCCCCGTTGCATCGGCTGGGTCGTGCGCTATCTTCACGCCGTTTGAAGCTTCAGGGCCTTGACGCCCGAGAGCGCCTTGCTCGCCTTCACCGCTGCCCGCGCCTGCCAAAGATCGTAGGCAGCCTGCTGAGCCAGCCACACTTCAGCGGCTCCGCCATGGTCGCGCCCAAGCCAACGCTCAATGCGCAGTGCCATTGAAGGGCTGATCGCTGCCCGTCCATTGATCACCTTAGACAAGGTGGTGCGGTCCACGCCCAACTGGGCAGCCGCCTCGCCAACCTGCAGATTCAAGGCAGGCAGGATGTCGTCCCTTAAAGTGAGGCCGGGGTGTGGGGGGTTGAACATTGAACTCATGGTCACCTCAGTGGTAATCCTGGTAGTCCACCAGGATGGCATCGCCGTTTTCAAACGCAAAAGTCAGACGCCAGTTGCCGTTCACGCTGATTGACCAGTGGCCGGACAGGCCGCCCTTGAGGGCGTGCCAGTCCCATCCTGGTCGGTTCATGTCTTCTGGCCTTGTGGCCGCGTCCAGCGCAGACAGTTGCCGAGCCAGGCGCGGGGCATGAGCCGCTCGTATCCCGGCGCGTGGGCCGGATTTGAAGAAGCGCTCAACGCCTTTGTGCCTGAAGCTTCGGATCATGCACCAATTGTAGCGTGTGGCGCTACGCGCAGCAAACTCGGTGCTTCTGAACTGTCGATTTGAATCCCCACCCCCACCAAAGACAGGGGGTCTAAAAGCTGAGCGAGTTAGGTAATCCATCCCTTTGGGGCTGTCGCACGGACTTTCTTCAAATCTTCAACATGTCATCCCCGATCTACAAGCTATGGATCTGATTGGATTTGTCTCTTTCAGACCATGACCCATGGGGGCAAAATGGCGCGATGATGACCAAACCGCTGGTCTTTGCCACCCTAGGCCCGGATGACACCAACCACGCCTATGTCACCCGGCGTTATGTGGCCTGTCATGGGCTCAATGCCCGACTTGAGCTCTTTGCAGACTTTGAGGCCGGGCTGGACGCCATGCTTGATGGCCGAGTCGACCATCTGGTTCAGTGTGCTGCCCATCCGGCTGTCTCTAGGACGGTGGCGCGGAACTACCAGCAGGTGTTTTTGATAGACGCCTTTGTCGCGGAGAGCCAGCCGATGGCGCTGCTGGTCAGGTCCGACGTGCAGAACCCGCGGACCTTGGCCTTGCAACCCGCGACTCGGTCGTACATCGATACATCGCGCTGGACGATGGTGTCGGAGTACCGAACGGTCATCGAGGTGGGTGAGGCGCTGGCGTCTGGTCTCGTAGATGCTGGCCTCACCCTGCTCTCGTTTGCGCAGAGGTACCCAGACAGCTTACGCGTCGATCAGCACATTGGGGCCATGACCGACGGGTGGCTCGTGTACGGCAAGACGCCCGTGGCACAGGGCGGCATGCAGTGCTGGCTGGACGGTCCCGCCTCTCGTATCTATAAGGCTGCCAAGCCTTAGCTTAGAGTCGCGCCGCGGTTTCTGTTCCAGGCCTTGGCCGAGCGTTAAGGCGGGGTCGCTGTTTGCGGCTGGGACTTGTGTGGGGCCGCCGGAAGGGGACAGGTCACTGGGGTGTTCTCTTGAGAACAGTAAGGGGAGGGCGCGGACCGTCCGTTTTGGCCGTGATGGGCGGCATCGGTAGCGAATCGTCTCCAGGCACGATAAAGAAGGTGTGCTCAAGGCTGTACCACTTGCCGTACACGTCCGCGGCCGGCGCCTTATCGTTCTCATGAGCGACATATTGACCTACCAGGCTCCGAGTTACGCCGAACTGCACGTCGGTTTCCAGTTGGGGGTCGTCGCTCGAATACAGCTGAGAGAACTGTGTCTTGTAGCCCGGTTTGTGAATCATGAAATGAATGTGGGCAGGACGCATGTTGTGCCGTCCTTGCGCACGGACTAGCGCACCGACAGGGCCGTTGACCGGAATGGGATAGCCCGAGGGCTTAACGGTACGGAAGCGGACGCATCCATCCGAAGCCGTGCGGAACTTCCCTCGCAGGTTCATATCGGCTTGCAGGGGGTCCTGGTTTTCGTAATAACCTTCCGCGGAAGCTTGCCAGACGTCAACCTCAGCGTCGGGTACCGGTTGTCCATTTCGGTCACGGATCCAAGCTGTGACAAACACCGGATCTCCAGGCGTCGGCGAGCGCACGATGGACCCGCCTTGCGGAGTGATGGGTGAGTCCTTGCGCCAAAATGGCCCCATGAGGTTGGCCGTGGTTTTCTCGCTTCCGCTTCCTCTATTGTTAAGAAGGCAGACCAGTGCTGAAATCCCTAACGAGCCGGCTGCGAGCACAACCTCGTTGTGTGAGGCATGGGTCATTTGCCCTGCTTTGGCCACTACGTCGCAAATTTTCCTGAACTCAGCCTCGGTTAACTCGGTCTCCCGCACGAAGGCATGCAAATGACGCACCGCTGCAGTAAGGAGCGCGCGCAGGCGGTCATCGGGCGTACGCTCCACCTCAGCTAAAACTGCCTGGGTCAGGTCCGATTCGGTTTCGACGATCATGGCTATTTGATGTGGAGTCCACCGTCCACGACGAGAGTCGTGCCAGTGATGAATGAGGCTTCGTCGGACGCCATCCATAGTATTGGATACGCGATCTCAAGCGGGTCGGCCCAGCGACCCAGCAAGGAGGTGTCCTGTCGTTGTGTCTTCAGTTCCTCGATGCTCTTTCCCGCGGCCTTGGTCCGCTTGACGTGAAAGTCGGTCAGGGTAGAACCGGGGCAGATAGCATTTGCACGGACACCCCAGGCCGCCTCCTCAAAGGCCAAGGTGCGTGTCATCGCAATCATGGCGGCCTTGGTGGCGTCGTAGATGGCCATTCCTTTGCGCCCCTTCACTGCGTAGCAGGAGGAGACGTTGACGATGGCGCCTTTCCCCGACTTGCGTACGAAAGGCAGCGTCGCTCGGCAGAAGTTGGCGTTACCAATCATGTTCACGGCAACGACGGCTTGCCATTCCTCAGGCTTCGCCTCCGACAACGGAGAATAGTTACGCATCGCCGCGTTGTTAACCAGTACGTCGATGCTGCCAAATCGTTCAATGCAAAGAGCCGCTGCTGTATCGGCGGTTCTGGTATCGCCAACGTTCCCCGCGTGGGTGAACAACCGAGCGTCAGGAGTTTGTTTTTGGATATTGGAGGCGGTGTGTTGTAAAGCCTCGGCATCACTGTCGACAATCATGACCGCTGCCCCTTCTGCGCAGAACAACGCAGCAGTCGCCGCGCCAATGCCGCCCCCCCCGCCAGTGATCAGGCCCACTTTGCCCTTCAGGCGTCCCGTCACAGTGAGTACACCGGCTTGTTTTCGCCGTACACGAGATGGTCTTTCGCCCATTCCTGAGGCTTCTGGTCGTGCGGCAGCAGCATGCCCGCCGCCCGCACGCTTTGAGAACGCGCAGCCGTTGCCGGCGGCGGATGGCCTTGCTCCAGTGCGACCGTAGCATCGTGGAGCATGCGCCGCGCCATAACGATGGCTCGATCTGAGGGGAGCAGTCTTTCGACGTCGCGGTTCTGTATTGGACCCATGCTTTCCTGCAGCGAAGCATCCTGCGCGGCAAAGCCCATCACCCCGCTGTAGCTGCGGCGCTCCTTCTGTGCAACGCGATCCATCAAGTAGTCGTTATCCTTGTTCGCTACAGGCCGCCAGGAGCCGCCCGCGACGTTGGTCCCTGGCTCGTATTCGCAGTGAACACCTTTGCCTTCCTGCAAGTGCATACGCTCCTCATCCGAGAGGGGCTGGTCTGGTCTGAAGTTGATACTCCATGCCCAGCAATTGTGGTCGTCGATTGGCACCCACACATGCCCGCCGAGTGCGTGATCGCCGAATGGCGGAATCAGGTTGTACCAGGGGAAAATCCACTGGGTAACGCGCCAGTAGTAGGAGTCGGGTTCACCTTTGCGGCGACCGAAGAGCGTTAGGCCTCCGTCATGCTTGTCAATTTCGAAAGTGACGTTGCCGTCCTTCTTGATGTAGTCGTTGGCCTTTGCTCCCTGGTGGAAAGGGTCGTTGTCCACTTCATATTTGTGAACGAAGGACACGTGGCTGGTGTCGATGCCACCCTCCATGGCCTGGAGGTAGTTGCATTCCTGAAGGCGCTTGGACACGAATACATGGCTATTCGGCAGATTGGCCCATTCAATACCGGGCGGCTCCGGTTGCGCTTCTTTGGGTCCCATATAGGCCCACACCATTCCTGCGCGCTCAATGCACGGGTAGCCCGCAATATGAAATTTCTCGCACATTTGCGGCGCCTGCGGGATGTCAATGCACTTGCCGTGGATATCGAACTTCAGCCCGTGATAAGCGCAGCGAATACCGTTTTCTTCGTTACGTCCGAAGTAAAGGGACGCGCCCCGATGAGCGCAAAATTCATTGATCAGGCCCGGCCGACCTTCAGTGTCGCGGAAGGCAAGCAGTTTTTCGCCCAGGATTTGCACGCGGACCTGAGGCCCGTCCGGCTCGGCGATTTCGCTGGACAGCAGGATCGGTACCCAAAACCGGCGTAGCAAATTGCCTGTCGGCGTACCGGGACCCGTACGCACCAAGGTATTCATCATGTCCTTCATGGATGCACTGTCCGTCTTGTGATCAAGTTGTCCATTTTAAGAACATCAGACTGATCGTCAACACCAGTCATCAGTCATGAGACACGCCCCCAAGATTGCTGGTGAGTGTTCTGGCCATGTCCTTAAGAACTACGCCGAATTCATGCACCCTGGCTTCAGTCAGCCGGGCATCTGGCCCAAAGACGCCCAGGGATCCCGCCACCGCGCCCGACCCATCGAAGAACGGCACTGCAACTGCATACGCACCCTGAATCAGTTCGTTGTGCCCCATCGCATAGCCGCGGGCACGCGTCACTTCGAGCTGCTCACGCAGCCAATCCAGGTCTGTTTTTGTACCGGCCGCATACGCCTCAAGCTGTCCCACTTGTAGCGGCGTGAAGGCGAGAATGGCGCGCCCACTGGCACCGCGCACCAGCTTTTCGCTGTATCCAATTCCGCGGCGGAAACTGATCGGCTGAGGACTCTGCATCTCCGCAAGGCACAGTCGCATATCGCCTTGTGGAACGAAGAGCGCTACCGTTTCTGCGGTGAGGATCCAGGCCTCTGCCATCACGGGACGCGCGATGGTGCTCAGATCCAGCGTGGTACTCCATACATGAGCCAGCCGAGCTACAGCCGGTCCGAGCCGGAACCGTTGGGGCTCTCCTGAGGACGAAACAAAGCCTTTCTTCTCCAAAGTGCCTAGAAGCCGATACAAGGTAGGTCGACTGAGCCCGACAAGCTTGACCAAGTCGGCGACGAGGAGGTCGGGCTGCCCCGGGCTGAAGGCTGCGAGTACGTCCAGTGCCCTTTCTACTGCACGCACGCCCTCGGGGCCTCTATCGGCTGGGGCACTTTTTTCATCCGATTCAGCATCCATGGTTCTAAGGGTTTTTGCTCCAGAACACCCAATTGACAGATTTAGGGGCGTCTCGAAAATAGCATCATATGTCCATCAAGCGGACATCCGGTGCGCGGCGACCTGTTCGCGCCCGGCAACAGGAGCAACCAACCATGCACAAGCGACATTTTCTCCGCGGTATGACTATGGGAGCGGCCGCTGCCATCTTCATGTTGGCCACTTCCGGTGCAACGGCCCAAGAATGGCCCGCCAAGCCCATTCGGATTCTCGTTAGCTTTGCACCCGGAGGATTGACCGACACGATTGCTCGAGCGCTACAGCAAAGGCTCCAGGAAGGATTTGGTCAGCCCGTGGTGATCGAAAATCGACCCGGCGCCGGCGGGACACTGGCTGAGGGTCTGCTGGCCAAGTCCGCCCCAGACGGATACACCATTTTGCTCAGCGCCGACAGCGTCCCTGCAAATCCTCACCTGATCCCCAAGCTGCCCTATGACACGTTCAAAGACCTGACACCAGTGAGCATGCTCGCGCGCATTCCGCTCGTCATGTTGGTCAACAATAACGTTCCAGTTTCGACAGTGAAAGATTTCGTGGCTCACGCAAAGACCCAGGGGGGCAGCTATGGCAGTCCGGGGATAGGCACCAGCAATCATCTCTATTTCGAAGTCTTTAAGGACGCTACCGGCATCGATATGCCCCACGTCGCCTACAAGGGTGGCGGGCCGGCGATGACCGATCTGATGGGCGGCCATATCAAGGGGCTCTTGATCTCGAGCACCCTGGCCGTTCCGCAAGTCAATGGCGGCAAAGTGAAGGCTCTGGCCGTCACAAGCGATAAGCGACTATCCCAGCTGCCTAACGTACCGACGTTCGCGGAAGCCGGTTATCCCGATTTCAAGCCGCAACAGTGGACCGGATTGTTTGTGCCCAGCGGGACGCCCGCGCCCATCGTGGCCCGGATCCATGCTGAATTTACGAAGGCCGTGCGGGCTCCCGAGGTGGTTACCAGACTTGGCGAATTCAACGCCGAACCGGTCATGAGTTCGCAAGCAGAGTTCTCCAGCTTCCTGCGCAACGAAACGCAGGTCCTCGGGCGGCTCATCAAGGCGCGGGGCATCACCGCCCAGTAGAGGGGGCGCTTGCCGCAAGCCCAGTGGTGATCTCGCTTCGAACAGACGGGTCTTTGCCCGAGTGGGTGGGTCACACAGAGGGGCTGTTCGCTGCGAAGCTGCGTGCCAAATCGTCCGCTGCACGCGTCAGCATTGCGGCGTCGACGCCGACGGCCGTAAACAGGCTTCCGGCCTTGATAAACCGCTGTGCCAACTCGCGATCACCCGTCAAGATGCCGGGGGCCTTCCCGCACGCCCGAATCTTTCGAATGGCCTCGTCGATCGCTGCGAGAAGCTGTGGATGCTTGAGCTGCCCGATCAGCCCCATGCTGGCGGCCAGGTCGCCAGGGCCGATGAAAACTCCGTCGACGCCGTCGACATGGGCAATGGCCTCGATCTGCGCAAGGGCTTCCACCGACTCGACCTGAACCAGCAAGCACAGTTCGTCTTGGCCGCGGGATGGGTAGTCAGGTAGCCGGCCAAACCGGGTGGCTCGGGTCACGGCGCTGACGCCTCGGATACCTGCGGGTGGATAGCGCATCGCACGTACAGCGGCCTTGGCTTCTTCGGCATTCTGGACGTAGGGCACCAGCAAAGTTTGAGCCCCCATGTCCAGAAGTCGCTTGAAAGCCACCGGGTCGTTCCAGACGGGGCGCACCACGGCGTGGGCCTTGTACCCGGCGACCACTTGGAGCTGGCGAAGGATGTCGTCGTACTCGTTGGGCGAGTGCTCCATGTCCAGCAAAAGCCAATCCAGGCTGGCACCTGCGACCGCTTCGGTGGCGTAGTGACTCGCCAGAGTCATCCACAGGCCCGTCTGGTGTTCACCACGAGCCAGTGCGCGCTTGAATGTGTTGATTGGGAGGTCCATCAATCACCCGTTCAGATGAACTGGACGCAGACGCTGCCCAGGGATCCGAAGTCACCAAAAAGGGTGTCGCCCTTCTTGGCATAGACCACCCGGGTGAAGGAACCGGCCAGCACGATATGGCCAGCCTCCATACCCACGCCGTGCTGGCCCAGCTTGTTGGCCAGCCAGGCCACGCCCAGTGCCGGATGGCCCAGCACACCCGCGGCCACGCCGGTTTCCTCAATTTCAGAGTTGCGGTACATCAGGCCGCCAACCCAGCGCAGGTCCACGTCCATGGGGCCGACGGGCCGGCCGCCCAGCACCAGGCCTGCGGCGGCACCGTTGTCGGCGATGGTGTCTTGAATCTTGCGCTGATCGACCAGGCGCGCGTCGACGATCTCCAGGGCCGGCACCACGTATTCGGTGGCGCGCAGCACGTCCGTCAGAGTCACGCCCGGGCCCTTGAGCGGCCGGCCCAGCACGAAGGCCAGCTCTACCTCGACGCGTGGCAGGCAAAAACTCGCGTGCGGCACCTTGGCACCTTCGGCGATCAGCATGTTGTCGAGCAGGTAGCCGTAATCGGGCTCGTTGATCTTGGAGGACGCCTGCATGGCCTTGGAAGTCAGGCCGACCTTATGGCCGATCAGCTTGGCACCGGCAGCCACCTTGCGCTGCATCACAGCGGTGGAAATCGCGTACGAATCTTCGATCTCGATATGCGGAAAAGAGTCGGTCAGCAGCTTGGCCTGGCGGCATTCGCGCTGGGCTTGCAGCAAGGTTTCAACGGCTTGCAGGCGTTCGGCTTCGGTGAGCATGGCAATGTCCTGGTTGTTCAAAAAATCGACCGATGGATGTTAGTGGATGCACTTGGCTTACTTTTCAGGGCAAATACCTAATAGGCGCTTGCGATCTGCTCTCTAGACTCTCTTGAAAATTTCGACACGAGGAGAGCCATGAGCTCAGAGAAGGTCAATCTGGCTGCCGCCCTGCGTGCGGCCGGCCTGCAACCGGCGGCGTCTGCCGATCTGGTGGCGCGCCATAAATCCACGTACACCGATCTGCTGGGCTTTTTGCCGCCCCGTGTGGAGGCACGCATGACCTTCACCGGTGCGCTGGACCCGCAGATCGTGGAGATGCAGGAGGCGCTGCGCACCCACGCCATGGACACGCCCCATCTCGATCCGAAGGTGACCCAACTGATGCTTTTCGGCATGCTGTTGATGGACGGCAATGATGCCGCCGAGACGCATGCGATTGCCGCACGCCGAGAAGGCGCAAGCTGGCAAGAATTACAGGCTGCGGTGAGCCTTTGCTTTTTATTCCGCGGCCTGCCGGCTGCCAATCGCGGTGCTGACACCCTGGCTCGTGTGGCCGCGCGCGAAGCGCAGGCCTTGACCGCCTGAAGGCCACCATGTCGCAAGACACCGCGCCGCCCTGTCAGGGACCGGACCGGCACACGCGCAGGCCGCGCTTTCAGATGCCGGCGCTTGCCTGCGACACCCACGCCCATGTCTTCGGACCGCAGGCCCGCTTTCCCTTCTCCCCGGAGCGCAGTTACACGCCCGAAGACTGCACGGTCGAGCACTACGCCGAGCTGCTGCAGACCCTGGGCATCCAGCGCAAGGTGGTGGTGCACGGCGGGGCCCACGGCACCGACAACCGTGTGACCTTGGACGCCATTGCCCGCCTGGGCCCGTCGGCGCGAGGCGTGGCCGTGATCCGACCCGGCCTGGGCCAAGGCGAGCTGCGGCGCCTGCATCAGGGCGGAATGCGAGGCTGTCGTTTATCGACGGTGGTGCGCGGTGGGGCTGGTTTCGAGCACCTGGAGGCCCTGGCCACCGAGACTGCTGAGCTGGGCTGGCATCTGGTGCTGCACCTCAAGCATTCCCAAGAGTTGGTGGCGCTGGCGCCGCGGCTGCGCGCGCTGTCCAACCCCTTCGTCGTCGACCACTTGGGGCATGTGCTGGGCAGCGAAGGGGTTGACGCACCTGGCATGCGCGCCTTGATGGACCTGCTCGAGACCGATCGCTGCTGGGTCAAGCTGGCCAGCCTGTACCGTTCGTCCTCGCAACCCTATCCGCATGAGGACATGCTGCCCATGATCCACCGTGTGGCAGCGGCGCGGCCCGACCGCCTGCTGTGGGGCAGCAACTGGCCGCACCCTATTTACACCGGCGCCATGCCCAACGACGGCGACCTGGTCGACCTGATTCCGCTTTGGACGCCTGAGCCTGCCGTGCAGCGGCACATGCTGGTAACCAACCCAGCCCGTCTTTACGGCTTTGAATGAATGACATCACTGAACGAAGGAACACCCCCATGAAGTCTTTCTCCCTCTCCCGCCGCCTGGCCTGCCTGGGCTTGCTGACCGCTTCGCTGGGTTTGCATGCCCAAAGCTTTCCCGAGCGCCCGATCACCCTGGTCGTGCCCTTCCCGCCCGGTGGCACCACCGACATCTTGGCGCGCGCGATTGCCGAGCGCATGTCGCGCGAACTCAAGCAGCCGGTGTTGGTGGAAAACCGAGCAGGCGCGGGCGGCAACACCGGTGCCGAGCTTGTGGCCAAGGCCAAGCCCGACGGCCACACCCTTTTGCTATCGGCGGCCGGCCCGCTGAGCATCAACCAGCACCTCTACACCCAGCAGAACTACGAACCCTTGCGCGATTTCGCACCGGTCAGCTTGGTCGCCTCGGTGCCCATCATGCTGGTGGCTCACCCGCAGCGGCCCTTTCAGAACCTGAGCGAATTCATTGCCTACGCCAAAGCCAATCCGGGCAAGCTCTCCTACGGCTCACAGGGCAACGGCACCACCAGCCACCTGACCATGGAGCTGCTCAAGCGCCGGGCTGGCTTGCAGATCACCCACATTCCCTACCGCGGCAGTGCACCGGCTTCGACGGACCTGATGGGCGGACAGATCGACGTGATGTTCGACAACTCGCCCTCGACCCTGCCCCATGTGCAGTCGCAAAAGATGCGCGGCCTGGCTGTGGCCTCGCGCTCCCGCGTGCGAGGCATGGAGTCGCTGCCCACGGTGGCCGAGGCGCTCAGTGGCTTCGAGTCCACCGCCTGGTTCGGCATCGTGGCCCCGGCTCGCACGCCCGAGGCGGTGATTGCCGTGCTCAACCGCAGCATCGACAATGCGCTGCGTCAGCCCGAGGTCAGGGAAAAAATGTCTGCCTCTGGGGTGGACCTCATTGGGGGGCCAGCCGCTGACCTGGGCCGGTACATGCGCGAGGAAAGCGGCAAGTGGGCGGAGATCATCAAGTCGCTCGCGCTCAAGCTCGATTGAAAAGGCAGCGCGATGGCGCGCGCTGAGCTGGCCGTGCAGGTCGCCCCCGCCCAGGGTGGATACATGGCCCACCCTTGAGCGCGTCAGGCCGAACGCACAGCCTCCTGGGCACGAACAACGGCCAGGAAGTTCTTCACGGGCGGCGCATGGTCGTCGCGCCGCCAGGCCACAAAAAACTCACTGAGTTCGCGTGTGCCCTTGAGGGGACGGTAGGCCACGTTCTTGAAGGCCAGGCTCTCCATCGATTGCGGCACGATGGCCACGCCCGTGCCTGCGCCCACCAGCCCGACCACGGTGGACATGGGATGCGCTTCTTGCACGATGCGCGGCGTGAAACCTGCCTGATCGCACATGCGGCGCATCTGTTCGTAAATCGCCGGAGCCTCGTGGCGGCTGAAGGCCACCAGGGGCTCTCCCGCTAGCGCTTTCAAAGGCACCTGGGATTTGGCCGCCAGGGGGTGGTCGATGGGCAGGGCTGCGACAAAAGCTTCGCGGCCAATACAGCGCGTGGCCAGGCGGGGATGGCTGACTGCCTGGCGGATGATGCCGACGTCAATGTCGCCTCTGAGCAGCAAGTCGGTTTGCCGGGCGACGGTCAGCTGCTGCAGATCCACGCTCACCTGCGGGTACAGGTGCCGATACTGCCCCAGCAGCGCGGGGATGGAGGTGTAGATGGTCGAGCCCACAAACCCGATACGGATCCGCCCGACCTGCCCCTGATCCGCGCGGCGCGCCACCTCGGGCAGGGCACTGACCGCAGTAAGTACCTGCCTGACCTCGGGCAGCAGCGAACGGCCGGCCGCGGTCAGCGCCACGGCCTGGGGCGAGCGCACGAACAGGCGAGCCCCCAGAGCACGCTCGAGCTGCGCGATCTGTCGGCTCAGGGGCGGCTGGGTCATGTGCATGCGCGCAGCCGCGCGGCTGAAGTTCAGCTCCTCGGCCACCGCCAGGAAGCACTGCAGCTGCTTGAATTCCATCATGCTTTGAATGAATCATGCATTGCTGAATTATGCATTTTCAAATTTGTGCGGCTGTTGCTAGATTCGCGGCATCGTCCTCAAGGAGATATCGATGACTGCACGCTCCGTCCGCCGTGGTCTGCTCGCTCTGCCGCTGCTGGTCGTCTTCAGTGCGCCGGCCTGGGCCCAGGGAGCCTATCCCAACAAGCCCATTCGCATCGTCGCGCCCTTTGCCGCCGGTGGCGCCGCCGATACCGTGGCTCGCATCATCGGCCCCAAGCTGTCGGCCGCCCTGGGTCAACCGGTGGTGATTGAAAACCGCGCTGGCGCTGGCGGCTCGATTGGTTCGGCCTTCGTGGCCGGCTCGCCACCGGACGGCTATACCTTGCTGATGAACCTGGGGCCGCCGCACCAGACGGTGCAGTTGTTCACCAAGGGTGTGAACTATGACCCAGTCAAGGACTTTAGTGCGATCGCCAAGGTCGCCGTGGCTCCGCAGGCCATCGCCGTACCCGCCAATTCACCCATCAAGTCCATGGCCGACCTGGTGTCGCAGTCGCAGGCCAACCCCAAAGGTCTGTCCTTTGGTACCTCGGGGGCTGGCACCTCGCAGCAGTTGGCCGGTCTGCTTTTGACCCTCACGCACAAGGCCAAGCTGACGCATGTGCCCTACCGCGGCGGTTCGGCTGCGCTGACCGACGTCATCTCTGGACAGGTGGACCTGGGTATCCTGGTGCTCTCGAACCTGCTGCCGCATGTGCAAACCGGTAAGCTGCGCATCCTGGCCGTGGTGGAGGGCAGTCGCTCGGCCAGTGCTCCGCAGATTCCCACCGCAGCGGAAGCCGGTATTCCCGGTTTTTCCGTACCGGACACTTGGGTCGGCCTCTTGGGTCCGGCGGGTATGCCCGCTCCGGTGGTGCAGCGGCTGGGCGCCGAGATGGACAAGATCATGCGTGACCCCGACGTGGTGACCCGCATGAACCAGGCCGGCTACGACATCAATTTCGCCGGGCCGGCTGACTTTTCACGCCAGCTGGCCGATAGCGCTCAGCTCTACAAGACCCTCACCCAAAAAGCGGGCATCACGCCCGAGTGACCCCTATCCAGGAGCCCGACCTTGCCGCTGCTTTCCCAACGTCCCAGCCAGCCCCGCATCACCGTCATCCTGACCTTTCTGATGGAGAACTGGTCGCCGGGCAAGGCGCCGCCGTATTCGCCCATGACCAGCCCGCCCAAGGCCGGCACTGAAGACCGCGCCGGCATCCTTTGGTCCAATTACGGCGGGCGCTTTGGTATGGCCCGCTTGGTGCGCACGGCGCGGCGCCATGGCGTCTTTGGCACGGCCTGTATCAATGCGCGATCGGCCGAGCTGTTTCCGGATACGGTGCGCCAGATCGCCAGCGCTGGCTTTGAGATTGCCGGCCATAACTATGCACAGGATCAGGTGCTCTCAGGCTTGAACGAAAGCGAGGAAGTCGCGCTGATTCGCCGCAGCCTGGGGATCCTCACCGAAATCAGTGGCCAGCGCCCGGTCGGTTGGCTGAGCTCCACCATTGCCACCACAGAGCGCACGGCCGAACTGCTCAAGCGCGAAGGCCTGCTCTGGCACGGCGACTACAACGACATGGACCTGCCGGGCCTGATAGAGACGCCGGCTGGCCCCATCGTGGGTCTGCCGCACAGCGACTATGCCGACAACCGCGTGCTACGCGGCGCACCCATCGACTGGTTCACCACCTACAAAGACCTGTTTGACTTTCAGTACCAGCAAGAGCCGGGCTCGATGATCAACATCACCATGCATGGCAACTTTGGTGGACGACCGCTGATGGCCGCGCAGCTCGATAAATTTCTGAGCTACATGGGTCAGTTCGAGGGGGTGTGGATGCCGCGCCACGACGAGCTGGCCCAGTGGACCCAGGCGCAGGGCACGCCTGAGGTCAAGGTCAGCGATTGGTACGCGTCCTGAGCCGGCGCCCTTGCGCTGCTGCAGCAGGTTCGATTGGCCTTATCTCAAATTGCAGATATCCAACTGCGGTTGCACCCAGCCCGGATTGCCAT
>JACCDP010038308.1_pt1 | contig 14385 bp, 12 predicted proteins | sample 7445841 | NCBI WGS metagenome assembly JACCDP01 (sample SAMN15323441, study PRJNA562643) | freshwater metagenome | isolation source: river surface water | place: USA:Blue River Watershed | collected 2017-08-17 | reverse complement strand
GACGCTCGATTTCCTCGCCCGGACGATCGGGAAGTAAGGCTTACTCCTTCAGGCGGGCCATCACCGTCGAGCCCTGGAGCTGGACGTCGAAACGTCCGGTGTCCTCGAGCATGCGGTAGAACTTCGCATAGCGCGGGGCGTTCGCCTCGAGGCCGGGATGCTCCTGCAGCAGGAACTTCTTGATGACCTCGACCTTCAGCCATTCGCCGGCGGGCGCGAGCCCCGTGGCGACGTCGACGAGCGCTTCGATGATGTCGTTGCGGGCGAGCAGCTGGGCGCGGCGTTGGTCGGCCTCGGCTTTGCCTTGAGCCTGCTGGGCGGAGGTAAGGTTCGGGCGGTCGCGGTAATCCTGGCCGGCGTTTTCCTGCGGCGCGCGGGCTTCGCGGGGGGCACGCGGTTCGCGTGCTGGGCGCGGTTCGCGCTGAGGGCGTTCCGGGCGGGCTTCGCGGCGGGGCCCGGCTTCGCGCGACGGGCGCGGGGCGTCGGCGAAGCGGAGTTCCGGCAGCATCTTTTCGAACTGGTCGAGCAGGGCGCCGACCTCCTTGTTGGCCTTCGGGGCGAGCGCGCGGAGGGCCTGGGCGATGAGCCCCAGGGCGAGGCGCGGGTCGGACTTCGCGGCCTGCTCCTTGTCCATGCGTTCGCGCAGTTCGGAAAGATTCAGGTAGTGATGGGCCGTGGACCTGAGAGCCTTGTGCGTGCGCTCGCCCATCACGATGATGCGGACGCCGAGGCGCTTCGCGTCCTCGACCACCGGCGTGAAGTCGCTGTCGTTCGTGACGAAGATGAGCGTCGTGGGCGGGTTCGGTCCGGCCATCAGCTTGACCGCGTCGATCGTCAGGCGCATGTCCGCGGCGTTCTTGCCCGGCGTGTAGCTGCGCTGGTCGACGAGCTCGAGCTCGGGCCATTCCTGGGCGGCGGCGCGCCAGCCGCTGAGGCGGCCGTGGAAGTCGCCGTAGGCGCGGGCGGCGGAGATCTCCGTCTCGCCGATGAAGCGGCGGAGGGTGGGGAGGTGCTGGTGCGAGACGTTGTCGGCGTCGATCAGCACGCCGATGCGCTGGTTCGGCTGGGCCTTGGCGGCCTCGGGCGTGGAGGTGGAGGCGGCGTCGGCCTGGCGTTTCGCGGGCTTGGCGGCGCGGCGCGCGGAAGGTTTGGCGACGCGGCCGCGCGCGGGGGCGGCGGCTTTCTTGGACTTGGGACGAGGCACGGCGGAAAAGGTCCTTATCCGTGCGACGAAACCGCGGACACTACAATCTGAATCCCCGGCCGACCACGCGGTCCGGTTTCATATTTTTTTGTTGGAACATGGACTTTTTACAGGTGTTAATGACACGTGCGCCTCCGCCTTTTCTCCCTGTTCGGCCTGCTGGCCGCCCTTTGCTGGGCGGGTCGCGTCCAGGCCGTCACGGAGCCGAATTGGAGCGTCCGCCCCGGTCCCTGGGGCGAATTGGTCGTCCGGACCGTCTACCTGGAGCCGCCGGAGAACCTGCTCGCGGTCGTCGCCAAGCCGACCTCGGTGACCCGTTGGACCTTCGAGCAGACCACCGAGAAGTCCGTCCGCGAGGTCCTGCTCCGTGTCGGCGTCCCTGACGCCGTGGTCGCGCGCCTGGTCAGCCCCACCCAGCTGGTGGCCAGCGGAAACAACGTCGTCCTGCTGCCGACCGTCGACGATCTCCTCGCCCTCAGCGTGCCGGTCCGTTCGGCCCTCTACGCCGAGTTGGCGAAGTCTTCCGCCAACGAATATCAGCGCGATCCGGTCTTCATCCTCGGCGGTGACATCGACGACTGGCTGTCCGAGTGCGACATGACGAAACCCCAGCAGGAGCTGATGCGCAAACTGCTGTGGAAGCGCGGCTCGGCCCTGGTCTTCAGCGACATCCAGGCCTTGCTGACCACGGCGAAGACCTCGGAGGAGGTCGCCGCGGTCTTCCGGACGATCACGCGGGTGCGCAGCCTCATCGTCGAACTCAAGCTGCCGCTCAAGGGCGGCCGCGCGACCTTCATCGACTATTGGAGCGCGGGCAACCTTAACGCGGAGCGCACGCCCTTCCTGGCCGCCATCGTCCGTCGCCGGGCGCCGCAGCTCATCGACGTGACCCAGTTCCTGCCCACGCTCGCTCGCCGCCGCGTCTACACCTTCCCGCCCGCTTCGATGGGGCTGAAGGGCCGCCTGCCCGACTGTCACTGGACTTCGCTCAATTTCTTCGAGGAGGAACCCAAGGACCTCTTCCTCGATTCCGGCAAGGCTTCGGAGCACCTGCTCTCGGCTTACGTCGCGGTCGATCCGCCCTATAAGTTCGGCGACATCCTCTGTTTCCTGGACCGAGGCGAAGGCCTGCACACCTGCGTCCATGTCGCCGATGACATCGTCCTCACGAAGAACGGCGACAGCATCCTGGCGCCGTGGACCTTCATGCAGCTCAAGGACGTCGACGAGATCTACCGTCGCACCCCGGACACGCGCGTGCAGGGCTATCGCCTGAAGTGACCTGAGGTCGGCCGCGTCGCTGTCCCCGGCGGGAATCGAACCCACATCCTCGGTTTAGGAAACCAATGTTCTATCCGTTGAACTACGGGAACGCGAAGGACAGTTAGCCCGGGCGGGGCGGGGCGGGCAAGCCCGCATCGGCGGGGTGGGCTTGACTCCCCGGCGTTTGAGGTAACTTCGATGGGGTATGCCGTCTTTCCTGTCCGTCGCCGCCGAGGCTCCGCTGGTGATTCCTCATTGGGCCTGGGGGGCCTTCCTGGGGTTCGTGGCCTTGATGCTCGCCGTCGACCTGGGCTTGTTCAACAAGTCGGCCCACGCCCCCTCGTTCAAGGAGGCCGTCGCCTGGTGCGTCGTCTGGGTCTCGTTGGCCGTGGGCTTCGGCTTCCTGCTCTCCGCCTGGCGCGGACCGGAGGACGCCGAGCTCTTCGCCGCCGGCTACGTCCTCGAACTGGCGCTGTCCGTCGACAACCTCTTCATCTTCATCCTGGTCTTCGCTCATTTCTCCATCCCCGCCCACCTGCAGCATCGCGTGCTCTTCTGGGGCATCATCGGCGCCGTGGCCATGCGCGCGGTCTTCATCGTCGCCGGCGTCGCCGCGGTCGACCGTTTCACGATCCTGCTTCCGCTGTTCGGCGGCTTCCTGCTTTTCACCGGCGTGAAGATGGCCTTCTCGCATGACGAGACCGAAGGCAAGGGCGTCGACGAGAACTTCGTCGTCAGGATGGTGCGCCGCTTCCTGCCGGTGACCAACCGCCTGCATGGCGAGGCCTTCGTCGCCCGCGAAGAAGGCCGTCGCGTCTTCACCCCGCTGTTCGTCGTGCTGCTGGTCATCGAGAGCACCGACCTGCTCTTCGCCATCGATTCCATCCCCGCCGTGCTCGGCATCCTGCCGGTCCAGATGCCGATCGAGGAAAAGCGCTTCATCGCCTTCACTTCGAACATCTTCGCGATCATGGGGCTCCGCTCGATGTACTTCGCCATCTCGGGCTTCATGCACCTCTTCCGCTTCCTCAAGCCCGCCTTGTCCTTCATCCTGGTCTTCATCGGCCTCAAGATGATCCTCCCGTGGGCCGCCACCCTCGGTCAGGCCGAAGGCCAGTTCGCCGGCTGGGCCCGGTCCCTCGTCCACGACGGACGCGTGCACGTGCCGACCTCGGTCTCCCTCTCGGTCATCGGCTTCGTGCTGGCCCTTGCCATCGCGCTCTCGGTCGCCTTCCCGAAGAAGAAATAGGAAAGTTTTGGTGTTTCCTCCCGCGGGCCTCGCAGCCACGCTGGGGGCGTGTTCCGAGGTCGCTACCAGCTCTACCTGCCCTACCTGAAGGGGAGCCGGACGCTGCTGGCCTTTTCGCTGCTTGCCGCGATCGTCTTCGCCGCCGCCAACGCCTTCGGGCTGCCCTTCCTGATGGGCAAGGTGCTGCCTGCGGTCTTCGGCGACGAGGCCGCCCGCGCGGCGCCCCTGCTCTCGATGCCGGCATCCCTCGGCGGGGCTCCGCTCCTGTTCCTGCCCAAGGGCCATGAGCTCCTCTTCGCGGTCGCGTTCCTCCCGGTGGTCATGCTCATCCGCGGGCTCGGCGAATTCTTCTCCACCTACCTGCTCAACCTCGCCGGCCTGCGCGTCATCGAAGCGGTCCGCCGCGACGTCTTCGCCCGCCTGCAGCAGCTGCACCTCGGTTTCTTCGGCCGTCTTTCGATCGGCGACCTGCTGTCCCGCCTGATCGCCGACGCGAACTCGGTCCGGCTGGTGCTGGTCGACGTGTCCAACGACCTGATCGTGCAACCGCTGACCTTGGTCTTCGCCTTGGGCTACGTCGTCTGGGTCTGCCTTTCGCACACCGGCGGCCTGTGGTTCCTCGCCTGCCTCCTGGTCGTTCCGGCCGCGGTCCTCCTCGTGCGCGGCGTGGCCGTCCGCATCCAGCGTCGCACCCGCGAAGGCATGGAGTCCGCCTCCGACCTAAACAGCATCGCCGTCGAGAACCTGCAGTCGGCCCGCGAGATCCGCGCCTACGGCCTGCAGGAGCGCGAGGCGACCCGCTTCGACCAGGCCAGCCGCGAAGGCCTGCGCATCCAGGGCAAGCTCGTCCGCTACGAGAAGGCCCTCTCGCCGCTGGTGGAGCTCACCGCCGCCGTCGGCATCGCCGCGGCCATCGGGTTCGGCGCCTCGAACGGCTTCACCTTGCCGGAGCTGCTCTCGCTCATCGTCGCCTTCTATTTCGCCTACGGTCCGATCAAGCGCCTCGGCAACGTGAGCAGCCGGCTCAGCATGGCCGCGCCCGGCCTCGTCCGCCTGGAGGAGGTCATCCTCGCGCCGATCGAGGTCGCGGACGCCGCCGACGCCCGTCCGCTCACGCGCGTGCGCGGCGATCTCGAGCTGCGCGGCGTGGGTTTCCGCTATGGCGCCGATCCGGTCCTCAGCGACGTCACGCTCACCATCCCCGCGGGTCAGTCCGTCGCGCTCGTCGGACCCAGCGGCGCCGGCAAGAGCACCTTCGTCAACCTTGTCCCGCGCTTCTTCGATCCGCAGCAGGGCGCGATCCTCGTCGACGGCCTTGACCTCCGTCAGGTGAGGCAGGCCGACCTGCGTGCGAACATCGCGCTGGTCTCGCAGGAGCCGGTCCTCTTCAACGAGTCCATCCTCGAGAACATCCGTCTCGGGAGGCCCGCCGCCACCGACGCGGAGGTCCGCGAGGCCGCCCGCCTGGCCGGCGCGCTCGAGTTCATCGAGGCGCAGCCGCAGGGTTTCCTGACCAAGGTCGGCGAACGCGGCGGACGCCTTTCCGGCGGCCAGCGCCAGCGCGTCTCGATCGCCCGCGCCTTCCTGAAGGACGCGCCGATCCTCATCCTCGACGAAGCCACGTCCGCCCTCGACACCGACACCGAGCGCAGCATCCAGCAGTCGCTCGCGCTCCTGATGAAGGGGCGCACGACGCTCATCGTCGCCCACCGTTTCAGCACGATCCGCGACGTGCAGCGCGTGCTGGTGTTCGACGCCGGGCGCATCGTCGCCGACGGCACGCGCGAGGAGGTCTACGCCTCCTCGGAGCTGTTCCGCCGCCTCTGGGACAACCAGTCCAAGAACCTCGTCTGAGATGAGGCTGCTGGTCGTCAAGTTCACCGGACTGCGCGGCGCGTTGGCCGCGACGGCAGGTCTGCGCACGATCCGCGAACGCCATCCCGGCGCGCAGGTGACCTTCGTCACCTCTCCCGGCTCCGAGCCCGCGCTCGAAGGCTGTCCCGCCGTCGTCGAGACCATCGGCTTCGGTCCGGAGGGCTCCCATCTGGCGCTCATCTCGCGGCTTCGCCGGCAGCGCTTCGACGTCGCCATCGCGCTGGGCGGTCATTGGTTGGCGAACCGCCTCGTGGCGCTCAGCGGCGCCGCCGTGCGCGCCTGCGGCGGTCATGCGCCGTTCTTCCTTCGTCCGCTGATGCATCAGCAGGTCTTCGGCGCCGCCGTCGATCCGCATGAGGCCGCCCGCGACCATGAGGTGATGTCGCGCGTCCTCGGCTTCCATGCCGAGACGCCGGCGATGTGGTTCGCCCCGTCCCGCATGCAGGAACACGGCATGATGCTGGAGCCCGGACGCTTCGCGGTCATCCATCCGGGAGCCACTCGCCCCGAACGCATCCTGGAGATCGACAAGTGGGCCGCCGTCGCCCGTGAGCTGGTCGCCTCGCGCGCGGTCGAACGCATCGTCGTCTCGGCCGGCCCCGGCGGCGCGGAACGCATCATGGCCGAAGCGCTCTGCGGGCTCATCGGCCCCGTCGCGATGTCGACCGGCGGCCGCCTGCGCTTCGCCCAGCTCGCCCGCCTGATCAAGGAGTCGCGGCTTTTCCTCGGCGCGGACTCTTCCGTCCTGCAGCTCGCCGCCGCGGTCGGCACTCCGGTCGTCGGCGTCTTCGGTCCGTCCGACTACGCCCGCGCCCGCCCGTGGGGCGCCGTCCATCGGGTCGTCCGCGTCGATACCACGATGTTCGAGGGCGAGCTCCGGGCGGACTACCTGGCCCGCATGGACCGGGCGCTGGGACGGATCACCGCCCAGCAGGTCTCGCAGGCCGCGGAGGAACTCATCCGCATCACGACGCCCTGAGGGCGTCGCTTGACCTGTCGGCGAGTTCGGTGACATTAGACCCGTGTCCAGCAACGCCGCCCATTACGACGCCGTCATCATCGGGGCCGGCATGTCCGGCCTCGCCGCCGCGGTCCGGCTCGGGATGTTCGGCCGTAAGGTCCTGGTGCTCGAGCGTCATAACGCCGCCGGCGGACTCAATTCCTTCTACGCCCGCGGCAAGCGCAAGTACGACGTCGGCCTGCATGCGCTGACCAACTGGGTGCCCGAGGGCGCCAAGGGCGCCCCGCTCGTCAAGCTGATGCGTCAGCTGCGTATCCGCCGAGAGGAGCTCGATCTCTGTCCGCAGCTCGGCTCCCGCGTCACGATGGCGGGCAGGAACCTGCGCCTGAACAACGATTACGAGGCCCTCCTGGCCGACGTCGCCCGCGAGTTCCCGCGCTCCGTCGACAAGTTCGTCGCGCTGGACGCCTGGATCGCGGGCCTCGACGAGGCCGCGCTCGAAGCCCACGGCGGCTCGGCCCGCGCGCTGCTCGATGAACGCCTCGGCGACCCGCTCCTGCGCGACATGTTGCTGCTGCCGACCTGCTTCTACGGCAGCGCGCTCGAGGACGACATCGAGGTCTCGCAGTTCGCCGTCATGTGGCGTTCGCTCTTCCGCGAAGGCTTCGCCCGTCCGTTCATCGGCGTCCGTCAGGTCATCCGCCTGCTCACCTACCGCTGCCGCGAGCACGGCGTCGAGCGCCGGATGAAGTGCGGCGTGAAGCGGATCGAGGTCCGGGCCGGCCGCGCCGCCGCGCTGGTGCTCGACGACGGTTCGGAGGTCACCGCCGAGGCCGTCTATTCCTCGGCCGGCGCGGTCGAGACGATGCGCCTGCGCTCCGACGTCGCCCCCGTGGCCGGCGCCGAGGCCATCGGCCGCCTCGGTTATGCCGAGACCATCGCGACCTACGATGCTGCGGCCTTCGCCCGCTTCGGCTGGAAGGACACCATCGTCTTCTTCTGCGACGACGAGCGCTTCACCTACCGTTCGCCCAAGGAGCTGGTCGACCCGCGTTCGGGCGTGATCTGCATCCCGAACAATTACCGATACGGGGAGGGCAGGGCTCTGGACGAAGGCTGGCTGCGCGTCACCGCCCTCGCGAACCACGACGCCTGGTGCGCCTTGCCGGAAGACGAGTATCTCGCGCGCAAGCAGGAGTGGTGCGGCCGCCTCAACCGCGTGGCACGGGGCCATCTGCCCGCCGTGGCGGACGCGGCCCATGACGCCGCCCTGACGTCCACCGACGTCTTCACCCCCCGGACCGTACGTAAGTTCACCGGTCACCTGAACGGCGCCATCTACGGATCCACCGTGAAGCGACGCGACGGCCGGACCGACCTCGGCAACCTCTTCCTCATCGGCACGGACCAGGGTTTCCTGGGGGTCACCGGGGCAATGTTGTCTGGCATTTCCATGGCTAATCTGCACGGTCTCAAGGCGTAACCCCGCCCCATGAGCACCCCTGTATCCTTGGAACAGCCACGCCCTCTCTGGAAGGACCTGTTGCACCCCGCCGTCATCGTCGGCGCGCTCGGCTACTTCGTCGATATCTACGACCTCACGCTGTTCATGACCGTGCGCGAGCAGAGCCTGAAGGATCTCGGCCTCGAGCATCTCATCAAGGGCGGTCAGTGGTATCATGACCTGATGTCCTGGCAGATGGCGGGCATGCTGCTCGGCGGCATCTTCTTCGGCATCCTCGGAGACAAGATGGGCCGGCTTACGACGCTGTTCGGTTCGATCCTGCTCTACTCCCTGGCCAACATCGCCAACGGCTTCGTCCACAGCTTCGAAGCCTACGCCACCTGGCGCTTCATCGCCGGCATCGGCCTGGCGGGAGAGCTCGGGGGCTGCATCGCGCTCGTGTCCGAATCGCTCTCCAAGGAGCGTCGCGGCTACGGGACCGCGCTCGTCGCGACCGTCGGCGTCTTCGGCGCCGTGGTGGCGGGCCTGATGGCCGAAGTCGTCACCTGGCGCACCAATTTCTTCATCGGAGGCGGCCTGGGCCTGGCGTTGCTGGCCATGCGCGTCGGCGTGCACGAATCCGGCATGTTCCACCACGCGAAGGAGTCGGAAGCGGCCGGCTCGGTCTCCCGTGGCAACTTCTTCGCCTTGTTCACCAGCCGGGATCGTTTCGCCCGCTACGCACGTTGCATCCTCATCGGTCTGCCGACCTGGTTCATGATCGGCATCCTTGTCCAGCGCGCCGGCTCGCACTTCGCCCCGGCCATGGGCGTCGACGGCGCGATCCTCTCCAGCCGCGCGGTGGCGCTCTTCTACCTGGGCCTTACCTTCGGCGACTTCGGCAGCGGCTTCGGCAGCCAGCTCATCAGGTCCCGCCGAAAGACCGTCTTCGCGTTCCTGGTCTTCAGCGCCGTGTGCGTCGGCGTCTACCTGCTCGGCACGAAGGGTTGGACCGCGACGAGCTTCTACGGGCTCATCTTCCTCCTCGGGCTCGGCATGGGTTACTGGGCGATCTTCGTCACCATCGCCGCTGAGCAGTTCGGCACCAACCTGCGCGCCACCGTGGCGACGACCGTGCCCAACTTCGCGCGTGGTTCCCTCGTCCTGCTGACCTTCGGTTTCACCTGGCTCACCGGCACCAAGGACCAGCCTTGGCTCAGCGCGCCGCAGGCCGCCGGCATCCTCGCCTTGATCTGTTTCGGCGCGGCCTTCCTTGCCCTCTGGAAGATGGAAGAGACCTACGGCAAGGACCTGGATTACCAGGAGAAGAAATAGCCGTTATTTCTTCGCCGGGGCGGGCAGGTCGGCCACGCAGCGGAAGCCGGCGTGGTTGGTCGACGTCAGCATGTCGAGGCCTTGGCGGGACGTGGCGCGGTAGCGGAAGCAGTAGCCTTCGTCGCACAGCCATGAGCCGCCGCGGATGACGTGCTGTCCGTAGCCGGTCTTCTCGGGGTCGTGGCCGATGGCCGGTCCGGTCGGACCGTCCTTGGGGGAGACCTTGTAATATTCGAGTCCGTACCAGTCTTCGCACATCTCCCAGACGTTGCCGGCCATGTCGTAGAGGCCGTAACCGTTGGGCGGGAAGGATTTCACCGGCGCCACGGAGGTGAAGCCGTCGACGCCGTTGTCGCGCTCGGGAAACTTGCCCTGCCAATGGTTGCACATGATCTTGCCGTTCGGCCGTTCCTCGTCGCCCCAGACGTAGGGCTTGTCCTTGAGTCCGCCGCGGGCGGCGAATTCCCACTCGGCTTCGGTCGGCAGGCGCTTGCCGGCCCACTTCGCGTAAGCCTGCACGTCCTTGTAGGTGAGGCAGAGTACCGGATGGTCCATGCGGTCCTTGATCGAGGATTTCGGGCCTTCGGGTTGACGCCAGTTCGCGCCGGCGGTGAAGTTCCACCATGGCAGGTTGGCGCCGCCGCACTGGAACGGGTTCACGCCGGAGACTTTCTTGAAGAGCAGGGAGCCGCCCTTGAGGAACTCCGGAGCGGCGTCGGGGAACTGTCGCGGGTCGAGGTCTTTCTCGGCGTCGGTCACGTACCCGGTCGCGTCGACGAACGCCTGGAACTGGGCGTTGGTGACTTCGGTGGCGTCCATCCAGAATCCTTTCACGACGACGGCATGGCCGGGAGACTCTTCGGCATGCTTCTCGTCGGCCTGGGCGTTGCCCATCGTGAATTCTCCGCCGGGAATCCAGACCATGCCGGCGGTGACCGGGGCGGGCGAGGGGGTCTTGAGGAGCGCCAGGACGACGAAGGGCACCAAGATGAGGACGGCGGCGGTGATGATGATCCAGCCCTTGGCTTGGGCTGCTCGCTGCTGGCTGGCGCTGGTTTCCATGGGGTTGGGCTTTTCTAGCCTTGGCCCGAGGGAGGGCGAACCTTTTGCGGAGAGGCCGGGATATCGCCTCGCCCAGCGGGCTGTTTTTGCCTTATCCAAGGCGCATGAGTTCGACCCAAGAAGAAGTCCTCCAGATCTTCCGTGATTCCAAGGCCCTCCTGACCGGACACTTCGTCCTGCGCTCCGGCCTGCACAGCGGGCATTTCTTCCAGTGCGCCCAGGTCTGCCAGCATATGGACAAGGTCACCCGCCTCATCGAGCTGCTCCGTCCGAAGCTCGCCGCCCATCCTTGTGATACCGTCCTCGCCCCGGCCATGGGCGGACTAGTCGTCGGCCAGGAGATCGCCCGCCAGCTCGGCGTGCGTTTCGTCTTCGCGGAGAAGGAGAACGACAAACTTGTGATGCGCCGTAACTTCACCTTCCGGCCCGGCGAGCGCGTGATCGTCGCGGAGGACGTCGTCACCCGCGGAGGCCGCGCGCAGGAGTGCCTCGATATCCTCAAGGCCCATGGCGCCGCCGCCGTGGCCGTGGTCTCGTTGGTCGATCGCTCGGCCGGACAGACCAAGTTCACCGTGCCGTTCGTGTCCCTCCTGGAGCTCAACTTCCCGACCTACGCCGCGGACGCGGTGCCGGCCGAGTTGGCGAAGCTCCCGGCGACCAAGCCCGGCTCGTAAGGCGGGCAGGGGGCGGTCGCCCCGGCTGCCGTCAATTGGGCCTTAAAACCCCTTATTAAGGACTCCCGGCCGCCTTGTGCCTTGCACCCAGACGGGCAGTTCCCTACGCCAAACCTTTCCTTTTCCATGGATCGCAAGAACTTCTTCCTCGGCATGGCCTGCATCGTCGGCGCCTTCGCCCTTTTCTTCCTCACCAAGCCGGCCACGCAGCCCCCGGCGGCGCCTGCTCCTGTCGCCCAGGTGGCCGCCGCTCCGGCGGCTCCGGCCGCGCTCAATGCCAAGGCGAACACCTCCCTGGCGCCTTCCGCCCAGGCCGCCAAGCCGGTCGACCGTGCCGACGCCAAGAGCTTCGTCATCGAGAACGAGCTCATCAAGGTGACGCTTTCCAGCCGCGGCGGCGCGATCTCGAAGATCGAGCTCAAGAAGGAGTTCGCCGACGTCTCGAAGAAGAGCATCGTGACTTTCAATTCCGGCAACGACGAGTCCGCGCTGGCTCTCGCGGTCAAGAATCCCGCTTCCGGCAAGCTGGAAGCCGTGCTTTCCGAATTCACGGCCCAGCCCGGCGCTTCCGCCAGCTCGATCACGCTGGTCGGCTCGCTGGACGGCGCCCGCGTCGAACGCACGTTCTCCTTCGTCACGCCCAGGGCCGGCGAGGCCGTCGAAGCCTACTCCTTGCGCTTCTCCACGAAGGTCATCCCGGCGGCCGGCAAGCCGGCTCCCTCGATCTGGGTCTCGACCGGTTGCTGGCAGCCGACCGAAGGCGATTCCGCCAACCAGTTCCTCTCCGTGCTCGCCTACGACGGCGAAGACCTGACGCGCGTCGGCCTCGACGTCTTCACCGATTCCAGCGGCTTCTTCGGCCTCGGCGCGCACAAAGCCCAGACCGAGCATCCGGTGGCCTCCGTCGCCAAGCCGCTCCTCTGGGTCGCTTCCGGCAACCAGTTCTTCGCCTCGATCCTGCATCCCGCCGACGCCACCGCCCGCGGCGCCCGCACGGAAGTCGTCGTCCTGCCCGTGACGGTCGGGCCGGGTAAGCGCAGCCTGCACGCCTTCGCCTCCTGGGAAACGCTCCCGGCGGCCGACCTATCCCGCACGCTCGAAGGCGACTTTTTCGTCGGCCCCAAGGAATACGCCCGCGTCGCCGCGCTGCCCGACGGCCAGGTCGCCGTCCTGCAGTTCTCGAAGCTGCTCGGCTTCATTTCCTTCGGCGCCATCTGCAAGCTGCTCCTCGCCATCCTCGGCGGCGTCCACTGGCTGCTCGCCTGGAGCGGGTCCTGGTCGTGGGGCTGGGCCATCGTGCTGCTGACCTGCCTCATCAAGCTCGTCACCTGGCCGCTCACCGGCATCCAGATGAAGGCCGCGAAGAAGATGCAGAAGTTCGCGAAGCCGATGCAGGACATCCGCGAGAAGCACAAGGACAACCCGGAGAAGATGCAGAAGGAGCTCATGAAGCTCTACACCGAGAACAAGATCAACCCGTTCGCCGGCTGCTTGCCGATCCTCATCCAGATGCCGATCTTCTTCGGCCTCTACACCGCGTTCCAGACCACCGTCGAGCTGCGCCTGCACTCGTTCCTCTGGATCCATGACCTTTCGGCTCCGGACACGATCTTCACCGTCGGCGGTTTCCCCGTGAACCTGCTCCCGATCCTCATGGGCCTCTCCATGTGGCAGTCGATGCGCATGACCCCGAACCCGTCGGCCGACAGCTCGCAGAAGACGATCTTCCTGATGATGACGCTGCTGTTCCCGGTCATCTGCTACCCGATGCCGGCCGCGCTCACGCTGTACATGACGATCCAGAACCTGTTGACCATCCTGCAGACCTGGCTTACCAAGGACGAACCCGACGTCGAGGTGATCGCCCCGGCGCCGAAGAAGGCCAAAGGCTGATTTTCCCAACCCCACCCCATCATGTCTGGTCATAGCAAATGGCACACGACGAAGCGGCACAAGGCCGTCATTGACGCCAAGCGCGGCAAGATCTTCTCGGTGCTCGCCAAGGAAATCACCCTCGCGGCGCGCGCCGGCGGCGGCAACCCCGAGTCCAACGCGCGCCTGCGCACGCTGATGGACAAGGCCCGCTCGTCCAACATGCCGACGGACAACATCAAGCGCGCGGTCCAGAAGGGCACCGGCGAGATCCCCGGCGTGACCTACGAAGAGATCGTCTATGAAGGCTACGCCCCGGGCGGCGTCGGCCTCATCGTCGAAGTCACCACCGACAACAAGAACCGCGCCGCGGCCGAAGTCCGCCAGGCGTTCAACGACAACGGAGGCAACATGGCCCAGACCGGCGCCGTGTCGCATAGCTTCCAGAAGAAGGGCCAGTTCCTCATCGGCGCCTCCCAGATCGGCGAAGACGCCCTGATGGAGCTCGTCCTCGAGGCCGGCGCCGAAGATGTCGTCAACAACGGCGACCACTTCGAGGTCCTTTCCCCGATCTCGGCCTTCGATGCCATCTCCAAGGCCCTCCAGGAGAAGTCCATCAAGCCGGAGTCCGCGGAACTGTCCTACATCTCGAGTATCCCGGTGCCCGTCGGCGACGCCGCCGTGGCCAAGCAGGTGCTGGAACTCATCGACGCCCTCGAGGCCCTGGACGACGTGAAGGCCGTCCACGGCAATCAGGAGATCGACGAGAAGCTGATGTCCTGAGCCGGGCGGATTTCCGCCCATGCTTTACGGCTTCACTGTCCGGCTGGTCCGGCTAGTGTGGCCTCGTGTCCGCTTCCCGTCGCCAGCCAGGCAGTGCTTCCTCCGGGGTCCGGACGGCGGCGCGCGCCGTCATCCTGCGCGGCGACGATATCCTCGCGGTCCGCATCCGGACGGAGGAGGGCGAGTTCCTCGTGCTGCCCGGCGGCGGCCAGAACCACGGCGAGACGCTGCGCGACACCGTCCGCCGCGAGGTCCTGGAAGAGCTGGGCCTCAAGGTCGTCCCGCAAGGCTTGCTCTACCTCCGCGAGTACGTCGGCAAGAACCACGCCATGCACCGGATCCATGGCCACTTCCATCAGGTCGAAGCCGTCTTCCACTGCCTCTGCGACGACCTTTCCCCGATCGGCGAGGGGCGGGAACGTGACCGCCGCCAGGTCGGTTTCGAGTGGCTGCCGCTGGCCCGTCTGGCGGATTACCCCCTTTCTCCCAAGGGCTTGGGGGAGGTCATTGCCAAGGCCCTCCGGGACGGTTCGGCGACCTATCTCGGGGACGTGCATTGAAGGCTTGCCAGAGGGCGGTCCGCTCCCTTTGTTCACTTTCCTCTTTCTTGGGGTTATAGCTCAGTTGGTTAGAGCGCCTGATTGACATTCAGGAGGTCGATGG
>JACCDP011551077.1_pt1 | contig 14387 bp, 11 predicted proteins | sample 7445841 | NCBI WGS metagenome assembly JACCDP01 (sample SAMN15323441, study PRJNA562643) | freshwater metagenome | isolation source: river surface water | place: USA:Blue River Watershed | collected 2017-08-17 | reverse complement strand
TACAGTATGAAAACCACCATCGTCGATATAGGATCCTCTGATAGGTTTAAAGTTTCCTAAGAAACAACCGCGGGCGTTACGAATGTAAGGACCTCCCCAGGGATATGGAGATAAATCATTTCCTCCTCTGGCAGCATATTCCCATTCAGACTCAGTAGGTAAACGAAAATCATTTACAATGGATTGTCCCTGGCTAATCAGGAACTCATTCAGAAGGTTAGTTCTCCATACACAAAATGCTCTGGCTTGTTTCCACGTAACTCCAACAACGGGATAGTTATCATAAGCCGGATGCCAGAAATACATGTTTGTCATTGGCTCATTAAATGAATAAGTGAAGTCATGAACCCAGGCTAATGTGTCCGGATAGACATTGATAATGTCTTTTATAACAAATACGCTGCGATCAACCCCTTTACGCTGACGGGGCACATAATTACCTTGCCCAACAGCCGTTGCGTCTTCCACTTCATACTGACCAAGTACTTTAGTGTCTTTTGTTGGATCTCCTGTAGGAGAAGTAATCGTACCTAACTTATCAGTAGCCCCATCGCTTAAGGTTACACCATTATTATATTCCCCTTGTTTATAGGCATTTATTTGCACGTCAGGAGATTTTTGAGGAAGGAAACGGTTGTTTTTTTGAGCGGCTAAACGAATATTGATCCGGTAGTATTCAAAGTTTAATTTACGGGTGTCAATTTCCTTACGGTTGTAGTAACGTTCAACTTCTGGTAAGTAAAGGGGTTGTAAATCCAAACGGTAATCATCATCATCAGAGTCCCATTTTATTTTAGTACCCCAATCTAAGTAATAGTCTTTTAAGTTATTGTCTTGCTTGTAAATGGAATTCATGCTTAGCCAGTCTTCCTGGGTTATTTGAAAGCTTTGAGCTTCACTATTTCCACCAGCGGCAAGAAGAACACGGGCAAGTGAATCCCTTACCCAATACACAAACTGCCTGTATTCATTGTTTGAAATTTCGGTTTCATCAATATAAAAGGCCTGAACAGAAACCATTTTTGACTTTTGGGTATGGGCATAGGTCACCTCTTCGTCATTTGGCCCCATATGGTAACTACCCATTGGAATATATAAAGTTCCATAAGGATCTGGCTGGTACCACTGTTCACGGTCTTGAACACCAATCAACTCACCGGTGTAGGAACTACAACCGGTTAAGAGTGCTATGAATGATGCCAGAATCAGTAATTTTTTCATTGTAGTGTTTTGTTTAAATAAGAAACAAAAAATTTCTTTTTTGTTTTAATTTCAATACCGTTTAAACTACATCAATTTCCGATGAAAAGTTATTAACACAGTTGTTAGTACTGAAAGTTTTAACGTAACCACTTTCTAAAAGTTACAAAAATGCTATTTTTTTTTAATCTTCCAAATACCTTACGTTACCGTGCCCCTGTTTTTGAGGAGGTTTTACGGCATTAATACAGTATGTTAACATGATTTCGTGGGTGCCTGAACTGTAGCCCTTAAGCTTGGAAGTTGTGACATCATAAGAGTAGCCAATTTTTAGTCTTCCCCTTTGAAAACCAAGCATTGGGGCTATGGCGTCTTGCACCCTATAGGATGCTCCAAGCCAAAAAGTATGGTTGAAAAGGTAACTTAAATTAACATCTAATTGCGACACAGTGCCGTCTGATTTCACCTTTATATTTGGTATTATTTCGTCATTGCCATTTGGCATCAGGAAATGGTAACCTGCAATTATATAGTAATGCCTTGCCATCTGAAATTTTAAGGCGTAACCTACGGTTGAAGAGGTTGTTTCTTTTGCCCCAACAAGATCCTGAGCAGTAATATGTGAAGCAGATAAGCCAACATACATGGTTCCAGGAACTGTAAAGTATAAACCAAAGCCAAAATCAGGGCTTAATTTATTGAAGGCAGGAGCATTTGTCCCTTGCCCGCCAGAGAGTGGGTTATTAGGAATAGAAGGGTCATTCAATGTTTGAGGAGCAATCCAGTTACCATTAATCCTCTTTTGAAGGATACCTGCATCCAAGCCAATACTGAAGCGGGCTGTTTTACCACTGGGTAATTGCCAGTTTTGTTGAAAAGCACCAGCAACCCGGGCAGAAGTAGTATTATCGAAACCCAGCTGATCATTCATGACAGTTAAACCAACACCTATAACCCCTATGTTGATAGGAATAGGCATGTCAAAATTAATTAAGCCGGTTTTTGGAGCACCTGGAAAATTTACCCATTGCTGACGATAAAGTCCGCCAAAGCAAATAGCATCACTAGTCCCTGCATATGCTGGATTGTAAGCCAGCCTGCAATGCATGAATTGTGTAAATTGAGGATCCTGTTGCGCATAAGTTGAGGTCAAAAAGCCACTTATCGCTAAAGAAATGGTAGTAAGGGTTTTTCTCATTTAATTCAGTTTAAAATTAATGCATAGCATAATAACTTATGTTACTACAGGGATATAGAGCTAACAAAAATACACAAAGAATTTAGAAATTCAAATTTTTCAACAAAAATCTTGTTGAAAACAAATTTAGTGATTTCAATGAATTGGCGATTAGTACTTGTCTGAAAAAATAGTCTGCTCAACAAAGTTTTTGAAATGTTTGCCACCATCTGTCTGGAATTTCATCCTTACAGGCGATTTCATAATCACGGAAGGAACAAGGAATTAGGGTATGTCGCTCGAATTTTAACTTTTCGTTATTCGGATAGGGAACTTCCATCCACCACCTGTCACTTTTATTGCTTTTATAGAAATTTATTTCATACTTATTTTCCTGCAAAAATACATGAAACCTTGTGTAATCCGCACTTGTGCGAGTTGGGAAATCTTTTTTCCGGTAATAATATCCATCCAGAAAACACCAAAACATTTGTGCAATTAAAGATGCAGTTTTTCCCTGAACATCAAAGTGAGGGTTAAACTCGTAGATACCGATGGAACTTAGCTTGTCATTCATGCCAGCGTAACGCATCATCTGACAGGCTTCTTCAGAGTAAAAGCCATTGGCAGAAGCTTCAGCATGTGCCGGCGCATCGGCATGTTTAAGACAGGAAATGTCAAAGCTTAACATATCCGCATGCCGGATAATGGGTTCAGCTTCCTGAATATTATCCCTGATTTCGCCCAAACGATAAGTGTCGAAGAAAAGTTTTGACATCATGTTTAACGCACCCGGATCTACTAAATAGGTTTGATAACCAATCTGGCTGTAATTAAATAGAAAGTTAGGCTGGTGTAGAATTATTTTTCCGAGGAAAGATTTATTGGTGATTTTTTCTTCTGGATTTCCCAAATCAAAGTCACTGTCAATGGTGACCATATTAATGGTTTGTTCCAGTTTTTCATAACCCCTGAATTGGGCATAGGTAAGATCTTGCGACCCCCCCAGAATAAAAGGAATGACCCCTTTTTTTACCAGGAACTGAATACTTTCACTTAAGGCAAAGTAGGTATCCTCCACTTCAAATCCAGGTAAAATATTGCCCAGATCGGCAATCCGGCAATTAAAACTACCCGGATACAAGCGATAGAGGTATTTACGTATAGCATCCGGATGCCTGGCACCAACATTGTTAATGGAGTAACGGTCTTCACATACTCCTATTAACACTATGTCTGTTTCTTCCAAATCCGGGAAATTACCCACTGATTGGTAAATATTCAGCAAGTTTCCAAATTGGTTTTTCTGATAGGGTATTTCTTCCGAAATACGGATCAGATCTATAGTACGAAAGAAGTGTGAAATGTCTGACATGGATGAAAATACGCTATGCTAACGAAAGTATTAAATCATTTAATACACCATAATTCATAGAATAAAAGAAATTAACAGCATCACTTGGAAAAAAATACTGTTGCAAAAAGTAATGAATACCCAACAAAATTTTAATGTAAGCCAGGGTTCGGCCTAATTTTTAGCCACATTAGTCAATATTACTGACTATAGCGGAGCAGCACAGGTAAAAATCTAACAACCACTATAGTTATACAGTGGCTAAAAAAGCGTATAGCACATTCTGAAACAGAACTTAAACAAACACTTACAGAATGAAATTATTTTTTAGTTTTTTTCGTGGCTGCTTTTTTCGTTGCTTTTTTCTTTGCCGGGCTTTTCTTTTTTTCACCAGCCTCACTTGTTTTGGCTTTTTTAGCCGCCTTTTTGGGAGCTGCCTTTTTACCCTTAGTTAGTGTTTTTTTTGCTGAAGCGTTAGCTATTACCTGCTCATAAGCATCTATACCTCCAATTAGCTGTACTATATCAGCGAAACTTAATTTAGCTGCTTCCGTTGATTTAGGTATTCTGAAGTTTACCTTACCTAAAGCGATGTAGGGACCCCACCGCCCGTTTAATACCTGCAGATCTGGGTTTTCATCAAAAGTCTTAATGATTTTTTCCGCGTCCGATTTTCTTTTGGCTTCAATTAACTCAATGCAACGAGGTAATTCCACTTCAAACGGATCGTCTTCTTTTTTCAGGGAAGTAAAGGTGTTGTTGAATAAGATATATGGACCAAAGCGACCGATGTTTACTTTTACTTCTTTCCCCTCATATTCACCCACAATGCGGGGCAGTTTAAATAGCACCAGGGCTTCCTCCAGGCTAATGGTCTCCATACGCTGGTTAGGCCTGAGGCTTGCAAAACGAGGCTTTTCAGCTTCGTTATTTCCTTCTCCTATCTGTGCCAGCGGACCATAACGTCCAATACGTACATAAACATTTTTGCCACTTACCGGATCAATACCCAGCAGGCGCTCTCCGCTTGCCCGTTCACTATTGTCAATAGTTTTTTCAACATCCGCATGAAAAGGCTTGTAAAAGTCTTTCAGCATCTTTGTCCAGTCAATTTTGCCTTCTGCAATCTCATCAAATTCCTGTTCCACTTTAGCAGTAAAGTGAAAATCAAGAATACCCGGAAAGTATTGCAGCAGAAAGTCGTTCACCACCATGCCTATATCTGTAGGGAACATTTTTGATTTTTCCGCACCGGTATTTTCTGTTTTTATTTCTTCTTTTATTTCCTGCTTATGCAGACTTAAGACAAAATAATTTCTGGGAGTTCCTTCGCGATCCGTTTTTTCAACATAAGTTCTTTTTTGTATAGTGGATATGGTTGGTGCGTAGGTAGATGGACGGCCAATTCCCAGTTCCTCCAGTTTTTTTACCAAACTGGCTTCCGTGTACCTGGGAGGATGATGGGTAAAACGTTCAGTTGCCGTTATCTCATTTACCTGTAATTGATCCCCGACCTGCATGGGCGGAAGCATGGAGCTGTTTTCTTCTTCATTGTTTTCTTCATCGGAACTTTCCATGTAAACCTTTAAAAATCCGTCAAACTTTAGTACTTCACCCTGGGCAACAAATAATTCATTGCTGGTTGAAAGGGTTATTTTTGCAGTGGTTTTTTCCAGCTCAGCATCCGACATCTGGGAGGCTATGGTACGTTTCCAGATCAGGTCATACAGGCGTTGTTCATTCCTTTCACCGTCTATGTTCTGATTTTCAATATAAGTGGGGCGAATGGCCTCATGGGCTTCCTGAGCTCCTTTGCTTTTGGTTTTGTATTGACGGGCCTGGTAGTATTTACCTCCGTAGTTGTTGTTAATGGCCTGTTTGGCTTGTTCTAAAGCGGTTTCGGAAAGATTAACCGAGTCGGTACGCATATAGGTTATTTTTCCTGCCTCGTATAATTTCTGAGCAACTACCATGGTTTGAGCTACCGAAAACCCTAATTTCCGGGCAGCTTCCTGCTGCAGGGTAGAAGTGGTAAAAGGTGCTGCAGGAGAACGTTTGGAAGGTTTTGTTTCAACAGAAGAAATAGTGTAAAGAGCCGCTTTACATTTTTCCAGAAAACTCATGGCTTCCGACTTGGTGGCAAAACGTTTATCGAGTTCAGCTTTCACAATACTATTGCCTTTTTGGAACAGGGCAATAACCCTGAAAGCGGAAGTAGAATTAAACTGATGTATTTCCCTTTCCCGTTCTACAATGAGTCTTACCGCTACGGATTGCACGCGCCCGGCCGATAAACTGGGTCTTACCTTTTTCCATAAAATGGGAGAAAGCTCAAAGCCCACCAACCGGTCTAATATTCTTCTTGCCTGCTGGGCGTCTACTAAGTTTTTGTCTATTGTTCTTGGATTTTGTATGGCCTTAAGTATAGCGGGTTTGGTAATTTCATGAAAAACGATGCGTCTTGTGTGTGCCTCTTCCAGTTTAAGGGTTTCAAATAAATGCCAGGAAATAGCTTCTCCCTCCCGGTCCTCATCGGTGGCTAACCAAACCGTCTCTGCTTCCTTGGCCAGTTTCCTTAATTCTGTAACTACTTTTTCCTTGTCGGGACTAACCTCATAGGTCGGTTCAAACCGATTTTCTATGTTAACACCAAGTCCTTTTTTTACAAGGTCCCGCACATGGCCAAAACTTGATTTTACTGTAAAATCCTTTCCAAGAAATCCTTCAATGGTTTTTGCTTTTGCAGGGGACTCAACGATAACGAGGTTTTTCGACATATTTAAAGAAGCTTTTTAATGAAAATCAAAATAAGTTAGCACATTAACGGACAGTTTAAAACCACCCCTTCACAAGATATAAAACGTGCAAAGAAAAAAAATAAAATTGAAAAAATCCAAAACTAAACTTAAATCATGATCTAATAAACCTGTTTTGAAATGAAAGATCAGTGTCATTATTCAGGAAAACTATTTCAGAAAGCAAACCATAAAAGCAAAGTGCCAGCGCTTGGTATTGATTCTATATCACTCATTATCAGTCAATAACACATGTAGAAATAATTTAACATTGCTTAGTAAAAAGGAAGTGTCAATTTGGCAGTTTTTTATTAGTTTTGTCCTTCAAACTTTTTTGCATGCAAGTAGAAAATAAAGTTATAGATGAAGCGCGTCAGGGAGAACAGATGGAAATGAAAAGTGCTAATGGTAGTAAAAAGCTTTTCCTTGAGAGTTATGGTTGTCAGATGAATTTTTCGGACAGTGAAATTGTTGCGTCAATTTTAGTAAATGAAGGATATAGTACCACTAAAAATCCTGAAGAGGCCGATGTGATTTTTGTAAATACTTGCGCCATTCGTGAAAATGCAGAGGCGAGGGTAAGGCAAAGGTTGCAGGATTTTAAGAAGGTGAAACAGAAAAACCCAGGTACGGTAGTTGGGGTATTGGGTTGTATGGCGGAACGATTAAAATCACAGTTTCTGGAACAAGAGAAACTGCTGGATTTGGTTGTAGGACCGGATGCTTACCGGGACTTACCTAATTTATTAGAACAAACCGGAAGCGGTCAAAAGGCAGTAAACGTAATCTTATCCAAAGAAGAAACTTATGCCGATATAACCCCAGTGCGGTTAGATAGTAATGGTGTTAGTGCTTTTATCAGTATTACCAGGGGTTGTGATAACATGTGCAGTTTTTGTGTAGTGCCTTTTACCAGGGGCAGGGAAAGAAGCCGAGACCCGGAGAGTATTGTAAACGAAGCACAGGAACTGTTCAATAAGGGATACCGGGAAGTTACTCTTTTAGGCCAGAATGTAGATTCCTATTTGTGGGCAGGAGGAGGCCTGAAAAAAGAAATTTTAACCGAAGAACAAAGAAATGTGGCTGTTAATTTTGCCCGCTTGCTGGAAAAAGTAGCTTTAGTGAGCCCTTTGTTGCGGGTGCGGTTTTCTACTTCTCATCCCAAAGACATGACCAATGAAGTATTAGAGGTAATGGCTAAGTATGAAAATATTTGCAAATACATTCACCTTCCGGTACAAAGCGGCAACAGCAGGGTGCTGGACTTGATGAACAGGGGCTATAGCCGTGAATGGTACCTGGAAAGAATGTCGGCTATCAGAAGAATTATACCGGATTGCGGAATTAGTACAGATATCATAACTGGTTTTTGTTCCGAAACAGAAGAAGAGCATCAGGAAACACTATCCCTGATGCAGGCTATTCAATATGATTTTGCCTACATGTTTATGTACAGTGAAAGGCCCAAAACATTAGCGGAACGAAAGTATGCCGATGACATACCTGAGGAAGTTAAAAAACGACGTCTGCAGGAGGTGGTAAGCCTTCAGCATACTCATAGCGCTTATAGAACCAAAGCCGCAGTAGGAAAAACGTATAAGGTGTTAATTGAGGGGGTGTCAAAAAAATCTTCAGAACAATTTTGTGGAAGGAATTCTCAGAATACCACGGTTGTTTTTGATAAAGAAAATTATCAGATAGGAGAGTATGTAGATGTGGAAGTGTTAAGTTGTACCAGCACCACTTTAATTGGTAAAGCCAGGGGCAGAAGTGTTTAACAAATGATACAGGCCCTTTAAAAGGCCGATTTTAGAATATAGAAATATGACAATTCAGGATGTAAAACAGCGGTTTGGTATTATTGGAGCTTCTCCTCTGCTGGAAAGGGCAATAGATATTGCACGCCAGGTGGCTCCTACTGATTTAAGTGTTTTAATTACCGGAGAAAGTGGTACAGGAAAAGAGGTGTTTCCGCAAATCATTCACCAGTTCAGTATGCGTAAACACGGGCCGTACATAGCTGTAAACTGTGGTGCAATACCAGAAGGAACAATCGATTCAGAGCTCTTTGGTCATGAGAAAGGATCTTTTACCGGGGCACATGAAGCGCGCAAAGGGTATTTTGAAGTAGCGAACGGAGGAACCATATTTCTGGATGAAGTAGGGGAATTACCCTTGGCCACACAGGCGCGACTGTTACGTGTGCTGGAAACAGGCGAATACATCAGGGTAGGAAGCAGTAAAGTGCAGAAGACAGATGTAAGGGTGGTAGCCGCAACCAATATTAATTTTGCACAGGCCATAGAAAAAGGAAAATTCAGGGAAGACCTTTATTATCGCTTAAATACAGTACCCATTAACCTTCCTTCTCTGCGTGAAAGAAAGGAAGATATATTCCTGCTCTTCCGTAAATTTGCGGCAGACTTTGCTGCCAAGTACCGTATGCCGGTTATAAAACTGGATGCTGAAGCAGAGCATTTACTCAGCTCCTATTATTGGCAGGGTAATGTACGGCAACTCAAAAACATTGCAGAACAAATCTCTATCATTGAAAAAAACAGGGAGATAAACGCCGCTACTTTACAAAAATACCTTCCACAAAACAACGGGAGTACCTTGCCTAGCCTGATTAAAACAGAGGGGACGGGAGCCAATGAGTTTTCGGAAAGGGATCTTTTATATAAGGTGTTGTTTGATATGAAGAAAGATTTAAATGACCTGAAAAAAGTGGTGCATGGTATGATGCAGTTCAATCACGGACAGCAGGGGCACTTATCTAACGACGATGTGCAATTAATTAACCGCATGTACACGGAAACCGCAGCTCATGAAGAAACTCCGGTAACCATACATCAGCCTGCTATTATTCCTGGCAATAATCCGGCTAAATACAACGAACCTATACTTATCGAAGAATCGTTATCGTTACAGGATAAGGAAATAGATATGATTAAAAAAGCCCTGCAAAAATTTAAAGGAAAAAGAAAACATGCTGCCCGGGAATTAGGGATTAGCGAGCGAACTTTATACAGAAAAATAAATGAATACAATATTAAAGATTAGATCTGCTCTCTCGTATAAAAAATTTGTAGGCGGAATAGTTCTGCTGCTGCTGTATTCCTGTGGTGGTATGAAATATGGATTTAAAGGGATGTCTATTCCACCCGAAGCCAAAACGGTTTCGGTGGCTTACTTCAAAAATAACGCAGCAATGACCAGCCCGGTAGAATCACAGAAATTCACGGAGAAATTGAGGGATATGGTTTCTGCTCAAACAAATCTGGCGCTTACCACTCAAAACGGTGATTTACAATTTGAGGGATTTATTTCCGGGTATTCTGTTACGCCGGTAGCTATACAAAGCACAGATCAGGCGGCTGCTAACCGTTTAACCATAACGGTGAACGTTAAGTATACCAATAAATTTGAGGCGGTAAAGAATTTTGATCAAATATTTACCCGTTTTGCAGACTATCCGGCCTCCAAGAACCTTCCTGAGGTGGAGAATGGATTATTAGAAGAAATAAACCGTCAATTAACGGAAGATGTTTTTAATAAAGCATTTAATAACTGGTAAAACAGGTAACGGATGAAGCTGGAACAATTTGTGCAATTAGTGAAAGAGCCGAATTTGCTTAATGAGCAACATATTGCTGAATTGGAACAAATCATCAGAACCTATCCGTATTTTCAAAGCGCTCAGCTATTATACGCCAAAGCATTAAATAATACTAACCATATTCAGTACCACCAGGTGTTAAAAAAAGCGGCAATTATAGCCGGCGACCGCAGGGTTTTGTATCATCTCATTCATAAAAAAGAAATAGTTGCCGCCACCGAGGAAACGGATAAATCTTCAATAGTCACTACTATCTACAATAGTCAGGAGAAAAAGCAAGCGGTAGATGTAGAAAAAGAAAAGCAAGAGGCAGATGAGCAGGAACAAAAAATTTTGCAAGCTATTGTAGAACTTAGTCATTTTAACTTCTCTTCACCCAAAATGAGCGAGTTAATATTTGAACCTGTTTCCCCGGAATCACAAGAGGTAAAAGAGCATGATGAGCAAAGTTTAAGCAGGGAGGAAGTGAAAAAAATGGTTATACCTGGCCCGGATTATACAAAAAACGAGACGAATATAGATGAAGTGGTGGCCACACAGGTGGTAACCGCCTTTGTGGAGAAAGAGGTATTAAAGGTAACAGAGGTGGAAAAGCCGAAAGCAGCTGAAGAAAGCAGTAAAGAAGGTGGGGAAGAAATTGAAAAAAGCAGAAGTTTTCAGGATTGGTTAAGAAATTGCAGAACAGAAAAACAACCTGAACCTGACAATAGCCAGAAAAAAGAAGAATTAATTGCTAAACCAACAAAAGACACAACAGAAAAACCAAAGGAAAAACAGGGTGAGGAAGCTGTGCTGGCTCCCAGGAAGCAAACAACGACCAAGAGCAGGATCATCGATGAAGTGATTAAGAAAGAACCCAGGATTTCTCCCATTAACCCCGACAAACAGTTTTATTCTGCGGTAAGTACAGCTAAAAACAGTATTCTGGAAGATGAAGGGCTGGTAACCGAAACATTAGCGAAAATTTATGCCGCACAGGGTAATTATAATAAGGCAATACGGGCTTATGAAATTTTATGCTTGAAATTTCCCGAAAAAAGTGTTTACTTTGCATCCCTTATGAATGAAATAAAGGCAAAATTAAAATAATAACATGAGCGCATTAGTTTCAACTTTAATTATTATCGTATGTCTGATTCTAATCTTAGTAGTATTAGTTCAGAACAGTAAAGGCGGCGGTTTAGCCAGTGGCTTCGCTTCTAACAACCAGGTAATGGGTGTAAGAAAAACAACAGATATTTTGGATAAGGCAACCTGGGGTTTTGCCATTGCTTTGTTTGTCCTGTGTTTACTTGCAGCCCCAAGTTCTCAGGCAGGAGCTGGTAACGAAGAAAGTAAGTCGGTGACCAAAGAGAAAGCGGAAGGAATGAGTTTGCCGGCACCTGCAAAGCCTGTAGCTCCAGCTAATCCGGCACCAACTGCACCAGCGGAAAAAAAATAATTGAAAGGGCTTCAAACAAATGTCAGGTTGTCAGAAAGCTTCCTGACATTTTTTATTTTATATAGATAAAACCTGAAAAATTGACTACTAGTCGCCTTAAATAGCACATTGGCATAAAATGTGACTTAAGCCAGCAAAATTGTTAAACCTTCTAAAAACAAACAATATGAGTAAAGTAAGCATAAAACCATTAGCCGACAGAGTTGTTGTTGAGGCTGCCCAGGCAGAAACAAAAACTGCAGGGGGAATTATTATTCCGGATACTGCAAAAGAAAAACCTCAGAGAGGAAAAATTATTGCAGTGGGTAACGGTAAAAAGGATGAGCCACTAACTGTTAAAGTAGGTGATTCGGTTCTTTATGGCAAATATTCCGGAACTGAAATTCAAATCGACGGAAAAGAGTATTTAATCATGCGTGAGAGCGATATCTTCGCAGTGATCTAATTAATCACGGAAATTTAAATTAACAAATAAGTAACTTCTAAATAATCAAAATAAAAATGGCAAAAGATATAACTTTCAACCTTGAAGCCCGTGATGCCCTGAAAAAAGGGGTAGATGCTTTGGCAAATGCAGTTAAAGTAACCTTAGGTCCTAAAGGACGTAATGTAATTATTGATAAAAAATTTGGCTCACCGGTTATTACCAAAGATGGTGTAACGGTGGCTAAAGAAATTGAACTATCCGATGCGGTAGAAAATATGGGTGCCCAAATGTTGAAAGAAGTTGCGTCTAAAACCGCTGACATTGCAGGGGATGGAACAACTACAGCTACCGTGCTTGCTCAGGCAATTGTTACCACCGGATTAAAAAATGTGGCTGCTGGTGCTAACCCTATGGATTTAAAGCGTGGTATTGATAAAGCTGTTACTGCTGTGGTACAAAGCCTTCAATCACAATCGCAGTCTGTTGGAAACGATAATAAAAAAATTGAGCAGGTAGCTACTATTTCTGCTAATAATGATAGCGCCATTGGAAAACTTATTGCCGAAGCAATGGCAAAAGTGAAAAAAGAAGGAGTTATTACCGTTGAAGAAGCTAAAGGAACTGAAACTACTGTTGAGGTAGTTGAAGGTATGCAATTTGACCGTGGGTATATTTCTGCTTACTTTGTTACAGACACAGAGAAAATGGAAGCCGTTCTGGATAATCCGTTAATTCTGATTTATGACAAAAAAATTTCTAACATGAAGGAATTGCTTCCGGTGTTGGAAAAAGCGGTTCAAACCGGGAAACCCGTTTTAATCATTGCAGAAGATGTTGACGGCGAAGCCCTGTCTACTTTAGTAGTAAACAAAATCAGAGGATCATTAAAAATTGCAGCAGTTAAAGCTCCGGGATTTGGAGATCGCCGTAAAGCTATGCTGGAAGACATTGCTATCTTAACTGGTGGAACGTTAATCAGCGAAGAAAGTGGCTTTAAATTAGAAAATGCTGACCTGAGTTTCTTAGGGAAAGCTGAAAAAGTAACCATTGATAAAGATAATACTACGCTTGTTGGTGGTGCTGGTAAAAAAGCAGATATCACTGCCCGTGTAAATCAAATTAAAGCTCAGATTGAGAATACTACTTCTGATTATGACCGCGAAAAATTACAGGAACGTTTGGCTAAACTGGCCGGAGGTGTTGCTGTGCTTTACGTTGGTGCTGCTACTGAAGTAGAGATGAAAGAGAAAAAAGACCGTGTAGACGATGCTTTAGCCGCTACCCGTGCAGCCGTTGAAGAAGGAATTGTACCGGGAGGTGGAATTGCTTACATCCGTGCTATTGGTTCATTAGAGAAATTAAAAGGAGCCAATGAAGACGAAAATACCGGTATTGCCATTGTAAAACGTGCTATTGAAGAACCGCTTCGCCAGATTTGTGAAAATGCCGGAATTGAGGGATCTATTGTGGTGCAAAAAGTAAAAGAAGGTAAAGATGATTTTGGATACAATGCGCGTACCGATAAATTTGAAAATCTGTTAAAGGCTGGCGTTATTGATCCTACTAAAGTAACCCGTGTTGCTTTGGAAAACGCTGCATCCATTGCCGGAATGTTATTAACTACTGAATGTGTGCTTGCCGATAAAAAAGAAGAACAACCAGCTATGCCTAACCCGGGAATGGGTGGAGGAATGGGTGGAATGATGTAAGCGATCATCATTCAAACATAAACGGGTCGTTTCGAAAGAAACGGCCTTTTTTTATATGGGCCATACGGGGTAGAGTAAAATTTCCCTGGCTTGCACAGCCTTCATTCCCGTGATGCGGTGGTGGTATCAATCAGTTCTATACTTTTGTTATTAGCTATCCAAACTTACAGTAAGTTGAGGTATTGAACCCTGCTTCTCCCATTCCGCCGTATATGGATTATAAGAACATTTAAAGGGCTTGCTAAACATATTGGATGTATCACTAAGGTATGCCCGGCAATCGGTGCAAACATAACGCAATTCACAATCCCGGCACACTTCAATCTGATCTTTCCTGATATTCCATTTATCCCTAAACCCTTCGGTGTATAGTGCATCAGAAAGTGTTGTAGTAGTTACATTGCCAAATGATGCTTGCATAGAAGGGCAATTTTTTATTTCGCCTGAACTATCTATTGATATTTTTCGGTTTAAACAACCATTAAATAATTTATTCTCAAAAAAATTATTTACTGAAGGAATACTTAACTGCGACTCAGTAATTAGGGCTTGTTCTTAAACTGAAAATCGGACAAAATTTAATCTGTAAAAAAAAGACAATATTAAATTTTTCATCCAAAGGAGTACTCTCCTTGATAATTTCTCAAGGTTGAGTACCAGTATTA
>JACCDP011557940.1_pt1 | contig 14388 bp, 16 predicted proteins | sample 7445841 | NCBI WGS metagenome assembly JACCDP01 (sample SAMN15323441, study PRJNA562643) | freshwater metagenome | isolation source: river surface water | place: USA:Blue River Watershed | collected 2017-08-17 | reverse complement strand
GTCTATTCTTCATCATCTACGCGTACACCCACAATATAATTAAAATTGTCCATCCAATTAATAATATCACGACGATCGGCGCGACAGAAAGCTCCAAACTCAATAAGTTTCTGAACAAAAAACCACATACGGCGACGGCATTCTTTGCGACTGATCATTGTTTTTTCTTTACGAATCCAAGACTTCTGGGCTTTCAAATAACTCTTCAGTTCGCGTAGTTGTTCATCGGTCAGTTCATCCTCGGAGGCTTCTTTCCCCCAGTGGAGGCCTTTGACTAATTTCTCTCCATTATCGCCTTCACCGTTACCTAGGTTGACACGAAAAAGGTCGAAGAACTTATAGGTGTATGTTCCAGCATCACCGAGTCCTTCAAAGAAGTCTTTGTATTCGGCTTGAAAATCCATACTAGTCTTGTTTCTTCGGTTCGGATTTAGACTCAGGAGGAGGAACTAGGATCAACTGCTTTTCTTCGATAACGTCTCCATTGTCCAATTTATACCAAACGGAGACAATCTTGGCTCTCTTGGTAGCCAGGAACCACCCATAGGTTCGCCCTTCTTCACCATCCCACCTCTCATATTGTACTGTGTCACCAACTTTGTAATTCATACTATATGATTTACAAAAGAGGTTTCAAAATTCAATTTTTTATTTATGATGTTTATTTTTTAGAAAAAAGTTTGAAGGTACCTTTCTTAGCGACATAACCCATCTTTTTGAGTTTTTTGATAGCCTTTTGACCAGCGGCGTGTTTCTTCTTGGAAACAATGCGGCCTTTCTTGGTCTTCATCAAATCCTTTTTGGTCAAGCCACCGGAAGTGTGCTTGGCCGTGCCGTGGTAAACTTGAGCCTTGGTACCAACAGCAGGCATTTTACCACCCATCATATTGTTATTACGACGCATAGACATATTATTCTTGCGCATAGTCATATTATTACGACGACGCTTACCACCAGTCATAACTTCATTACCAGAGGCATCCATTTCAGAGCCACCATACATATTATTACGACGCATAGTCATATTGTTTCTGCGTTTACGCATAGTCATATTATTACGACGACGTTTGCCACCGACGGTGACTTCATTCCCAGAGGCATCATTAGTAGAGTTCATTTCTATACTTTACGCGAAGAAATTAAAACATGGACAATCGGGGAACTTTTCCTGCTTCAATTTCTTCGATTAAATCGCGCATCTTTTCGGGGGTATAGATTCCTGCGAAGTGGACTAAGAAGTCACCGGGTTCCCATAGAGGTTGATTGGGTAAACCCATCAGATATGCATTGAAACGCTTGTGTTCGTTTGTAACTGTAATATGATTTCTATCGTCTTCATTCTTCTCCATTAGTTTTATAATTCCAGCATTCTCCCACCAGATATGATAAATGACATCTGTCTGCTCATAGACACGCTTCCAAAAGTCTCGCAACCAAGGAGAGTTTCGCATTACAATATTCCCAGCATTGATATGACCACATGAATCATAGGTCATTAACATATCTTTATTTGTCGGTAACAAAGGAAGGACATGATCCTCAAGTTTGAGATCTAGATTCGTAATCAAAACATCAGCGTCACTTAACCATACTATTTCACCATCGGGCATCTTTTCTAGATGGGATAGTAAGAAAGGCACTTTTGACCAAGAAATAGGTCGACTACGATCCCACATATCTTCATTTCCCTGAATATATTGGTATCCGTGTTTATCAGCATAGGTCTGTTTCGATTGAAGGGCTTTGCTTAAACATTTGCGGTAATCCTTTCCAATCGCGAGTGTAAGAATATACATACTAGTCTTAGTTCGCTCTTCATTTTTAGACCAAGAACCATGGTAAAAAATTGAACTTTGGCTATCCGTTTGTAGCGGTAGATATATGAAAGTTAGCAAATCAAATGAATCATTAACATACAAACGAGATGCCGATGGCCATTACATTTGCGAGAAATGTGGATATAGAACACCCTCAACCCATCAATCCACAATGCATTATCATATGAAGAAACATACAAAGGATTTTCCCTATGAATGTTTACTTTGTAAATGCGGTTTCGCACAAAAACAAACCCTTTTAAATCATATGCGAGCTCGACACCCTGAGCAACTCAAAGAAAAAGAAAATATGTTCAAATGTCCAATCAAAGGTTGTACATTTCAAAGTATTACTAAAGGCAACTGTCTCATTCACGTAGCCCGTCGCCATTATTCTGATGCTGTTGAGAATCATCTAGAAACACAAACAGTAGAGACTAAAAAAGTTCATCATTGTGCGTGTTGTACCAAAAATTTCAAAAGCCCCTCAGCCTTTTACTATCATATTCTAAAATGTTTAATGACATTTGATTTAATCGAAAGCAAAGAGATTGAATCGTTAATCTAATCGCTTAGGATATATAGTTTATTTTTTATTGGCATCTGTAATAACATTCATTGATAAAATTAAACTATAGATATGATATCCGAGAGCGGCAAAGCCTAGCAGAGCAAGAAGTTCATACGCATAACGAGGAGTATCTTTTTCATAATAGCCGATATAGAACATAAGAGGACCCACATAGAAGAAATGGATACTATTGATCCAAATTCCCGAAGATCCTGTCATAAAGCGATTCCAACCTTTATAAGCGTGATAGAGTGTTACTATGGCACCAAGGACAAGAAGAACACCGTAGACTGCTTTGGGTGTATTGGCTCTGTTTATGGCTACGTAGAGAAGGAGCGGAACGACAGCAAAAATATGAAAGAGGCTAAGCAATAGGTGTGAATCCATCTACATGTCAGTGAAGGGTTTTCTAGACAAATATTTCGGTAAGGAAGTTGAACAAACGATGGAAGAGAAACGAATACCAAAGGTTACTCCTTTTATCCAGCCCAAAGTCGAAGTGGCTACTCCAAGAACATTCCATATCTTTACGGATGGGGCTTGTTCAGACAATGGGAAACGGACTGCCAAAGGAGCATTTGGTGTTCATTTCTATTCCAAAAAGGGTTCGGGATTGGATATTAGTTGTCCGTTAATGATGAATGAGCCACAAACAAATAACAGAGGAGAACTGAGGGCCATTCAAGCTGCTCTGGATGCGATTGAGCGTTATGAGTCTTTATGGTCAAAGGACTATGACGAATATTGTATTTGGTCAGACTCCGAATATAGTATTCATTGTTTAACAAAATGGGCCTCAGGATGGCGACGTAATGGATGGAAGAAGAGTGATGGAGGAATTATTCAGAATATTGATTTAATACGTCCTATTTATGAAAAAATTGGCCGTATGTCGAGAGTTCGTTTACAACATGTTCGGGCTCATCAACGAGGTCGAGAGAATGAATTTCCCTTTGATGGAAATACTGAAGCCGATCGCTTGGCAAGACAGGCTGTTCTTACGAATTCTTTGCGATAACTAGATGAACGCTTATCTTGCGAATATTTTGAATGCTGTTCAAGGCAAACGGGGTGAAGGTTTCTCGGAGGGTTCTGTGATGCCTGGTAATGGCGTTGGAGCTATCTTTATGATCATACTTGGTCTTCTTCCTATGATATTGTTTGCGTATGGTGCTGCAAAGCTATCCTGGTGTTTGAATCAAAGTTATGGATGGTCTTTCTTATGCTTCCTTTTCCCTGGATTTTACTATCCTTATTATGCTTTCTTCCTCAATCCTCTTTGTGCTGTACCGATGGCAGGTGGTAGACGTCGATAAATTTCTAATAGGTTTGGTTGCCAAACTGTTTAGAAAGTTTAATACTTAGCCTTTTCAGCTGCGCTCATAGAACGCCATTTTTCACCGATTTTACGAGCTACACCAACAACGTCGCTCTTAAGCTCAGGATGTTCCTTCAAGATCTGGGGACGAATCTTATTGGCAAACTTCATGTAGCCGTTAGGACCGCGTTTCTTACCACCAGCTTGATTCTTACGAGTAGCATTATTCTTACGGGAATTATTGCGTCTAGTTCTCTTACCGCCAGCCATTTCTTCTGAACTATCGTTAGATTTTTCTTCCGTAGCTTCAGCAGGCTCGGGTTTAGGTTGAGGTTCAGGTTCGGGAGAGGGAGAAGAAGCAGGTTCAGGTTTATTATTGGCAGCAGGAGAAGGTTTATTCGAATTGTTGCCGTATAGAATTTTTCCATTCTTCATCACCTTCATTTCTTCATCCGCTTCTTTACAAACAATCTTCACAGTTTCACCACAAGGTACGTGAACTTCGTAAGTGCTCATATCTACGCGGTAAAGAGGAAAAAAATTGAACTCTATCTCTACAGTTTTTTACGCATACAAGTAATAATGTCAAGACCAGTGAGACAGAGTGACTATTCGTTGTTGGAGAGTTTCCTGGAGGATCCCAACACAATGAAGATGAGGCAGATGGTGAAGACCAGCTTTCATTTGGCGATGTTGATGAAGAGAGGAAAGATTATGGCGATTGCTAGTAATCGGGTGGGGTCGAGATCGAGGGGGTGTGGGTATGCGAAGTATACCATTCACGCAGAGAGGAACGTTATTAAGCAGTTTGGAGATACAAGTAAGTTGAGAGGATGTGATCTGTTTGTAATGAACATTCACGAGGATAAGATGACTGGAGAGAGGCATTTCCGCTTTTCAAAGCCTTGCCACGGATGTCAGGTTTTCCTGGAGAAGTGTCAGGCAGAGTATGGTTTGAAGAATGTATATTATACTGATGAGCCCTGAGTTCTAAAAGAACTTTTTCAATAATTGATCGGCGTGTTCAAGAGCTCCTTCCATCCACGCCTGTCGGAGTGAGAAGCTCTCTCCACAGCAATAGACTCCAGGCATTGTATCAGGAAATGGATGTAAGGCTTGTTCAGACAACTCTTCTACAGTATAATTACCAGGAAGCCAATAAGTACATCCTTCGTACCAGGGATGCGCCTTGAAAAACAAGGATTCAGGAATTGTTTTTTGTGGAAACTGTTTGCGAATAGCTTTCATTAAATAGTCCTCCAAACCTTCTTCACCCTCTTTGTCTAAGATAGATAGAAGATGACGAGCATCTTTACCATCAGTATAGGATAACATCACAATGCCACAAGAAGGATTGATGGGAATAAAATACCGTATAGGACCTGGAGAGACGGTTCGTCCAATATCGGAGAACCAAGACTCACCTTTCTCTGTGGGAAATACAGCATACGTACGCAATAGAGGTTCCATTTTCAAATGACGTAAGACAGACCAAGTAGAGAAACAGGGGATTTGTTTCAGAGCTTCGGAGTGAAGAGCACAAATCACAGTTTTCGCTTCCCATACCACATCACCCGCTTTTGTCTTGGATTTTACTAAATAGATATCTTTCTCTTTTTGAATATCGGTGACAGTTTGGCCAAGTTGTATATGGCCACCTAACTCTTCAAACTCTTTGACCATTCCTTGTATAAGAGCAGAGAGGCCTTCTTTCACCACTACATACCCATTATAGGTGCCCATTTCATCTTCAAAGGAGTGTAGACCACGATCAGCACGCAAGGTATCCACTTCAGCGCGGTAAGGAAACTGTATTAAAAAATCATTGGCTTTTTCTTTTAATAACATTTGGAAGAGTTCTCGAAGAGTATGTGTAGCAAGAATGGAGGGTTGAAACTGTTGTAGAGAAGGGCCAAACAGTTCCATTAACTGTTCAAATCGGTTGGGTTCCAAGTCTCCTGTCTCCGTAAAAAACTGTTCCGTAGACAAGGGAAAAGTGTTCAGTTTATATTTTTTGATTAAGTCTAAAACTGTCGTATGTGAATTGTGAATCCGTCCTGCTCCATTTTCCCATTGAAGCTGTGTACATTTTCCTTTGACATCCTGTAATGTCTTTTTGAAGGTCACTACACGACCACCTTTGTAATTATATTTCTCTAAAATCACAATATTGGCTTGGGGTCTCTTGTGTAGAAGTTCAATTCCACACCGCAGACCTGCTATACCTGCTCCTATAATCACAATGTCAGCGTTCATCTGTTTGACTTAGACAAACTGTTTTAACCAGTTTATAATGGTCTCCTGAGTAACTTTTTCTTTTCTTTCTTTGGCTACTTCAATATCATATTTTCCCATATACTTCTTATTTTTAATGACAACAAAGCTTGGAATAGAACGTAAAACAGAGTACGCATAGGATTGTTCATTTTGATCGATATCATTTTTATACCATACAGCATCAGGCACAGAAGCAACAATGCCTGGAAGATCAAGAGTTTTACATTTACCACACCAAGTAGCAGTAAAATAAACAACAACAAACGGAGGTAAGGGTTCATCCGTGGGATCACCTCGTCCCATTAACTGTTCAAAGTAACTGTGGCTGGGAAGGTGTATCATCTCGGGTTTCGTCTCCATCTTTTCTTCTGAGTGCTTTTCTTAGAAAAGCAGCGGAGAGTCCGCCGAGAATTAAGAATACAAGGCCACTCATTAAGAGTATATCGTGAATGGGTGTTAAGGCACCACCACCTGATTGGAGTTTTGTAGCCGCTTCCTTGAGTTTCTCAGGATCCGTAAAGGCTGATAGTTTCTCCGTAGCCTCTGTCGCAATTTGTGGTACAGTACCTGCTAGCTTCGCCACACCGTTGGCTGCCGTTTTAGCGGCCGTAACCGTTTTTTCAATCGGAGGAACCACTTGGCATTTGGTGGTATCTAAAATTTCTTTAGGATCAGGAAATCCAAAGAATTTGAGAACAGGCTGGACAAAAATAGCATAGAGGCTCATCGTGGACTTACCTTTCTCCGATTCGATAGTCGCAGGATTCATAATATTTGGAGAATAGCCTGTGGAGTTAAGGAGCAAACTGACAGGTGGAGGACGGACAGCTCCTTCCGTAAAAATCTTTTCAGGTTCCATAATGTTGCGGAACACTTCAAAGAAACCTGCTACAAAAAGGAATGGAATCCAAAAGATACCCCATAAACCAAAAGACAATAAGAATTTGGCTACACCACCTTCCACATCCCCTGCGACAAAATTGCTCACACCAAAAGGCACTAAGCTCGTGAATAAATAAAGAATAAAGAAAACAACCGATAGCCCACCAACTGTACTAGGTCCGAGGGCATCTTTTTCTTTTGTGATTCCACGAAAGTAGTCTAATCCAAGACCTGCTGGACCCGATCCTGGTTTGGATAGTCCATATTCTTTAATAAAGGGTTTGTCTGTGAAGACTTGAACAATATCATAGAAGTACCAGAAGCCAAGTGTAAATACGTTTGTGATGAATTTTAGGATAGCCGTAGAGGGGGAGCGAAAAACTAAATGATCAATTCCAAAAAATCCTGTAAAAGGAAGAGCTGTCACAACCATCAAAACCCAATAGGGTAGTACAGTGCCTCCCCAAAATTTTCCTGATGTGTGTACTGGATAACTAGGAGGTGTCTCCATTGCTATTTAGTGTTAGTCTTTCTCATGTGTCTTAGTTTCCTTAGATTGTAAAGAGTAAACCACCAAAGCCGTCAACAACACGAAGAACATTGTGGTTTGTAGCATAGATACGAGTAGCACAGTTTCCTCGAGCAGGAACTGTGGCTTGATCGGTTGTTAATTGCCAGACAATACTGTCAATACGACTGGCATTCATTGAACCGGTGGGCTGTAAATCTTCAGGTCTGAGAGCAAAACTGTAGAGATAGATGAAGTCTTCGTTAGGAATGACAGTATGTCTCTGCCAAGGTTGAACTAAGCGGAAGTAACCAGCATCGCGTTCTTGAAACCTGTCTTGACCGTCCATTTGTAAAATAGCAGAAGCGAGTAAATCAGTACGTCTACCCACCTGTTGAATAGGTAAATTACTGTAATTGAACCATTCGTGGTAACTCTCCATAATATTTCGTTGAAGGACAAAGATAAATTCGCGTATAGGATGGTTAAATTCCACACGGCACTGGAACTGATTTCCTGATTCGGGTAAACCGATACTAGGTGTATACTGAATCTGTTCAATCAAATATTCATGAGCATTGGAGACAAAACGGCGACGCTCTTCCACATCCAGATAGACGTAGTCTCCCCAAAGTTGCATATTGGTAATTTTGACAGGATTCACAGCCAAGGTATCACAGTTTGTTTGGAGGTCAGTGGTATAGAAAAGTTGTTGAAGAGGTCTGAGTGTAAGATTGATACGAATAGGATGATATTGAAGAGCAAGAAGAGGTAAGAAAAGTCCGGGATTTTTACAGAACCAGAAACGAAGAGGGATATACAGTTTGAGAGGACCATATAAGGTGGGAGGTATATAGCCATCCACTTTACCAATCATATCGTAGAAACCAAATTTCAAATCTTCTGTAGTCGTCAAATTAGACCAGATTTCCATCCATTCACCTGTCTGTTTATCAATTTCCTGTTCACCAATATCAATACTGATTTCAGCAATCAATGCGTGACCAATGGCATTGACATAGGAAACAGGATCGGTGGTTCCAGCAAGGGTCAGCGCTGGAAGTGTGACTTCTAAGAAGACTTGTCCGAGTAAATCCCCTCTGCGAGGAATTAAACAGGTGAGTTTTTTGCCAAAATCTGGGTCACCATCAAAGTACATAGGCATCGATTCCACTGCGAAGTTTGTATAACGTCTATAGACCATTTTAAACCATGTGATTTGAGGATTTCCGGTCAAAAAGATATCTTGTTTTCCTCTTGCCACTAATTGTAAAAGACCGCCTCCAGCTGTCATTCTAATCTAATCTGAGAAAGACTTTCTTTTTAGGAAAAGCATACGCTCAAAACTTCTAGGTGGAAAAGAGAGTAGCCGTATGGACCCCTTTTCACAGTTACGTCGGTCTTATGATACAGATATGTTAATTCTAAGAAGTTTATTTGCGCTCAATCCTGATACTAATTTACCTATTTCTACAAACTTTATTGTGACTACGGATGGAATTGGTGGTTTAGTCTGGATGGATCCCTTTCAAAATTTGAGCACCGCAGGACCAGGCATTGGCTATTTGCCAAGCACAATTTTTGATTTGACTACAAATTTAAGTACATTATCGAGCACAGTCTCCACAATCAATGTTCAATACCAAGCAGGTTTGTCTAGTTTAAGCACAGTGTTAGGGCTTTCCTATATTTCTACAGGTATCTATCTTGACAATCTCACAAGTACTGTTACAGGTTTGGGTTCTAGTGATTATGTAAGTACATTATCCCTTGTCAGCACAACAGGATGGTTTCTTGACCCCTCTCGGTATATATCCACAGGAAACTTAATTAGTACTACTGCTGGATTTTTACCCAATAACAATTTGATAAGTACAGTTGCGGGTCTAGGTTCAGCAGGGTATGTATCCTCTACACAATTACTGAGTACAATAGGTGGATTAGGTTCAATTGGTTATATTTCTTCTACTCAACTCTTGAGTTCTTTACAAACTGTTTCAACATCTCTTTTTTCTTCCCTCCAAAGCACTACACAAGGGTTGGCTTCCGCAGGATACATTAGTACAAGTCAATTAACGAGTACAGTACAAGGTCTAGCTTCAGCTGGCTATGTCAGTTCAACACAATTAGTGAGCACAGTAAACTCTATTTTTTCACCAGCTACCTATGTTTCTACAGGAGCGTTGGTAAGTACAGCTATAGGAATCAGTACAAATCTTGCTACAGCCATTTATATCGACAATGCGGGTAGTATAACCATTAATGGAGGTACAGTTGTGTTTTCCACAGTAGGAAGTGTTGTCTATTTGAGTTCTTTTGTATTTTCATCGATTACATATGAAGGGACCAATGGTCTTGTGACGGCTACAACCTACGATGGAACTCCACCAAGAAGTATGATGTTCTCCACAGCCAATATTCGTCTTGATCAATTCTCCAGTTACATTACTACAAATAGCCGTGTCTATTTGGATTACTATCCAACTTTTGTATTTTCTGGAATTTATCAGGGAGCCTCTGGATATCTCTTAAAGCCAATGAGTAGCTTCTTACAATATGGTACTGGAAACTATCTTACTAGTAATCAAGTGACTAATTGGGTCTATGGAAATAACACTTCGAATACGTTTGGAAATATCTATCAACAAGCAATGAAACTTCAGATCCCAGGATCTGTTATAGCGAATAATTATACCAGTCCTTATATTTTCTGTCATAATTTAGTCAGTAGTTTAACATTTGATACCACAAATGGTTTTAAGAACTGTAACATTGATATTCAAGTAGGTTCCACAAATTCGTTGTTTTTAACAATTCAGAATCTACCCTAAATCAATAGAGGATATGGCATCTAGCCGCAGAACATATGATACGGACGTCATAACTTTGCGCACAGTGTTCGCAAAGAATGTCGTGAATTCAAACATTCCAGCCTTACGTGTGTTAACTGCTGATGGAACAGGTGGGACATATTGGGCAATTCCTAGTAGTCTAGGACAGAATCCAGCATTCAATGAAATTATTACATCGGCAGGAACCTATACGGCAGATTTAAGTTATAATCGCTTTCGTCTTTTTGCTGGAGAGGGCCTTGGAATGGTCAATGGGCCTGCTGGTTCAAATCAAACAACACTCTATGGAAAAGCCTTTACAAATGTGGATGTAAGTGGTGGCAATGCGTTTTATGCGTTTACAAGTAATATTTTGAATCCAACTATTCGTGTGGCCACTACAGGAGCTATTCAAGCCAGAAGTGATCCTGCCACAAATACACTTTTCATTGATGGACCTGTTTCAAATCCTTATATTGTATCGACAGGTCAATATGGGTTTTATCAAGTGAAGGTTACACCTGAGGCCTCTTCCATTACATCCTCTCTTCAAGGATGGACTGGAGATTATATTACAGCGAATTCACCTTCAACTCTTCTTCGTTTTATCGGATACAATGATATTCATCTAAGTACAAATGTGACAACCAATTCCGTCTTCTTTAGCATTAGTACATTTACCAGTCAAGGATATCTTGATACAAGTACAGTAGCAGCAGTAGCCTATCCAAACAGTATTAGTACTGTCAGTAGTCTTTATACCTCTTTGGCCCAATTTAATTCAACAGTAGGCTATTTATCTTCGTATACAGGATTTTCCTTCTCCTCCGTGGTCTCCAGTATTGATGCCCTTGCGATGTCAACAGGTGATGAGTTCTATACTCTTACAGGTTTAATCTTTGCTTGTGTAACGTTGGATCAAGAAGAGTATGATTTGGTCAGTACAGTGACAGGTTTAGGCTCAGCAGGATACTTGTCCACGGGTGGAGGAGCAGTGGTCGGTATTGACCAGTTTAATTCCACGATTGCTGGTCTTGGTTCACTAGGATATCTTTCCTCTGTAAGTACTATTGAAACATCGAGCATTTTTAATACTGGAGCGATCTCCACGTATTCCTTGGAAGTCTTTGGATCGGCTACATTAACAGCATCTGGAAGTACCATTCTCCGTGGTCCAATCTATTTAGCAGGTCCAACCTATATTGAAGGCGCTGTGACAACATCCGAAAGTGCTGGGTTACTCAATATAAATCAGTTGATTTCTAGTTTTGATGGTCTTGGTACTCTTGGGTATATTTCTACAGCATCTTTGATCTCTACAGTGGAAGGAATTAGTCTCAATTCAGGTTCATTGACGTCCACTGTAGAAGGGTTAGGTTCTTCAGATTATGTATCCACTGCTTCTTTGGTCTCTACTGTCGCAGGAATTAGTCTCAATTCAGCCTCGTTGACTTCTACTGTAGAAGGGTTAGGTTCCTCTGATTATGTCTCTACTTTATCCTTAGTCTCTACTGTGGCTGGAATTAGTCTCAATTCAGATTCATTGACATCTACTGTACAAGGCTTAGGTTCTTCTGATTACGTTTCTACTTTATCCTTAGTCTCTACTGTGGCTGGAATTAGTCTCAATTCAGGTTCGTTGACCTCTACTGTAGAAGGATTAGGTTCCTCAGATTATGTCTCTACCTTATCGTTGGTCTCTACTGTGGCTGGAATTAGTCTCAATTCAGCATCTTTGACATCCACTGTAGAAGGGCTAGGATCGGCAAATTATGTGTCTACCTTATCGTTACAATCAACGGTTGAAGGCATTGGTATTTCTACAGGTTCTATCTTGTCTACTGTGACAGGTTTGGGTTCTGCTAACTATATCTCTACCTTATCCTTACAATCTACTGTGACAGGTTTGGGTTCTGCTAACTATGTGTCTACGTTATCCTTACAATCCACCTTCGCAGGTATTGGTATTTCCACGGGTTCTTTATTCTCGACTGTAAGAGGTTTGGGATCCGCCAATTATGTGTCTACCTTATCCTTACAATCCACAGTAGCAGGTATTGGTATTTCCACGGGTTCTATCTTGTCTACTGTGACTGGTCTTGGTTCCGCCAATTATGTCTCCACCTTATCTTTACAGTCAACAGTGGCGGGTATTGGCATCTCCACAGGTTCTATCTTGTCTACTGTGACTGGTCTTGGTTCAGCCAATTATGTGTCTACCTTATCCTTACAATCGACAACACAATGGTTAATAGCCAATCCAGGATATCCTTCTACTGTTTCATCTGTCTATGGTTCTTCCTTTACAACGGGTCTTTTACTCGCTTCTACACTTACCTATGCCAACATTATTCAACAGAGTACACTTACTGTAGCTGGGGGTGATTCAAGAATTTCTTTTAGTAGCGATGGTGTTGTTTGGCAAGCAACCGGTTATGCTGGTGGTGGAAATGTATATGCGATTGGTTATAACGGAACCTACTGGCTAGCAGCTGGTGGTAATATTATATTTATTAGTTATAATGTAAATAATTGGTCAACGCGAGCTTCAGGTGTCTTTAGTCAAGCTGTGAACGCGCTTGTTTGGGGTAATGGTATTTGGGTAGCAGGTGGTCAAAACAGCCCTAGCGCTACACCTACAATCAAATACAGTTTTGATGGCATTACGTGGTATAATGGAACCAATACTTTTGATACTGTATGTTTAGGCATAGCGTTTAATGGATATATGTTTGTTGCTGTAGGTCACCCAACAAATACGATAAAATACAGTTATGATGGAAAGACTTGGATTAATGCATCAGGGACTGTAATTGGTTCTTATGGTCAAGGAATTGGTTGGAATGGCCAGATGTGGCTTGCTGGTGGTCAAGGTCTCAACAATATTAAATACAGTTATGATGGTATTACTTGGGCTAATACAAATGGTAGTTTTGGAACAGGCGCTTATACGTTTGCGTGGAATGGAAACATTTGGGTAGGAGGTGGTCAAGGAGGTAATACATTAAAGTATAGTTATGATGGCATCAATTGGAATGATTCAATGTTGGGTGCGTTTACAACGACCTGTATTGGTCTCTCATGGAATGGAAAAGTTTGGAATGCGTATGGTCAAGGTGGTGGTTCAATCAAATGGAGTAGTGATGGAATTTCTTGGACAAACTCCGTTGGAGGCGTTTTTGCAAATATTGGTCAAAGAGGCCTTTACAATCCAGGACCGATGAGTTTTAGTCAAGGTAATTTAAATATTCTTCCTGATGCTGCGCCATTATACTTAAATTCTACCAATCAAATCTTTATGACCACATCCACCATTAATTTTAACAATACTCTTCGTGTAGATGCTCGTGGGTTTGTTGGTGTGATGTGTAACTCACCCAACGTAACATTGGATGTGAACGGTGTGATTAAAGCTTCTACGATTTTGATTGGAAACTTGTCCAGTTTTTCAACGATAGGTTCCTACGCAAATCCTTCCAGTGTTCGTTTGGCTTTGCTCCAAGGAAATGCCTATAAACCAACCGGTTCTTTATGGGATATCTTTTCCGATCAACGCTTGAAGGATAATATTATAGATGCTGATTTAGATTGGTGTTATTCTGATATTAAGAATGTGCGCCTTCGTCGTTTCCAATATATATCAAGTTACATTGAACAAGCCCAACTAAATGATACACGTGTCTTAGGTTTCATTGCGCAAGAAGTATCCAGTATAATTCCAAAGGGTGTGAATAGTGGCTATGGATACGGATTCAATGATCTTCTTAGTTTGAATGTGGATCAACTTAATATGTCTCTTTTTGGTGCTGTGAAGAAGACTATTCAAGACAAAGAGTTAATGAATTCAACGATTCAAGGGCAGCGTATTGAGATTGAAACCTTACGAGGAACACAGACCTTTATTCTTTCTACATTGGAAGGTCTTCAAGGAAGATAAGTATGATTTCCTCGTTTAGAACTCTTCATCTACAATAGAATGAGTTTAGTCTCGTCAAGAAAAACATATGATACAGATTCAATCACTTTGCGACGAATCTTTACATATGACCTCTCGAATTCACCCTTCTCTACAGGGTTTATTTTAACATCCATTACAAAAGGTGTAGCATCCTTTGTAAGTCCAAATCTTGCTTTGAGTACCATAGGGGTGCCCAATCTTCCGGCTCAATTTAGCACACTAGAGG
>JACCDP010857010.1_pt1 | contig 14389 bp, 8 predicted proteins | sample 7445841 | NCBI WGS metagenome assembly JACCDP01 (sample SAMN15323441, study PRJNA562643) | freshwater metagenome | isolation source: river surface water | place: USA:Blue River Watershed | collected 2017-08-17 | reverse complement strand
CCAGAATCGTCAACGGCCGAGAAACTGCCTGGCCGTTCCACCCTTCCGGGCGCACCAAGCCTTGGCGCGGCTTACCCTGACGCACGAAGATCCAATCTTCGACCACGGCGGCGATTTCATCGAGCTTGGCCGGCGGACGCTGCAGCAGAAAGGCCGTACGATAGAGGGGCTTCATGGGCTGATTCAATCTCGCCAGTGGCTCCGGGCAAGACCATCTAGGGGACAAAGCGATGGCCCACGTCCTGAAACAAGTCCGCCTCCAGAAGACCCTTAAAGAAGGGCTGCGGCGATGCGTCTATCGGCGCTGGGAGGCGGAAGTTAAAGGAAAAATGCTAATCACCAAGACGACTAAGCTGGAGCGAATGTACCGTGGTAATACGCCCTACCCTACAGGATTAATCAAACAAACCAATCAGGGCTTCGCTTCTTCGGCCGATGCATTGTCTGCGCTATATCTGGCCTGTGAGCGCCGGCGAAAACTCGGTTATCGGACGAAGTGACGACTTAGAAAGCCCCGCCAATCATTGGGGCGACCCTCAGTGGCACGTTGGACAACCCCAACAACCCTACGTTCCCCCATGATCGTAATTGGCACGTTGCGTAAACTTAGGCCCAACCACAGCTGGGTGCTCAACTGGTAGTGAAAGCAAAGAGTGACCTCATTACTAATCCTGGAGACGAGCACGGCATCTGGAAAAACATTGCCCGACCAGTCCATGATAATGTCGCCAATCGACGGATCGGGCTCGATTTCTCGGCCGCGTAACAATGAGCCATCAAAAGCGATGACCTGATTATCGCTCGCGACTACCGGTAGCCCCATCATCACATGCTTGGGCAGAGGATAATCCGACCCGAGCGGCGCGAACCCTCCATGCGTAGTCAGTCGCTCAAAAATACCTTGGCTTCCAAAAGTACACACTAGCCGAGGATTTCCTTCGTCTGCAAAGGGCTGATTAACTTTGGCTCCTCGAGGCTGACGACTTCTTATCTCCATCTCGCCGCTTTCGGGCACGCAGATCTGCAGCTGGGGATTCGATGGAGCGAAACCCTTAAAATATATCGGTGCGTTCACGGCTAATCAATTGGCCGAATCACTTCGACCGGAAAATGTCGACAGAAGTCTCCATGCATGGACGTAGGTCCATGTCGCTGGCGCCAATGTGCAGCCAATCGTCCGGGCGCTGGTAGATGTCGAAGCCGCGGCCGATCTTCACCGTCCAGCCATTGCTGAGGACGATGTGTCGGTCGTGCAGGGTATCCTTCACTTCGACAGTGAACTCGACGTCATGCGCTTTCAGGCTTTCCCCGATCGTGCCCAGCTTCGCCATGGCGTCCGCTTTTTCAACTTCGTCTTCGAATTTGGTGATGAGCTTGATCTTCGTGGGCTTCGCCACGCGCACGGCCAGCTCGCAGAAGAGCAGGAAGTTGCGGATCTGATGCGAATGGCGGATGTAGGCGTCCTCGACGACGATCTCTTTCGCTCCTGGCAGGTAAACCCCCATGATTGACTGATAAGAATACCCTACGGCGCCATAATGGATTCGATAATGACGCTCCGTCAGGGCGGGAGCGGGCACGGCTTCCATCGCCGTGGGAGCAGGCGGAGGCGGGATGACAGCCGACGTCGCCACTACTTCGACCTTCGTCGCGGGCGGCGGAAGGGGCGGCGGGGGTGACGTGGGCATCTCACCCAGAGCAGTTAAGAGCGAGGGACCTTTGGCCGTCAGCTGGTTGCTCCGCGCCGGACGCTGGACCGCGGGCGAGTCCTTCGACTCAGGACAATAGACGATCCGATTCTGCCCGGAGGAGTCGATAAAGCTCAGGTTGATCTGGGCGAACTCGTCGTCAGGCTTGAGCTTGTTCAGCTGCTCCTTCACGCGACGACGGCCTTCGACCGCGTACGTGAGATATTCGTCGAGCTCGGCCGGCGTGGGCTCCGAGGCCGGATCCGGGTGCAGCAGCTTCAAGAGCGCGCAGACGGTCTTGAGAACGGCGGTCTGGTCGCGCTGGGCGTAGCCTTCACCCAGCTGGCACTTGGCCTTAGCGTAGGCGAAACGGTTAGTCTTGCGCGCCAGATGATGGAAGGAAGCGGCGAGATACTCGATGATCAGGCCATAGTGCTTCGTCAGGCTCTCTTCCTTAGCCTTGGGGATTTCCCAGCCCGGCACGTAATAGTGGAAGCGATCTTGGATGGCCAAATCGAAGACCCCGTGGAGCGGCTTGAAGAGGTTATACTCGCGCGAGTCCACGACGGCCTGGACGGCGTCATCGATGTTACCGAGGAAGACCATGCTGGCATTGGCCGTCACGCTCGCGCTGCCGCGGGTGAAATTACCATTGGCCATGTACTGCTTCATGATTTGGAACGTTTCGCGATCTTTGACCACGACACCTTCCCCGACCTCGTCGAAGGCCACCACGTCCCAGAAACCGATCAGACCCGGCTTTTTGCGGCCCGCGTTCCACCACAAGGTCGAGGCGCTGGTCGGCGCGCCGAGCAGGGTCGAGTAAGGCGAGAATTCACTGAAGGAGTAGGACTTGCCGTTACCGCGGGGCCCGAGCTCGATATAGTTATAGTTGGACTCCACCAAGGGAAACAATCGGGCCAGGTAATGGAACTTAAGACGGCGGCTCATCTGGCTCGGCTCCAGGCCGAAGGAACGGATGAGGACATCCAGCCACTCCGAAGTAGTGAAGCCCGCCCGGGCCTTGATGAAGGCCTCGAAGTCGAAGCGCGACATCTGGATCGGCTTCAGGTCTTCGATGAAGAAGGCGTAGTCGTCGTCTTCCGTCGGATTGGCTGCTACGGTGCACTCGGCCCAAATGCCACCTTCGTAGATACGCTCGTTCTCATTCTGGTGGAAACGTTCGTTGATGGCGATGCGCCCAGAACCGAAGTTCTCCATGCGTGCCCAGGTCCGCTTCTCCTTCTCGTTGAAGGTCACGTGGATCTTATCGATGAAGCTCTTCTGGCCCTCACGGTTCACGCTAATCTGGGCCCGGTTGGCCTCATCCGGACCGACGAAGCTCCGCTGCAGGGTCTCGAGCACGACCTTAAGGCCTTCTTCGATTTCCCGGACATCGTCCGTCGCACAATAGCGGGAGAGCAGGAACTCCAGGACGAAGGACGGTACGTTGGTGCCCTTCTTCACTCGCTGGAGGAGATCCTTGCGGACGACCCGACCGACGAAGGCCTCGTTCAACTTATGGTCTAGGCTGTCGGTGGTGCTCATCGGTGGAATTGGGTTTCGAGTTCAAGTTTGGCATAGCTCTGCTGCGTCACGGGGTCAACGATGCTCACGGTGAACGGGCCCGCGAAGGCCTCGTCGAGGCGGAGGCAGAAGGAGGAGAGCTGCAGCGGTCGGACCCGCAAGAGCCCCGTCGCCGGATCGGTGTGGTCGCCTTGGACGACCCAGCCGACATCCTTGCCGGCGGCATCCTGAGCGACGATGCGTAGCTCGGCCTCCGTAGCGAACATCTCAGCCTGCGACCAGACGACATCGATGAACGGACGGCGGGTCGTCACGAACTTAGTCTTGCCGCCCTTGTAGAGCGCCGTGATTTCCATCGTCGAACGAGCGGCCGCGGCCGGCGCCGCCAAAGTGACGACCATCCGAGGCAGCAAGTTCTCTTGGAGGGAAATCCCTTCATGGAAATACCCTTTATCGGCTCGGTAACTAGTGAACGCCCGCGGAGTAGCCAGATGCTCAAACTCCCCCGGGATGCCCAGCGAGGTTCGCGCCAGCACGGCGTTAGCCGAATCGGGCGTACCGCGACCCAGGACGCACCGCATAGTCTTCTTGGTCCACTCCCCTTCCGGGTATTCGCACGTCGTCCCCGCGCCCACATCCATGTTAAGCATGAAACCATGATCGGTCGCGATGACCGCGTGCGTGAAGCCCATCTCCTGTAGCTTACGCAACCCCTTCTGCACGTTATTCAGCATTCGAGGAATGATGCGCATGGCCATCTCTTCCGACTGGTGCGCCGCTTCGTCGATACTGCTATCCCGGACCACGAGCAGATTAACGTTATCGCCGATGATGGGACGGCGGGCCGTGAGCAGGTCATCCAAATGGATATCCTGACAACGGTCGCCTTTCTGCTGCTTCATCCAAGCGAAGCGTTTCTGCGGGTCCGTCGCGACCATGTCGCCGAGGTAGGTCGTCAGCTCGCCATCCTTAAGTTTGAGGGAGAGGTTGCCCTTGGCCTTAGGCATCAGGCTGGCCATCCCGATCTCGGTGTAGGTGGGCAACTGGGCGCAAGCGACTTTGAGGTCGACGCGGTAATGCTTGATGAGCTGCTGTTCGAGGTCGCGGGCCAACTCAAAGCGCAACGCATCGACGAGGAGATAGGCGACGCGGTTGGGCTCGCGGGTTTCCAAGAGCGGTTCGACGACCTTGTCGAAGAGTTCACTGTTCTCGACGTATTCCAAGCCGCGCAGCGGCCAACCCGCGGCAGTCACGGCGGCCAAAGTAGCCGCATGCAGTCGCTGGGTGAAGCGGACATACGTCTCACGCGCCTGCGTGATGACGGCATCGAGTCCCTGATGATGTTCGACGCGATCCACGAGCACGCTTTCGAGGTAGCGATGCAGGCGATCGGCTTGGTATAACTTGCCGACGTAATGCTCGACCAAGGCCGGGAGATCGCTGGGGAGGTTCGTGAATTGCGCCACCTTCTCCATTAAGTCCAAGGCCCGCCCGGCGACTTCCCATTCCACCTTCCGGGCTTGATACTCTTCGACATTGATCCACATCGAGCGACGGCGAATCTCGACGAGCGCCCGCGCCTGCGGCCATTCCTGGGCTTGGGCGGCCGCGACGAACTGATCGAGGAAGAAGCTTTCCTCGAAAGCGAAAGTATCACGTTCGCCTAAGCTCCGCATCCCTTTCGCCTGTGATTCCAGACGAAGTTGCTCCGTGAGTCGATTGGCCCGTTCGATGTAGGCCTCTTGGAAGCGACCGGCGCGCAGGCCGTCGCACAGCTGGTAGACGAACGGCTGGGCCTCATCGGTTGCGCGCGGAACGGTCCGGAGGCCTTCGGGCAGATCGACTCGCGAAGAGTCGAAATAGAATTCACTGAACAGCAGCACCAACCAGAGATAATCCTGAAGGCTAGCGAGGTCGGCGGCTGTGGCGGTAACGCCGAGGACATCCTGGATGCACTGCTTGGCCTCCGGCAACCAGCCGAGGTTACTTAGGCGTTCCGCCTGCTCTGACGTAGGACAAAGCAACCCTTCGAAGATCGCGCGCGTGTCGGGGTGGCTCAGGCCTAAGGCCGACTGCAACTGGACAAACTGGGTGCCGCCGCCCAGCGCATTGATCAGGGCAAATGCCGGAGCCACCTGGCCTTCGAAGAGTCGCTGGATGCCCACCGCATTCTCCGGACGGGCGCGGAGGCACAAAGCCTTATATGAGTCACCAGCCCCAGCGGGGAAGACCTCGCCCACCGCTGCCACCGCCGCGAACGGATCGAGTTTCTTACCCTCGTCCGTCAGCGGGCGGGGGGTCGGGGTCCAGATGATCAATGTGTCGATAAGCCGCACACCGAGGTCCGCCAAAGCCAAGGCGGCCGCCGAACGGGCGTCGATGATCGAGGCTTGGGCGTCGATGACCTTCAGGCGGGGCGTAGCCATTGCCAGGACCAGACCGTGATAAAGACCGGCGGGGTCATAGACGACCAGGGCGCGGGCCTTATCGGCGCGCGGTCTCAGGATTTCGTCCTGAATAAAGGTTTCGATCGTCATAAGAGTTAAGCAGAAGGAGCGGTTTTCTTGCGCCCTCGAGTCGCCTTGGGCGGCTCCGCCGGACACAGTTCTTCTTTGCCGTGGGCGATGGCGATGGAGCGATCTTTTTTACAGACTTCCACCACGCGATCCGGCCACATCGACATCGCGAGGTGCGCCCAATCGAAATCACCGCGAGCGAGGTCTAGCCAACATGCCTCGAGTTTCGAACGAAAACCTGCATGCCGGAAATACTTCGCCAAGGGGCAGGCAGTGATCAGCACGCCATCGTTTTGATTCGGACGGTAACCCCGGTTGATCAGGTCCAAGAAGTCGGTGCGCATCTCCTCGAGCTCCAGTCGGAGGGCTTCCAGCTCCGCGTCCTTGCCACCCGGCGATGCCCGCCGGTTTTCAATCTCCTGGGAAAGCGTGCGAATCTTCGGCGAGAGGACGTCCGCGATCAGCTTCGGCAGCGACTGGTCATCAAGTTTTGGGTAATAGACCCAAATCGTGAAGTTGCCCGACTTCGTCGAGAGTGGCCAGTAGATGGGGGCTTGGCGGCGGCTCTTAGAGTAGACGCCGAGATGGTCGGCGAAAAAACCTGTAGGCTTTATGAGATAATCTCTAAGCGTAGCCACCTGGAGCTGCAGGCTGAGGGCGCTTTCAGCATCATCACCGAATTCCTTGATGAGGTTGTGCCTCACGGACTCCGCAAAACCCGAGATGGCCTGGGCGTCATCCACCAAATAAGGTCGATGGCCATCGCGGGCGAAGCCCGGAGGCACCGCAGGTAAAGAAGTCAAGGGATCATCCGGCAGCGCTTGGTCGGGTGTGGCAGCATCGGCAATCCAGCGCCCAAATGACATACCGACCGCAAACGAAATCGCTGACCTGACCAAATCCGATGAGCCGGCCTCCTCCGCCTCCTCATCAGCCGCGTTAGCGGGCCGGCTACGTGCTGAATGACCACCAGAAATCGGGGGCACATTACCATAAGCCTGGAGTACTAATTTCTCAATTTGCGAGTGCTTCTCTACGAACTCCGCTTCAAGTCCTGATCGCAACCTCTCCTCCTCAGCGGCCACTTCGGTGAGCGAAGCAGCTTTAACCGCTGGTCGACTAAACCACGGCGAGCGCTCCGACCGAACGGCCAGGCGGCGCCGATTCAGCCAGCACTCTTTAGCAAGACTCTGAATCGCAACTTTCAGCCCGGCCTCAATCTCTGGCACGGGAACGAGCTGCATGACACCCGCGATGAAAAGGGGCATCTCGTCTTTGCCGACATTCAGACGATAGAGGGACTCAAAGAAACTACTGTTGGTAATGCCCAATAAGAACATCAGTTCAGACTCAGGTGCAAAATATTGGAATCCGTTATGTGAGAATACACATCCACGAGGCGTGAGATGGGGTGCCAGACGAAGGGATCGAAGGGTCTGAAAGGCGCCTGGCTTACCATAGAATACGTCATTACGGATTACCGAACCGCTAAATTCACGTAGTTCTTTGCCAGCGGCGGCCCAATTGATTTTCACAAAGATATCGGCATAGTAGGGGGACACGCCACCACCTTTAGCTAAAGAATGCCAACAGTCGGAGTCAGTAGCCTCCCACCAGCATCGCACGAAGCGGAAATCGTCTCCTGTCTGAAGGCCAACTCGGGCAGTCCTATCCGAAGACTCGAAGGCTGGCAGATTCTTGAAGAGTCTACGGACCTTCTCTTCTACCCAATAAGCGAAAGGGGAATTGGGAACCTGCGCAAAAGAGTCCGCATCAATTATGAAGACTGCGGCGGAACCCTGCCCGGCATTGACCTGACGGACGGATTCTGCCAAAGGACCCGCCGGAGACTCCGTGTTCAATAAGCGGAAACAGGTAAGTTCAGGCATGAGGTTTCAGAAATACGTAAGCAGCGGCTTCGACCATGGCTTCATCCATCACGCCTTGGCCGAGGTCGACGAGGAGCTTGGGCTCAAAGGCCATGAGGACGACCTGTTCTCGCCAATTGGCGTAAGACGACAGGAAGAAACAGGTGCGGGAGGTGATGGCACCGAGACGGCCGCCCGGATGGAGCAACTCGCCCCCTCGTTCGACGAAGGCGGCCAGGATGTCACAATAACTGTTCGGGTAGAGATTCTTGGACTGCTTCTTGAAGCCCACCGACCATTCGCCGAAGGGCGGATTCATAACGACGACGTCGAAGCGTTCGCGGCAGAGGTCGATGAAAGCAAAGCCTTGGGCGGCATCCTCGGCGAACATCCGGCGCTGGAGGCCGCCTTGCTCAAGGCGGGCCGAATAACGGGCAAGCTCCGCGTAAAGGCGTGCTTCGGCGCCAGCCCAGAAGCTCTCGTCAGCGACCCGACCCATCGAGAAACCAGGCAACGCGTCCTGTGAGGTGATGAGACCGTCGACGCCGAGGCCGGGTAAAGCCTTCTGGACGACAGCCTGGTCGCGACCTTTCTCCTGCTTCACGGCGTCGGCGATGGCGCCTTCGATGCGCAGCAAGACGCCGGCCTCACCTGCGAGTTCCATGGACTCGACGATCCGGCGGAGCAGCTTGGCCAAGATCTCGTTCTCGGGCGTGCCGGCGAGGTGGGCGGAGATGAATTCATCAAGCAACTGACGATTACCCGGCATGGGCTCGGCACAGACGACGTGGGATTTGCGGATTTGCGGACGATCGACCGCGGTGACGCGGAGCTGCTGCCAGGCTTTCTGCGCTCTCAGCCAGAGCGCTAAGCGGGCGATCTGGACGGCGCGCGGGTCGATATCCACTCCGTAGACGTTGTTTTCGAGGATCAACCGTGGGGTCTCGCGACGGAAAGACTCCCGGTCAGGATAGTCGGTCCGTAGCGTCCCGACCGAACGCTCCCAGGCTTCGGCGTAGATCACCTCGAAAAGCTCGAAGGCGTAGAGGCCGAAATGCATCGAGCCGCAAGCCGGGTCGAGGAAGCGCAAGGCACGCGGGTCTTTGAACGGGCGATGCGGGACTTCTTCCGGTAGCTGCAGGCGCTCAGCGGAGGGAAGTTCCGGCGGAATCGGGGCGACCGTGGATTTTTCCTGCGGGGCGAGGAACTTGGTCTGCGGACGGCGGACCAGATAACGGCACCGATCCACCAAGGAGGTCGCCCCTTCAGTCATCTCATACCAAAGCCGGCCGAGGGTATTATCCGTCAGGAATTCGACGACGTAACGCGGGGTGAAGAACTGATTACGAACCGCCAGCTCCCGGCTGGTGCGTGGCGCCTGGGAATCGTCACGCATCTGCTTCCGCTCCTCGGGGTCATTGTAATACTGGTAGATCCAGCCAATCGTCTCATCCTCCGCCCAGAGCGGGTCGACCGCGCCGTCGTTCATCAGTGCGATCAGCTCCGTCAGCTTGGCTTCCGTCGGGAAGAGCAAAGCGTTGGCCGCGCCGGAAGCCATGACTTCACCGAGGTCCGTCGCCAACTCATCGAAGAGGCAGCGCAAGAATTGCCGATAGGCCTCGTAGGTCGAAGCATAGGCCACGACCGCCGAACCCTGTGAACTCGCGGCGTCCTTGAAATTCAGGAAGCCCGTGGACTCATAGTGCGAAGCCAGGGCTTCTTCGATTAGCTGACGTTTTTCGGCCATCCGGATAGCCGCAAAGCGATTGACCAGACCGAAGGAAAGTTCGCGCGCCAAGCGAACGAACGCGATCGCCTCCCGGTCACGGCCTTCGGGCGTACCGGAGCGGATGTGGCTCAGGCGCTCCCGGAGGATGCGGGCTACCGTCAACTCGGCTTGGCTGAGCGCCGGCAACGCCTCTAACGGCTGGATGGTCGTCTCGCTCAGGCCGTAGACTGACTGCATCTGCACCATGAAGTCGTCGGCCACGAGCTTGCGCGCCTTGGCGACGAAACGCTGCAGGCCAGCGCGCTGTTCGGAGGTCAGACCCATGATCAGGGTAGTTGCTTGAGCTTCAGTCGCACTGGCGAGATCTGCAGGAGTCGGCCAAGCTGGACAAACTGACCCTGGAGGGCCTGGACATCCGCGGCGGTGCGCAAGACCTCCGGATAGGTGAGCTCAAAGTCGACTTCGGGAGCCGGCGGCGGGATCGGCAGCGGGGTCGGCACGTAGGTAGGGGTTGGCTCCCGGGTCGCCAACTTGGTATCCGCGTACTGGCGCATGGCTTTGAAGGCGGCGGCCTGACTTTGGCCGCGGGCCCCGCCCGCCATCAACCATTCACGGAGACCGTCCAAACCAACCGCCTGAATCGGCGGCTGGGTCCGTAGCATCCGCTCGATGCTGGCGCGCTGCTCGGCGTCCAAGGCCGTGGACCATTCCTGCATCTTCTGGAAATCGGCGAGGACTTGCTCGCGCTCCTCGGCATCATGGGCCTGCAGCCGGGCCACCATCTTGTTGACCAGAGCCGACAGCTGAGGCTTGCCGGCCACTAACGTGGCGGGCTGGAAGTTACCCTGCTGATCGGAGCGGGCTTGCTGGAACACGGCCAGCACGTCCGTCAATTCAGCCTTTTCAGCGCCTAGCTCCGTGGCCGCGGTCAAATTCAAACCTTCAAATTGCGCGGCATAATCTAAGGCCGACAACACGTCATCGGATAAGGCCAGCTGGAAGTGGCGCGCCCACTTGGCATTGAGGTAGGTCGAGCTTTCCTGGGCACCTAGGCTCGCAATGGCGGCCGAGCCATCGCCGACAATCAGTTGGCTCAGCTGCTGGTTGGCGGTTTCGGCCCGAGCCTGGCAGGCTAGCTTATGCGCCGCCAGCCGGCCGGTCAAAACCGTCAGTTTGGTGAGTAATCCCGGCATGTGCGCGATGACGGATTGGGCGAGCGGCTTTTCTTGGGGTTGGACTTGGACACCGAAAATTTCGGTCAAGCGCTGGGCGGCGAGGCCTCGCAGTTCCGCGGAGGGCGCATTGATACGGATTTCGATACCCACGTTCGCCAGACCTTGGGTGCTGGCCAGGGCGCGGCGGGCTTCATCCGATGCCGTCGCATGCGCGTGATTATTGATGATCAGCTGGATTTTGCCGGCCTGGAGTAAGGCGGCCAATAGGTAACGGACCGTGTCCGGCGTCCAGCCGTAAGGCGGCTCGCGGAAACAATCGAAGACGTCATTGCCCTGAGAGCGGCCATGCGTCTGGAGGAGGTCGATGACCGCGGCGAGCGCCGGGTGCGCTTCGTTGACGCTACCGACGCCGCCCACGCGACGGACGAGTCCCAGCGGATCCGCTTCGGTCGCAACCGCGTCGAGATTAGAACCCAACAGTCGCTCGGCGCAGGGCGAAGAGATACCCTGGCCAACTAGTTCATACTTATTGAAGATTACCTTGCCAGCGGCGACCAATACGGTCGAAAGAGCTTCGTTCAGGGGTCGAGCCGCGTCGAGGGCATACTCTTGACCGGCGGCCAGCAGCGGGGCAGCCGCCATGACGCGGCGATAGCTCTTGAGGAGCTCCGTCTGCGCATGTTCACGGCGGTACTGGATTGTTTTGAGGAATTCCTGAAGTTCGACCGACGCCGCGCCGGTGTGACGGAGCAGGAACTCGTCGCACTGCGTCACCGTACGGGCGTACTCCAGCTGTTCCGGCAGACGTTGGGCGACCAGGAACAACTCGTGGCGATGCACCGGCTGGACCGAGCTGAGTTTGGCACCGGTGATTGCGGCGGCCAGCTGGGTAGCCGACTCAAATTGCACGACCAGCTGGACCGGCTCTTTCTGACCGTCGATGGAAACGGGCTGGCTGCCAGAGTGCGCGGCCTTAAGGCCGGCATTAAGCCTCTTGCCCGGAAAAACCTGCGCGAACGGCAGTTCGTCGTTCAGCGCAGCCTTGACGGCCCGGTTCAGGGCTTGATTCACGCTGACCTGCGTAACCTCGAGGCGCTCGTACTGCTGCTGCAGGTTCGTCCCCTCGGTGGATAGGAATCGGTAGCTATTGCCCTGCGCCGGTTGCACCGGCACGTACGCATTCCGGGAAAAATCCTCAAGGACGGCGGCGACTTGCTGGCCCAACGACGTCGGGAAGCTGATGTCCGACTGAAGCACCGCGGCTAAGTTCTTGGGCGTCGACGGCATGGAATCCAACACCTGCAGGACGGCGATAGCCTTGGCCACCTGCTCATGGAGAGGCTTGCCAGGGAATTGGCTCCGGACAGCTTCGATGCCCGCCGTGATGAAGGGGAATGAATTCCCGATCTCGATGCGGAGCGAGTCGTACAGAATCACGGCGTTGGCCAGATAGCCGACTTCGCGATCAGCCAGCGGGGCGGGCGGCGAGGTCAGGACGTCCTGAAGGATCTTGATCGTCGATCGGAGGCCGACGCCGCCCGTCTTCCGGGCGAGGCGACCGAGCAAGCGGACCAAGATCTCGAACTGGGCAGGCGGGAAGGGGTAGAGGTTGACGAAGCTCTGCACATCCGACGACACCGAGAGATCGCCAGCTGATTCGAGTTCGCTGTTTAGCCGGATATTGCCTGCCTGCTCCTCGTAGCGGCGACGGAGGTCCGCGGAAGCGACGTCGGACTTCGTCAGGAGGCGGCGGTAGCAAATCTCCCGGATATCGCTCGCCTCGAGATGCACATTAATGGGGAAGCGGTCCTTAAGCTTATAAAGGTTCTCCGAGTTCAACGCCGCGGCGTTTTCCGCCAAAATCTGCTGGGCGGTCGCGACGAGCCAGACCTTGCCCTGACCGACGTTTTTGATGTTCTTCGCCAAACCATCGAGATTAAGAATCAAGTCCTCACGGGCGGAAACATAATGCCCGGCTTCGTCGACGATGAAGAGGATGTTTTCGCGTCCGGATCGGCGGCGAACCAGAGCAATCATTTCTTTCACTCTGGCCTCTTCGCTGATCATCTCCGTCAGCTGCAGACGCGTCAGATGCTCCACGTCCCGAAAAATATTCGGGTAATACTTGTGGGCGAATTCTGCCGCGACAGGCAAAGCGATCACTGGATTGCTCCTCAGCTCCGCCCAACTCGCTCCGTGCATGGTCTGAACGGCCGTCTCGAATTCGGCTTTCTTACCATCGCGCTCGACGAGAAGTTCGAAGTGCGCGATTTGGGGGACGGTCGAATAGCCCGCCCACTGCTGGACCTTCGCGTAGAGCACGTCGCTCACGGGCATGGTGGTGTTGCCGGCGATCTGCTCCGAGCCGAGGTCGAGAAGGATTACCTGCGGATTGAAGCGATTGGCCACGCCCGTTAGCAGAGCTTTGGCCTCGTTGGTGCGCAGGCGCTCCTTGAGCGCGTCCCGGAAAAGGCCGGCACCGAGCCTGCGCTCGGAGTCCAGGGCGAAGCCCAAGTACTTGCTGAAGGAGCTCTTACCCGAGCCGTAGAAGCCGGAGACCCAGACCCCGATCTCGGATTGACGTCCATCAAGGGAATCCTGCATCAGCTTCAGCAGCTTGACGTAGGCGCCATCGATCTTGTCCGTGACGACGTACTCGGAGATTTCGGCCTGCAGCTGCGCCTCCTCGACGCGGCTATAGGTGATTACTTTTTCGATTTGGCGATCCAGCGTGCGGTGCTGATCGAAGAGTGAGCGGATGGTAGGCATGTCGTTAAATTTAGCCGATGTGTTCGGAGCGGTAGTTGGGGTCGGGCGGGTAAAATTCGAGGAAGCGGAGCGTCGTCTGGTCATGGCGCTTGCCGGGGTAAAGGACCACGATTGGCTGCTTCACTTTGCCGTTGAGATGATTCTCGATGACGTTGATACGAAGCAGCGGGTGCAGAGCCTCGATATCGGTGAAGAGTAGCAAGCCCTTCGGGCGCTGATTGGAAGCGGCGACCTCGGCTTCGAGGCGCTGAGCCAGCTGGGGATGCAACTTACCCTGGGGCATGACCAGTTCCTGCAACGAGGTGCCCAGATCACTGAGGAAGGCGTCCATGTTCTGAGCCCCCTTGGTGCGCAGCAGCATCTTTTCACCGACATGCATCGCCTTGAGCAGCGGATGCTGCTGGAGATGCTCCGTCACCATGCGGCCGATCGACAGTTCGTGTGCATCCCAGCCAGAGTTGCGCAACTCACCTAGCCAGGCCGGCGTCTTCTCCTTCACGAGGATGATCTCGGCGCAGGGGAAGACCAGGTAGTAGACGGGTTCGACGCCGTAGCCGCGCAGGGACGGGCCCTGGGCAATGCGGGTACGCAGTTCGGCGAACTTATCGTTGAGCGAGAGCATGGAGGAAAGCGTCCATCGTGGCGTGGCGCCAGGAGAGGGTTGTGAGACCGGCGCCGTATTGGTACAGCGCGTCGTCGTCGAGCTGGCCTTGGCCTAGGCGACGATGGACATCGGCGGCGACGAGGCCGAAGAGCTGCCAATCGGGGTGAGCGACCAGGTCGGTATCGCTCACGCCGGAAAAGTGGAGGTCGTGGGCCAGGTAAGCGAAGACCTTCGGCCTTAGGTCGAAGGCCGTCAGCTGGCAGACGCCCGGACGAGCGCGTTGCAGCAGTCCGAACTCGATGCAAGTGCTGAGCAGGTAACCGGCGTTGTTTTTGATCGTGACGTCACTCCAGCGCGTCGGCATCCGGCCCGTGTCGAGGCCTTGATGGATGAAGCGCATCGCGGCGGCGCGATCGAGCGTCGTGGCGCGCTGCCGGGCGTAATCCCAGTAGACCTGCAAGACGAACTCGCGGAGCATCACTTGGACGCGGCCGGTGTGCAGGAAGCAGATCT
>JACCDP010432913.1_pt1 | contig 14392 bp, 10 predicted proteins | sample 7445841 | NCBI WGS metagenome assembly JACCDP01 (sample SAMN15323441, study PRJNA562643) | freshwater metagenome | isolation source: river surface water | place: USA:Blue River Watershed | collected 2017-08-17 | reverse complement strand
GTTGTGCGTACCGCCGGTCAAGGTGATGTAGCTCTCGCCGGCTGCGCTCATCAGCGCCGGCAGCACGGTCTGCAGCACCAGCGTGCAGCTGCCGGCCGAGCCGACATCGAAGCGGTACTCGCCGGCCCGCACATCGCCGGGCGTGAACACCAGCGTCTGCGAGCCCAGCTCGGCGCCCTCCACCTGCGCGCCACTCACGGCGGCGGCCGCCTGCACGCAGGCCAGGTGTTGACGCATCAAGCCCGGCTTGGCCCGGCCCGCGCGGATGCGGCTGAAACGCACCGGCTGGCGCGTGCACATCGCCAGGGCCAAGCCCGTACGCAGGATCTGCCCGCCGCCTTCACCGGAGGCGCCGTCGAGTTCGATCATCTATTTCTCCCTCTCTCTCAATCTCTCTTCTTCTGCGGCATCTACGCCATCTGGAACACCGGCTTGCGCGTATGGAATGGCAGTCTCATGCCGGGGCTGACCAGGAATGCGTGATCGCGCGCCACGGTCAGGTCGGCCTCGCACCAGCCGTCGGTGATGATCAGCAGTGGGCAGGCCTTCGGAAAGTCCTGACGGCTGAGCAGCAAGTCCACCGCCGGCTGCAGTACCGTGCCGCCACGACCCCTTACCTGCACGCGGCTCGCCAGCGAGTCGACATTGACGAAACCTTCGTCGTACGGTTGCGCGTCGCAATACACCAACCGCACTTGCCGTACGTCCTGCGCCTGCGAGTAGGCCACGACGGCACCAAGTGCCTTGCCCAGCTCGTCGCGCTGCATCGAGCCACTCGTGTCGATGATGACGCCGAAGGTGTGCGTGGTGCGAGCCTCCTCGGGCTCGACGAAGCGCGGCCGCGGCGTCTCGGGCGTGGCCGTCTGCCGGCGCGACGGGCGCGCCCAGCTGCGGCGCCGTTCGGGCACCGGGCAGTGCTCCTGAATCCACTCTGCCAACTGGGCCTGCCAGGGAATCGGTGGCTGGTTCAGCGTGCGGATGGCCTCGACCAGCCCGGCCGGCAACAGGCCGCGTCCAGCGGCCTGGTGGTAGTCCAAGCCCTGCAGCAGCGCGCGACGGCAGAATTCCTCACGATCGGTGAAGAACTTGCCAGCCTGTTCATCCAGCATGTCCACATCGTCGCCGCGCAGCGTGCACAAGCGTCGACGTACGCGCAGATCGGCCGCCAAACGCTGGTAGATGTCTTCAGCCGCCCATCCGCGCAGTTCCTCGTCGTACAGCAGGCCGCCCTCGGGAGGAATGCCCACATTCATCTGCACCAGCCAATCGTTGATGACGAAGTCGCAGGCCACATTCCACAAATAGCGGTCGCGACCATTGCGGCGGCTGGCGTGATTCAGGCCGGCATGCAGCACCTCGTGCGCCACGACGAACTTGGCCTGCTCCAGCGTCAGCTGCCGGCGCGGGTTGACGTAAATCTCGCCCAGACCCACCTGAATGGCCGCAATGCCGATATCCAGTCGCTCGCAGACGTCGGCGTCCTCCACCAGCTCGAATTGCGTCAGCAGCGAGCCCAGCAAGGGGTAGTGCGCGATCAGCCAGCGCTTGGCGCGCGCCGGGTTGCTGTTGGGGTCGCTGCCTGCACGCGCTCGCTGACCCGATTCACCGTGCAGCTGCAACGCACGCTTGGCGTTATCAACGAGAGCCTGGGCGAAGACCTCTTCATGGCTGATCGTTCGTTGCGTGGAGCCCCAACCTTTGGTCACCCTGAGGCCGGGCCCCATCAAGGGCTCGCCAGATCGATTCAGCGTCCAACGACCATCCAACAAATCATCTGGCGGCTCTGCGCGCAACCGCTGCGCGATCTCCTCGACCGGATGACGCCCCCACTGCACGATCTCACCCGGCAGCTCGAAGTGCTCGGGCAGCGCACCGACTTTGAGCTGCTGCCACCAGTGCAGAGCCGCCAGCTGAACGGCCAGGTCGGACAGCGACGATGGCACCGGCAGCCGACGCGGGCCACCCACAGCCAACACCAGCACGGTCAGCGAGAGCACGCCCAGCCATTGCTTGACGTCGAGCTTCAGCTTGTCATTCAGCACGACGCGGCTCTCGCCCTCGATGCGGCAGTAGCCCGCCGGAACCACGCCGCGGCTCAGCTTGCTGGCGGCATAGAACTCGACCTCGCGCGCCACCGGCCCCAGCAGGTAATGCGCACGCAGCTGTTCCTTGGCCTCATCCCAGGGCTTCAGCTTGCGATCGTCCTTCTTACTTCTGCTCATCTCCGACCTTTTGCTGCACCAGACGCGGGAGCTCCTTGGCAATCTCCAGCACGAACCAGTCGGGCACGCGGTCGCCAGCGTCGTTCTCGGTGATCACCAGTTGCGCCAGCTCACCGTCGATACGCGCCAACGTCTTCAGCGACTGCTTCGCCGCCTGCGCCAGCTCGCGGCTGTCGCGGCCCAACTGGCTTTCTCGATCGGGAAGCTCCTTGACCAGCATGTCGCGAAGGCTCTGCGTCAAGAAGTAGGTCAGGTCACGGTCTTCCGCTGCCGCGGGCCAGTGGTCCTCGCCCTTCAGGATCTTGTGAACGCTGAACTGATTACGGATCTGCTTCAAGAAGGCCTTGAAGCCCACCGCGTGATCGCGCGTCAAGCTGCCGAACAACACCGCATCGAGGTGGTCCGAGGCGATGTCGTCGCCGAACGCATGCAGTGCGTCACTGACGGCATGCCAGCTGCGAGGCGTGGAGAAGGGCTCTTCCTTCGCCGGCGGTACCTCGGTGGAAAGCTGGCTGGGCCGGGCGCGCACGTAGTCGAGCACCCACGGATGGATGCCATGCACTTGCGCCCACTCCAGCCACTCGCGGTGCGAGGCCTTCAGGTGCACGTGCACCATGCGATTCACCAGCGCGCTGGGCATGGGCTTGGCCAGCGCGGCATCGTGGGCGCGGTTGCCGGCACCGATGATGATGGAGCCGGGCGGCAGCCGGTACTCGCCGATGCGCTTGTCCAGGATCAGGCTGTAGAACGCCTTCTGGATTTCCTGCGAAGCGATGTTCAGCTCGTCGATGAACAGCACGAACTCCTTGTCTCGAACGATCATCGACGGCGGATAAAAGCGGCTCACCGCACCTTCGATCTTCGGAATGCCGATCAGGTCTTCCGGCGCCAACTGCGAGCCCAGCAGGGCGACGCACTCCAACCCCAACGACGCGGCGAACTGCTCCACGAGCGAGCTCTTGCCCACGCCCGGCGGCCCCCAGATGAACACCGGCCGCACGAGCGCGACATTGAGCAGCAGCTCATGGATCTGCTTGATCGACAGGTTGACTTGCGAATGCACGACTGAACTCTCTTTCTCTCTATGGTTCGGTCTATCCCTTGACGCAAACCACCTGTTTGAGCGTATACACGACCTCCACCAGGTCGGCCTGCGCGGCCATCACCGCGTCGATGTCCTTGTAGGCCATCGGGATCTCGTCGATGACGTCTTCGTCCTTGCGGCACTCCACGCCCTCGGTCGCCTTGACATGGTCGGCCACGGTGAATTTCTTCTTGGCTTGCGTGCGGCTCATCACGCGGCCGGCGCCGTGGCTGCAGCTGTCGAAGCTCTCCGGGTTGCCCAGGCCGCGCACGATGAAGCTGCGCGCACCCATGCTGCCCGGGATGATGCCCAGCTGGCCGCGCTTGGCGCTCACCGCGCCCTTGCGGGTCACGAACACGTCTTCACCGAAGTGGGTTTCCTTCTGCACGTAGTTGTGGTGGCAGTTCACTGCTTCCACATGCGCCTCGAAAGGCTTGGTGATGACGGTGCGTACGGTGGCGATGAGGTTGGCCATCATGACCTCGCGGTTCTTGGCCGCGAAGCGCTGCGCCCAGCTCACGCCGCGCACGTAGTCGCCGAAGTACTGCGCGCCTTCCTCGAAGTACGCGAGGTCCTTGTCGGGCAGGTTGCGCTGGTGCTGTTCGGCGTCCTTCTTGGCCAGCTCGATGAAGTGGGTGCCGATGGCATTGCCCACGCCGCGCGAGCCCGAGTGCAGCATGAACCAGACGGCACCCGCCTCGTCCAGGCACACCTCGATGAAGTGGTTACCCGTGCCGAGCGTTCCCAGGTGCTTGCGGTTGTTGGTGTTCTTCAGGCGCGGGTGCAGCTCGCACAGCGCGTCGAATTCATCCACGAGGCCGGCCCAGGCCTGGTCGACCAGATCGGGCGGGTTCTCCCACGAGCCGACGTCGCGGCCGCGGTGCTTGGGCGAAGACCCATGCGGCACCGCGCGCTCGATGGCCGAACGCAGCGGGCCGAGGTTGTCGGGCAGGTCGGCCGCGGTCAGCGTGGTCTTGCAAGCCATCATGCCGCAGCCGATGTCCACACCCACGGCCGCCGGGATGATGGCCTTCAGCGTCGGGATCACGGAGCCCACGGTGGCACCGATGCCCACGTGCACGTCGGGCATGGCCGCCACGTGCTTGAACACGACGGGCAGCTTGGCCGCGTTGGCCAGCTGCTCCAGCGCCATGGGCTCCACGGGCACGCCGCGCGTCCAGGCCTTGATGGGCACGCCGCCAACGGGTTGGGAGAGGTTGTAGTTCTTGTCCATGTTCTTCTCGTTCAGATTCAAAGGTGACGTGCGGGGCGACGAGGGTGGTGAAACGTTTGCGTGCTCTACCTGCTGAGCTACGGCCCCCAAAGGAGACCGACGGGATTCGAACCCGCGACCACGAGATTAAGAGTCTGTAGTTCCACCGGCATTCGCCGCGCGACGCCGAAACAAAAAAGGCGTGTGACCAAAGAGGCAGGACTTGCCTTGACTTCCATGTACCCAAAGTCGGGGAGTCGAACCCCACGGCGCCATGTAGTCCTGCCGGCATTCACACAAAGAGGTCACCGCGTGGCGACGAACGGTTGATGGGACTTCGGGTGTTGGATGTAGTCCCACCAGCATTCGCCACGCGACGCCGAAAACAAAAGGGTGCGACCAGGGAGGCAAGACGTTAGCCGCCTTGGTTGCCCAAGGTTGGGAGTCGAACCCTCGGCGTACCGGATGTAGTCCTGCCGGCATTCGCACTTCAAACAGAGGCCCCCGCGTGGCGACCAACGGTTGATGAGACGGTCATGTTGGAAATGGAGTCCCATCGGCATTCGCCACGCGACGACGCGAATCAAAAAGGTGGGGCACCTCGAGCGACCAGGAACGCAAGACGCGGTCTACGGGTTCTCCGTTGCGGGCTTGCCGGCCCGCGGCGACCTGAGTGCGCTGTAGTCCTGCGGGCATTCGCCCGAGGCACCCCTTCAAACTTACTTCTTCACTGCGGGGCGAGCGTGATCTTGTCGATCTCGTTCACCCAGTGTTCGGCGCCCGTCTGCCCTGCGGCAAAGCGCGCCATCGTCGTGAACACCGCGTCCGAGAAGCCGCCAACGTTCATCACGTCGGCGCGATCCGGCGCCTGCGTCGTGGTGTTCGGCTGCAGGTCCAGGCAGATCAGCTTGGCGTGCGGGTTGCGCTGCTTCAGCTTGTCCCACTCGATCAGCGTCTGCGTGGCACCGCGCCGGGTGTTGATCCACGACTCGTTGTCCGACACGAACACCACCACATCCACCTCCGCCTGCTCGCGGTTCAGCATCGCCAGCGGCGCGCTGCAGTTCGTCGCACCGCCACCGATGGCCGCGAGCGCCTGGGCTTGCGTCAGCACCGAGTCCCGCGGGTTCAGCTTCACGGCCACCACGTCTCGCTCGAACGGCAGCACTCGCGCGCCGCGGTTCTTGGCGGAGATCGCCGCAGCGACCAGGGCCGCCACGTCGATGCAGCGCACCGTGGACGTGGCCGACCCACGCTGCCCCGTCACCGGCGACGACATGGAGCCGGACACGTCCGGGCACACCACCACGCGGCCGTCGAACGCCGGCACGTTGGCCAGCGCCACGTCGAGCGCGTCCTGCAGCGACTCACGCACCTCGGCCGGCACATCTGCGCCCGCCGCCTTGTAGGCGGACAGCAGCTGGAACGGCAGCACGCGGGCGCGGCGAACCGCCTCCGGGTCACGCAGCTTGTTGGCCACGACATGCGGCATGGGCTTCAGGCCGAACACGCCTTGGCGGGCAAAGGTGTTCAGGTTCTGGCGCACCATCTGCCAGGAGCCGTCGCGGGCGATCTGGGCCCAGTGTTCGGTCGTCAGCGGCAGTGCGGTCAGCAGCTGGAAGGGTACGGCCGGCACCTCGTGCGGCGACTGGCCGGCGGCCAACGCACGCTTGAAGCGCTCGAACGACAAGGTCAGCGGCGGCAGCGCGGCGTCGTCGTACGGACGGCCGATCAACCACGCGAACCACGCCGCACGCCAGGCCTCGGTGGGCTTGGGGTGCACCATCTTCACCACGTCCGCCAGCGACGGCGTGGTGCCGACGGCGGCGTTCAGCAGTTGCTGCTCAGACGCCTGCAGCAGCCATTGCTGCACCAGCTTCTTGGGCCGCGTGCCCAGCGACTTGCGACCGAGCTGGCCGCTGCGCAGCATCTGCACAAAGCCACGCAGCGTCTTGCCGTTGTCCACCACGCGGCCAAACACCTGGGCCAGCAGGCCCACATCACGCACGGCCAGCACGGCGGCCAGCAACACGGGCATGTCCTTCATGTGCGCGGCCTGGCGGGCGTAGATGGCGGTCTTGGCGACGAAGGCGGGCTCAACCTGCTGGGCCAGCGCCAGCACCGTGTCCAGCTGCGATTCGGCGTCGGCATAGAAGGTCTGGCTCAGGCAGCCGGTGGCGGCCAGTTGCGCCAGCTGGTGGCGCGGGCTCAGGGCATAGGCCGGGGCGCCAGCGGCGTTGGTGGCCGTGGCGGCGGGCTGCAGCGCGCCCTTGAGCGTTTGGAAGAGTTGGGTGTTGACCATGTTGTTCGTCTCGCTTGCATTCAACTTGTGCCTCTCTTTTCGCAAGCGGTGTGCCAACTTGGCCAGTGGGCCTCCAGAAATTTCTCAAACCGTTGATTCACAAGGGATTTGTTCAACGTTTCGACGCCGAACTGGTTGGCTTGAAGTCGCGGGCGTTCGCACAAAACTAGAATTCAAGCTAGTCAACTAGATTGATAGCAATGCCCAAGCGCAAGGTCATGATCGGTTTTCTCGGCAGCCAGCTCGACAGCGGCCAGGGCGCAGGCCGGTGGGAGAAGTGGCGGCCCACGGTGTCGATGGCGCAGCACGAAGACCTGCTGGTGGACCGCATCGAGCTGCTGCATGCGCCCGTCCACGTGGGCCTGGCACAGCAGATCAGCCGCGACATCGCCGCCGTGTCGCCGCACACCGAGGTGCGCCTCATCCCCAACCCCACACGCGACCCCTGGGACTTCGGCGAGGTCTACGGCGCGCTGTACGACTGGGCGCGCACCTACCCCTTCGACCCCGACGCCGAGGACTACTGGGTGCACATCACCACGGGCACCCACGTCGGGCAGATCTGCCTGTTCCTGCTGGTGGAGTCGCGCTTCATCCCCGGCGTGCTGCTGCAGACCTCGCCGCCCCGCAAGCAGGTGCGCGGCGATGCCGGCAGCTATGCGCTCATCGACCTCGATCTGTCCCGCTACGACGACCTGGCGCGCCGCTTCGAGCAGGCGCAGGCCGACGCACTCTCCTTCCTGAAGAGCGGCATCGCCACGCGCAACGCCGCGTTCAACGCGCTGGTGGAGGAGATCGAGCGCGTGGCCGTGCGCTCGCGCGCGCCGGTGCTGCTGACGGGGCCCACGGGTGCCGGCAAGTCGCACCTGGCGCGGCGCATGTACGAGCTGAAGAAGGCACGCCACCAGGTCAGCGGCGAGTTCGTGGAGGTGAACTGCGCCACACTGCGCGGCGACGGCGCGGCGTCCACGCTGTTCGGGCACAAGAAGGGCTCGTTCACCGGCGCCGCGGCCGACCGCGCCGGCCTGCTGCGCGCGGCAGACGGCGGCGTGCTGTTCCTGGACGAGATCGGCGAGTTGGGGGCCGACGAGCAAGCCATGCTGCTGAAGGCGGTGGAGGAGAAGAAGTTCTTCCCCGTCGGCGCCGACCGCGAGGTGGCCAGCGACTTCCAGCTCGTGGCCGGCACCAACCGCGACCTGCGCCTGGAGGTGGCCGCCGGGCGCTTTCGCGAAGACCTGTTCGCCCGCATCAACCTGTGGGCCTACACGCTGCCCGGCCTGGCCGAGCGGCCCGAAGACCTAGCCCCCAACATCGACCACCTGCTGCAACGCGCCGGCGCCGAACTGCAGCAGGCGGTGCGCTTCAACGCCGAAGCACGCGCCCGCTACCTGGCCTTCGCGCAGTCGCCCGAGGCGCACTGGAGCGGCAACTTCCGCGACCTGTCGGCCAGCGTCACGCGGCTGGCCACGCTGGCTGACAGCGGCCGCATCACGCTGCCGCTGGTGGAAGCCGAGATCCGCCGCCTGCAATGGATGTGGCAGCGCGACGAGCCGCCCGCCGCCGCCACGGTGGAGGTGGCCGCGCTGATCGGCGCCGAGCGCTGGAACGCGCTGGACCTGTTCGACCAGCTGCAGCTGCAGGCCGTGGCCGCCGTGTGCCGGCAAAGCACCAGCCTGTCGGACGCCGGCCGCCGGCTGTTCCACCGCTCGCGCGACAAGCGCCAGGTCGTCAACGACGCGGACCGGCTGCGCAAATACCTGCTCAAGCACGGCCTCGCCTGGGAGGCGCTGCGCGGCTGATGCGGCGGGCTCAGCGGGCGGGAGGGAATTCGGCGCGGCCGAAAAGGCCCCCGAAAGCGCCCCAGCCTAGAGGGCTGTCGGGCCGCAAGGCGCGCATGCCGAATGGCTTCTCACCCTCTCAGCCCTTCACCACCGCTCCCGTGCTGTCCAGCACCCGCAGCGTGACAGGAATGGCCGGCGCCACGCTCTGCGTCACGGTGCAGAATTCCTCGAAGGTGTCCAGCACGCGCTGCAGGTGCGCCAGCTCGGCAGCGGGCTTGCCCAGGTGCAGGTCCACCGCCAGGCCTTGCACGCGATTGCGATTGCGCTCGTTGCGGCCGACGCTGGCCTTCACCTCGGTGCGCAACGGCGACGGGTCATCCTTGTACTTCTGGCACGCAAACCAGATCGATGCCGACAGGCAATGCCCGACGGCCGAGGCCAGCAGCTCCACCGGGTCGGGCCCCTGCCCCGTGCCCGCCGGCGGCGGCTCATCGGCCAGCAGCACGGGCAGGTCAGGCGCATAGCGGTGTTCGAACAGATAGCCCTGGCGCTGGGCCAGGGAGACGCTGGGGTTGTCCATGGGGGCCTCGGAGGAAGAAGTCTCGACCTGTCGGCCACTGTAAGCCCCGTCCCAGCGCCACCCGGCGGCGCCGAGGCCAAGGTCGTTCCGATCGCTTCGCCACCCGGGCGAGCCCACCTGGTTCGGGGGTTGTTTCGTGCAACACCAGCTTCTTGCAACAGAAGCCACAAAGCCGCACACATTGCTAGGGATTTACTCCCTCGTTCACAAACATCATGGCGCCCTGGGCCAGCACTTCACAAGACGCCATGACAACAACGATTGAACCGACTCTGCGCCAACCAGTGACTGCGCACGCCGACGCCGGGACGACACCCCTGCCACCGGCATCGAGCCCGGAAGGCCACCGGGCCGGCGACCCAGTACGGCTGCCCTTGGTGTCGTTGATGGCCAGCGCATCGTTGGCCGCCTGCGGCGGAGGGAAAGGAGCTGGCTCATCCGACACCTCCAACTCGTCGTCCGGTTCCTCGGGTTCCTCGGGTTCATCCGGTTCCTCGGGTTCATCCGGTTCGTCCAGCGCATCCGGTTCATACAGCTACAAAAAGGCGGCCACGGATCAGGAGGCCGCACGCTTCCTTTTGCAAGCGCAGTGCTTTGCAACCACGCAGGACATTGCGGCCGTGCGGGCCGGCAGCTACGAAGACTGGCTCAACGGCCAATTCACCCGCTCGGTGGGAACCAAACGTTGGGACTGGCTCAATGAGCATGGCTATGCCAGCCCCTCCAACACCACGAACTACTGGCAACGCAGCTATCAAGCCGACTGGATGATGTGGGCGGAGCTGATGACCTGCACAGACACGCTGCGCAAGCGCATCGCCCTGGTGCTGTCTGAAATTTTTGTGGTGTCCGTCACCGATCTTGATTTCAACTGGCGCAGCCACGCGATCGCGCACTACTGGGACCAGTTGGTGGCCAATGCATTTGGCAACTTCAGGCAGTTGATGAAGGACATCACCCTGAATCCCGCCATGGGCTACTACCTGAACACACGCGGCAACCAGAAGGAAGACGCCGCCACAGGTCGATTGCCTGACGAGAATTTCGCGCGCGAAATCATGCAATTGATGACCATTGGCCTGGTCGAACTGAATCTCGACGGCACTGTCAAAACAGATGCCACTGGCAAGCCATTGGAAACATACACGCTGGACGACGTTTCCAACCTGGCCCGGGTGTTCACCGGCTACGACATCGACCAATCGCAAAACGCCGGCGGATTCACCATTCCGGAGAACGGCCAAAAAATCATCAGCACCTACTACACCAGGCTGCCCATGACGTTGAACGCGTCATTGCATTCCAGTCTGGCTGTCAAGTTCCTGGGGACGACGATCGCTGCGGGCACGCCTGGCGAGCAAGCGCTGGAGCAGGCACTGGACACCCTCTTCAATCACGCCAATGTCGGCCCCTTCATCGGCAAGCAACTGATCCAGCGGCTGATCACCAGCAATCCCTCGCCCGCCTATGTGAGCCGCGTGGCAGCCCGGTTCAACGACAACGGTTCCGGCGTGCGCGGCGACATGAAGGCGGTGATCACCGCCGTTCTGATGGATGACGAGGCGCGCGCGCCCGCCGGCTTGTCAGACCCCACATTCGGCCGTTTGCGTGAACCCATGCTGCGGTTTCTGCAATGGGGCCGCACCTTTGGTGTGACGTCCGGCTATGGCACCTGGAAGATCGAAGACCTGACCGGGGACCTCGGGCAAAGCCCGCTTCGCTCCTCCTCCGTGTTCAATTTCTTCCGCCCCGGATATGTGCCGCCGTCGACGGCGATAGCCAAAGCAAAGCAGGTGGCGCCCGAATTCCAGATGGTCAACGAAGTCTCCGTGGCCACCTACCTCAACTTCATGGGCCCCGTGATCCAAAAGGGCTACTACGTGAACGGGCCGAATAACAGCGGCCCTTCCAGCAACTCAACCAACGGGTTTGACATCTTTCCGGACTACACCAACGAATTGGCCATCGCCACTGATGCCGACGCGTTGGTGGCGCGCATCAACCTGCTGATGTGCGCGGGCCAGCTCTCAACTGCCACGGTGAAGTTGATTTCAGACGCACTCAAGGGGAAATTCGCCTCCGATACCAGCGACGGACCGGACAAGTGGAACCGCGTCGCAGCCGCAATCCTGTTGGTCATGGCGTCTGCCGACTACATCGTCCAGAAATAACTCGGCGCGAAGAGAGCAACACCATGAACTTCATCAAACCTGACCTCCACAGCCGCCGCGCCTTTTTGCGGCGCACGGCCCAGCTGGGCCTGGCAGGCACCGCCACGCCTTTCGCCCTGAACCTTGCCGCCATCGGCGAGGCAGCCGCCTTCACCGCCACCGACTACAAGGCGCTGGTGTGCGTGTTCCTGTATGGCGGCAACGATTACGCCAACACCGTCATCACGTATGACGACGACAGCTACAAGAAATACGCCGCCATCCGCACCAGCATCGCCGAAAAGAAAGCCGATCTGGCAGCCACCCTGCTCAGCCCAACCACCGCCCTGCCTGGCGGCCGCCAATATGCGCTGCACCCCGCCATGACCGGTATGGCGGGCCTCTTCAATGCCGGCAAGGCTGCCGTGCAGCTGAACGTGGGGCCGCTCGTCGCCCCGCTGACGCGCGCGCAATACAGCAGCGGCGACCGACTGAAGTACCCGCTTCCGCCCAAGCTGTTCTCGCACAACGACCAGCAATCGGTGTGGCAATCCGACTCAGCCGAAGGCTCGACCGTGGGTTGGGGCGGCCACATGGGCGACCTGGCCATGTCCTCCAATACCACCTCGCAATTCACCTGCATGTCGCTGGAAGGGGGCGTTTTCATGTCAGGGGAAACGGCTCTGGATTACCGCGTCAGCACCGCCGGTGCGGTCCGTATCGAGCCCATTGGCGCTTCGACCCTCTATCGCTCATCGGCTGTGCGCAATGCGCTCGCTTCGCTTATTCAAGAGTCCAGGACCCATGTGCTGGAGAACGAATACAACCGAGTGACCAAGCGTTCCGTGGAATCTGCGGAGGTCATCTCCGCCGCCCTGGCGAACGCGACGCTGACGACAGCCTTTGCCGGCGACGGACTGTCCGCACAGCTCCAGACGGTGGCGCGCCTCATCAAGGCGCGCAGCGCGCTGGGCGTCAAGCGACAGGTGTTCCTGGTCACATTGGGCGGGTTCGACGTGCACGACGGCCTCATGACCAGACAGCCTGCGCTGCTCACCAAAGTGAGCGCGGCCATGACGGCCTTCTACAACGCCACTGTCGAGATGGGCATCGCCGAGCAGGTCACCGCGTTCACCGCGTCTGACTTCGGCCGCACCCTGACCTCGAACGGGGACGGCTCCGATCACGGCTGGGGCGGCCACCATTTCGTGGTGGGTGGCGCGGTCAACGGCAAGGCCTTTTACGGCAAGGCCCCCCCCGTCAGCGTGACCAACACCAGCGCCGCCGAGGACCAATGGCACGTGGGCGCCGGCCGCCTGCTGCCCAGCACCTCGGTCGACCAGTACGCGGCCACCCTGGCGAAATGGTTTGGCGTGAGCGCCAGCGAACTGCCGGCCGTGCTGCCCAACTTGGGCAACTTTGGCAGCGCCGACTACCCCACCGACCTTGGGTTCATGGCATAGGCGCAAATGCTCATCCGTGAGCCGATCTCGTCACGTGGCAAACGCGGGCCCGTGCCCGCCAACGGCGGCACATCGGCCAGCAGCACGGGCAGGCCGGGCGCATCGCGGGGTTCGAACAGATAGCCCTGGCGCTGGGCCAGGGAAACGCCGATCTTGTCCATGCATGGGGCCCCGGAGGAAGAAGGGCTCGCACGGCCGGCACCGTATCGGCTTGCTCACCCCACCCGTGCTCGGTCGCACATTCGGCCTGCCTGCCCCGCCGAGCCTCAGCGCCGGCACGCCACTGCGGCCGGCTCGGCCACCCTTCAATCGTCTGCCGCGGCTGCGGCCGCCTCGGCCAGCCGCCGCTCCACCCGCGCGATCAACTGGCTGACCCGCGCCACCGTCAGCCCCAGCTCGGCCGCCATGGCCGTCATCGTCAGCCCGCTCTCGGTGTAGCCGCGGTGCAGAGCCTCCTCCCGGCTGCCGCAGTGCGCCAGCCAGTCAGCCAGGCTGCGCGTGGAGCGGCTGCGCTGCGCCTTGGGCACCTGCGCGCTGCGCTGGGCTGTGGGCAGCGCCGCCTGCAGCATGCGCCCGACGAACTCGTCGTCTCCCAGGTAGATCTGCCGGTTCAGCCCCTCCGCCCACAAGGCCTGCCCCACGCCGGCCGCCACCAGCTCGGCATAGTGCTGCTGCGCCAGCGCCCGGTCCGCGTCGGTCAGCGCATCGCGCCCCAGCAGGTATCCCCACAACTCACCGCTGCCCAGCCAGGCCGGCACGCTCGACCGCCCCACATGAGCCCGGTAGCTCGACCACGGCCAGTCGCCCGCCTGCGCCACCATGCCGGCGCGCACGGGATTCAGCTCGACATAACGGCACACCTCCAGCAGATACGCCTCCCGGTCCACCAGCACCGCCTTGAAGCGCCCCTGGAACAAATGCCCCACCTTGCCATGCCGCCGGTTGAAGCCCTGCGTGTACACGCCGTTGAGGTGGCGCATCAGCGCCGAGAGATTGCCTTGCCGGGTGTGCAACACGAAGTGGTAATGGTTGCCCATCAGGCAGTAGGCCAGCACCTGCGCATCGAACCGGGCCATGCCCTGAGCCACCACCGCCAGCAGCCCCGCCCGGTCGGCATCGTCGACAAAGATGTCCTCCCGCCGGTCACCCCGCGAGGTGACGTGATACCGGGCGCCGGGGAACTCGATGCGCAGCGGGCGGGCCATGGGCGAAATCCAGCGGGTTTCGGGGGCAAGGGGTTTAGATTTGAGACCTGACCCCGATCTCGTTGTGACCCCGATCTCGTTGAATCGCTTCGCGTGCGCCGCGCCGCGCCGCGCCGCGAGGACTATTGGCTCATTGCTCGAACCGCCCCTGGCGATCGTCCGACGACCCGCTTGAACGCCCGACTGAAAGCCGCCAGCGAGCCGTAGCCCAACTCATAGGCCGCGGCCTCGACCGGCTGCTTGTCTCTGGTGATGCTGCGCACCGCCAGGCGCATCCGCAATTCGGTCAGGTATCGCAATGGCGAGACGCCCGTAGCCTCAAGGAAGCGATGCGCGAAGACCGAGCGTGACTGACCGGCTTCCTTCGCAAGATCGGCGACTGTCCAGTCCTT
>JACCDP011470836.1_pt1 | contig 14393 bp, 15 predicted proteins | sample 7445841 | NCBI WGS metagenome assembly JACCDP01 (sample SAMN15323441, study PRJNA562643) | freshwater metagenome | isolation source: river surface water | place: USA:Blue River Watershed | collected 2017-08-17 | reverse complement strand
TGTTGTTAATCTGTCTGATTTAGTGGTTCCTACTGCCATTGAAGTAGGCAGGCATATTGGAGTAAATCGTGTTCAATACCAGATCCACATTCCTCTCCCACCAAAAATTGACCGTACTGTCACAATGATGCAAGAAGAAGAATAACAAGATGTCATTTACAGTGATGTTGGTGGCTTCCAAGAACAAACAGGAAAACTTAGCGAAGTCATGGAATCTCCTTTACTTCATGTAATTCAGCCTTAAAGTAACATTTTGACTAAAGAAAGACCAACTTAACTTATTTCTTTTGCAGCTGGGGAGATTTGTGAATCTTGGCATTTAGCCACCCAAGGGAGTTGTTCTAAGTTGTCCCATCTGGTACTGGCGAATTTTTCTCGTTCGAGCATTAGCTAACCGAACACATGCTTGTTTCCTTCGACTTATGGGAACTTGTTCATAAATACGTCAGTTAGGTAATTGGAATAAATTTTATTTTGCTAACGATCAATTGCTCAATTTCGTTCTTATTTTGTCGCAGGGAACTCGGATGGTGAGAGAACTGTTCGAAATGGGCAGAACGAAGAAAGTTTCGTCTCATCTTTGACGAAATCGATGCAATTGGCCTGGCCCATTTCGACGAAGGCACACGGTGGAGACAACGAAGTTTGACTGCTTGAGTTGAGTAATTTACTTGACCGTTTTGACCCTCGTGGAAAGGTAGTTACTACATTATTCATATTTCGTTTTTTTTTGTAATAATAAATTCTTTTTGTGTATAGGTCTCGATGGCTACCGATCGACCCGACACACTTGATTCTTTTATGATGCGTACTGTTCGGTTAGATCGTAAAGTAGAATCTGGTTAACTTGATTTTGAAGGCAGATCGAACATCTTTTACATTCATGCTCGTTCCTTCAGCGTCGTGTAAGTTGTAAGGTCTGTGTAAGTTTGTGTTTTACGACCGTTCGTTTTTTTCCTGTTTTAACTATGGCCTTGCAAATACAACTGTTAAAGATGACACTGAATAGTTCCGTCATCTTATTTCGCCAGTCGTATAAATTAGAGCTCGGTAATAAAGATATAATTTTAATGTCTAGTGTTGGATATTGAAATTTTTAAAAAATATTGGTTTGTTACGTTCTCTCTCTTGTGCCGCCATCTAGCGGGTGATCCGATACCTAGTGCCCAGAGTCTTTGGTGTTCACGCCCTATCGGTTCTTTTGTTCAGATGACATTTTTGTCACACTTGTCTGATTTGCGCCAGCGTGTTCATTTAACAATTTTCCTAAATCATCTTCACCAATTCCCCACGCTACAAAAATGGATGCGAACGAAATTGCAGAGTACACTATGTACCTGCAACTTTATAAACAGTACAAACTTGATTGTATAGCAAAGGGAACTGTCCCTAAAGAGCTAGTGACGTTTCTTGGGCAATTGAAGGCAGAAACGCATGGTAAGACATTTATTTGATTGACTTACATTTTTAAGGCGATATATGTTTGTTTTTTATAAATAGCTGAAACCAAGAAGGTAGGTGAAAGTGAAGCGCCTAAGTCCAGTCAGTGTGCCGGTCACAGCAAAGTCACAAATGTGAGGAAACGGAAGCTACCAACTGCAAGTCAATGTGTACCTTTAGTTAAAAAAAGTAAGATAATTGTTATGACATTTTTACGCTGAAAATTATTTCAATGTGTCCTTGCCATGTAGGGTTACCTAAAACTGCTGAAACTTTTCACTTGCACTTATTACTGATGCCACATCTTGGCTGGCTCAATAAGAGACCCACGGTAGAGGAGAGAGATTGTTTGCCAAAAGTTTATATTGCACAGAGAGTTGTGACCTTTGATTTATCACATAGTTCAGAGCAAATTAAGAAGGCCATCTTAGAGTAATCAGTTAATTAAGATTTGAAATCTAATTCTATCTAATCTTCTATCTTATCCTAGTGCCTACAGTGACATTTCGCTTAAAGAATTCGAGGCTCAAAGAGCAGTGAAGAACGGCAAAAGCTTGAGTAATTTACCAAACGTTACCTCTGCCGAACTAAAAAAGGTCATAACAATTTTTTTTAAATTGATAGTATAGCCTTTCATAGTACTAACTATAATTCAATTACAGGGTGCTGGTCTACTATACATCATCTCCACAGAACCTTTACTGATCAGAGACGTTACCCAGTTTCAAACTAAGAAACGCTGTCCTCATTGCTTTCGCGATATTGAAAATGTTGGCTACCGAGTCCATAAAACTAACTGTCAGCGCAGATATGAAGGACTACTATCTGACTGTGATGACTCAGAATTCGAAATTCTTCAAGAAGAATATCGCGAGTTCCTGGGTGATTCAAATTATCATTCCATGATTGATGAAGGTGAGTCTGCAGATATCATCACAGAAATGGCATTGGAGCCAGCCACCGACAGTTGTCTACCATCAATTACTCCAGAAGAGCGTAGACGACGTTGTGTTGCTGCCGCTGAAAAACGTTCACAGCCCAGTGGTGTGCCTGAACAGCAAAAGCCACCATTAAGTAATTTGATAGCCGAAATAGAATCTGCAATGGAACACACATCCACCGAATACCCTTTACCAACAGGTGCAAAAAGTTTTTCCAATCTTGACGATAACCAGTAATACAATATTTCTTAATTTTTTAGCAATTTCCAAACTGAATAGCCACCGAGCTAGAGTTGTAGCCATTGGCTCTAATCAAGTCTTAATCCGAAGAGGAGAGTACCTTGTGAACGATTTTCTTGAACAGTTGAATTGCGAGCTTTTTAAAAGAAACAAGCATAAGAATATGGATGTTGTATTCTGTTCTCGCGACGCTAATGGAACAGTTACTCGTGAATGTGGAAAAGGGATTGGTCCTCTGAAGGACCTCATGTCTACTTTGTTGGACAGATTTGTCTTTATAAGACTGTCTATGCTTTTTAGTGATGGCTCTAGTCAACCATCGAATTTCGACTTCACAGAAAAAGAGTGGAACAACGAATTGTTTGCTGCAGGGCAAATCTCTGCTCTTGCAATCGTGCAAACCACTCTTTGTCCGTGGTGGACTCTGCCCGTATACAATCGTCTGATAGCCACTCAGAAACCTGGTACCCAGCACCCGTTTATCGCAGGCTTAGTGTCGCAGCATGAAGCGGACAAGGTATTTTTTTTTATTCTATCATGTAGATTAATTATGTCCTATAAATTTTGTTTTACATTTAGATTTTGTCAGATCCAGTATGCACGTCTTTGTTTAATCGTCGTTCTCTATCTCCACAACATGTTATGGCCATTCTCGATTGGTCTGCTATGGATTCCACCAAAAACACTGCCATCAAGCGTGCCGAAAAAGAATCAAAAGATTGGTTTCACGAATGGATTTCCACATCGGGCCTGTTGTCGAAAGTTTTAATGTTTTTAACTGGATCATCTATTATTCCATCAAACTTTAAGGATTATAAGATTAAAGTAAAGTTTTTACAGCTGGACGAGAATCTCAAAAGGTATCCTTCAGTCCGTACTTGCCCGGCATTTGCGGAGCTTATGTTTCCTATTTACGTTACAAAAGAAGAACTACGCGAGGTATGGGTCGGCGCGATTGCCCACCTTGATGCTGGGTTCCCAATCGTGTAACATGAACATTTGAACGATTCCCTTTTTTTACTGAAATATGCAGTACTTCAAATTCTCCCCTTATTTAAGGAGTCTGTATGTAATTTCTACTTCACTGTTATTTCAATCAAGGTTAATTTGTAATTTTTCTTATCCTCGTTTTTAACTTGTCAAATAACTCGACAGTTAGTTTCTTTTTTTTTGAAAAACAATCAAGTTTTATTCAGATTAGATTTTTCAATAAAGTGATTAATCTTACAACAAATGTGACTAGTGGAAAACATACTGTACTGTACAAACAAGGCACGCCTATAGGCTTCAGATTCCGCAACAAAATACTTATACTGCGTTGGCAGTGGAATGGAGCAAGTACATCTGTGAGGGAAGGGGAGGTTTCGTTAAAGCGCTTTCAATCGTTGCATAAGTCGATCTGCCTCTGATCCGTCATCAGCGGTAGCCTATCCACCTCCGTTATTGAGCTTCACTTCCCTATCTCGACCTCCACTCATCAGCAACTCGGCTGCCATGTCGAAATTTGGTGGTGTGTTTTTCTTTGGTGGTGGCCGCACTGTTCTTGGGCGAGGCGCTTTCATGGCCAGCCCGTCCGTCAAGTCATCCGTTATCGCAGGAGCTGGAGGTCTTTCGTCACCGAATGTCCTATTTTCAGCACAGTAAGAAAACTAATAGAATCGAGAATCGTTTACGATTTTAAAATTTAGTTTTTTTTAAAATACCCTTTCATTTCCCGAGATGAAGGGGACTCTAGTAGTGCTCCTTTGGACCGACTGCGATTCATTTGTGCACGGCGCTCCGCTAATTGAAGATAATAATAGAAACGTATTATTATTGTTATTATTATTATTATGAGGTAAACAAAAGGCACTTGTTTAAAAGCCCATGCAAATAAAACACGATTGCAAGCCGATTAAAAACGGATTAACAAAATAACAATGAGTTGTGGTAAATAAACAAATCAAAACTGTGTCCAAAGCTGTTAAAAAAGTTTAAGGCAGCATCTTTTGAACGCGTTATTTGTATCAATTGTTGGTATACCTCTAGAAAAACTGTTTCAGGTAGTCAGCGGCAAAACTTAATAATAATTTAAAAAATCACACACACACACACACATTGATAAAATTAAAAGTTACACCAAACACCGTACATAATGGCGAGGGGAGAAAAACCAAAGCAATTCGGTTACGGCGTGACATCTTGGGAGGGAAAATGTCATTCCAAATTTCCAACTTTACATTGCAGTAACTGAATTTGGGTTCTCTTACCCGTTGTGGACTCGGTTGGATCGGTCTGCGCCGTTGCCAACAGGATTTGGAAGGGAGAGCAACGTACGATTTTGGGGATATGGAAACGAAATGTTATGTTATACGATTCAACTCAAATTCTATAAAACAACCTTCGCTCAACTCTAGAATCGACTATAGACGAACTAGGTGTCTTTGGTACGTGCCAAAAAAAAGTTGTTCGTTGTTTTGAATGAGATAACGATAATTACCTCCAACCGCACGAGGTGGTCGATCCCGTTTCCGTCTCTGATCTCTGGAGAAAGCGGAACCCTTTTTGAGAGCCTCAAAAAGGGAGTCCATGACACCTTCCTGATCGTCGTCGATATTCATGTCGACCAGTGCTTTCTTTTTGGCTTGTCGTTCGAGTTTTTCCCTCTCAGCTTTTTCTTTGGCTTCACGCGCTCGCCGGATCTTCTCCTCCGTTTCACGCAGTTTGCAGTTATCTTTATAGCATTGCTGAAAAAGTGTTAATGTTTACGCACAATGCGTTATTGGGAATTCCATCGTCATTACAAAGGCAGAGAAAACTGGTCAACAAAAACTTACATTGAAAGAATCTTTGAATGTTTTGACATCGGTGAAGAATTCATCCAGTGTGTACTTTTGCGGATCGAAAACAAAGTACTCGGCCAACTCGTGGTAGACAGTCTCCATTTTCTTGCCCATTCTGACGAGTACGTCGCACTGATCACGAGCTTCCCTAGCGAAATTGCCCATGACTTCTAAGAACTTGTCCTCATCAGAGATGGCCGCCTTGGCGTTCTTCAGATCAGTTTCCAAGTTCTTGATTGAACTGTCCATCTGCTTCAACGTCTTCTGGATTGTATCCATCGACACAAGAGAAGCCCGATCCACATTGACCACTTCTTCACTGAGACTTAGGATGTCGGAAAACTTTTCTTCAATCACGTCCACCAAGTAGTGAAGCAAAGTTTTTTTATTCTCAGCGTCTTTTGTGCTCGTCAACTATTTTAAAAAAAAATGTAATCAAATAAAAATGAATAAAAGTATTCATTTGTAGGACAGCTTGTATATTTCGTTTTAAATCTTACCTTGGGAAGATACGAAATTTCGAAACCGACTGCTTGGGCGTTCTTCGTTCCAGTGTTCAAGTAATTACCAATAAGCAGAACAAGTTCCAAAAGTTTTGCGAATTTCTTACTGTCCCGAATCTCTTCGCAAGCCAAAGTAGCCGCAACAATATCCTGAAACAAAAAAAATGCGACATGAACGATATTCCTTTAGACCTTTACACAATTCTCACTAATAATTTAAAAAAAAAACTTACTGGCTTGATATCCTGAACCATTTCATTGTAATGTTGTCTGAAGCTGATGGATTTCAGACGCTGCACCAGCCTCTTGATACTTGCCAACTGTCAGCCGGGAGAAAATAAAAAAAGATTTAATAAAAAACTAACTTCAGCAAGGCTATCGTATTGCTCTTTATACTCTTCAAGCTTTTTCAGCTGTTCGGGTGTGGGCATGTACTGAATCAGTTGCTGCAAAACACTGTCAGATAGCACCGATTCGTCGCAGTGAAGAATCGCCCGTTTAATGTCATCGTAACTCAAGTACTTTAGAGATCCGCCAAAAAGAATCGACAAGTTCTGAGCTGACTTGCCATCGAGCACTGAAACAAAAACATTCAATCTTCTGGTTAGTATCTGATAATATACCGTTGTTTGGACAAGAAACATTAAACAAAGTCTATCGAAATTTACCTTTGAGTTCTTTGAATTTCTTGCTCATCGGTTTGTCTGAATCATTTAAAAAAAATCTTTGTATGAAAACAGTCACGATATCGAGTTTCTTGTCATAGACTTTACCGTTTTCCAATTTGTTCGTTTTAAAGGCATGTCCAATTGCCATTTCTTCTTGGGTTTCATTCCAAACGGAAGAATATCCGGACTGGGTGGCGTAGCTGGCATTCCCGGCGGAGGACCAAATCCTGGAATACCACCAGGCGGAGGTGGAGGTCTGAATCCTCCCATTCCGGGAAGAGGAGGCGGTGGAGGTCCACCACCCATTCCCATCATCGGAGGCGGACAGCAGGCATAGCGGGTGGAAGAGGTGGTCCAGCAACCACATGGACAGCGGAGGTGGAGTCGGTTTAGGAATGGGTCCTTTTCCACCTTCCAAATAGTTTTCCAGTTCCGCAATCCTTTGACTGGCAGCCGCCAATTTGGCTTCGTATTCTTGCTTCGCTGTGAGGGCTTCCTCCAGCTTTTTGTTGACTTCGTCCACCCTAGGCTCTCCATCCTTAGCGGCTCGTTCTAGTAATTGTGAAATCACTATAAATTAGCAATCGATTTTCAGAAAATATGAGGAGAAAAAGATTAAATCACCAGAAAGGATGTCTATCAGAGGTTCGACGTCGAATTGAAATCTCTTGGTAGGCGGAGAAATCTGGATCGCATCCGCTTTTATGTAAAACCAATTGAGCAATAAACTCTTTTTTAGAGTTTGTAGTACGAAACCCTGCAGAAAGACAAATGAAACAAAAGAAAAAGAAAATTATAAATAAAAACGCGATCTTATTCTGTCGACAGTTGACAAGAGAACTAACTTGACATTGGGGTCGTCTCGAATGAAAAGTAAATGTTGAAGAATGGAGAGCAGAAACGGCTCATTTGGCGTTTCTGCGACCGAGTTGCGTAGCACTTCGAAACATTCCTGAATATTTTAAAGTTGAGATTTGCATTAATACTAATTCTATTTCTGGCATTTGGTAGGGACCATTTTTTTACCACAGTGTCATCGAGATCGAGTCGTATGTTGTCGAAACGCTGTGCAAATTCGTAGAAATCCTCATCTCGATGCTCCTCGAACACTTTGAGTTGCAACTGCAGGTCAACACAGTCCCTCTGGCCTAATTTCTATCAGAGCCGGATGTAGCAAAAAATGTTGCCAATTATGATTTATTCATGAATAAATTAAGAAATAATGAGGTTGCCAAAGTGTGTGGTCTGGCGTTTTAAAGGTTTCCTTACGTCAATAAGGTCGGCGAGTCCCACTCGCATGAATACATTACGTAAATGCAGCGGGAAGTCCAAATCATCGGGGGTGAGAACGATTGTGTTAATCAATTGAACGCAAGCCACCTTTTTTGTATTTTCAAATGAAAAAATTGAGATTACGAATGATTTGAAGGAGTGCGTGAGTGATAACATTTGAGTCATCGGTTGATAGATAAGCAAGGTTGGGTTTCCGGCCCGTTTTTGCTCACCGTCAGTGTGTCATTCTGCATGTTGGACAAGGCTTCGATAATAGGTTGAAAGCGAGAAATGCTTTTGAGTTCGCCACTGGTGGTAATGGCCTCTAAAGCACGTTCGTGTCCCTCCGGCGGCACCAAGCAGATACCGGCCATCAGTTTGACGGCCTCAACGATCACGGCCGGCAGGGACGGGACGAAAGAACGTGCGAGAAGCGTCAGCGCCACGCGGTGCTCAAAAAGTTTCTTTAATCCAACTTTGTTGTTGGAAATGGCTTTTAGGCAGCGGATGCACTCGTGTTGGACCTTGTCCCATCTCGCGTCCCTGTATAATGATATCACGAGTTTAACATTTGATATTTCCATAAGGAGCGAGTGTGTAGTTGAATGCAAACGCACCTTCTGTAGCATTCGTTGAGGATGGTCAGAACTTGATTTAAACCTTCGCAGACAAAGTCGTGGACCCATGTGAGCGGATTGTTTGTCAGGGCGATTCTCAGCGACTCCATGCATGTGTAAATGTTATGGACGCTCAAGTCCGGATTGCCAAGATAGACGATGTAATCCTGTGGTGTATCGAATCGATTCCGATGTTTCTGCAAGGATATTTAATAATAAAATGGGGATATCGATTGTCTGCGTTTAGGAAAACAATGCCAGATGAGAAAAAATATGGCTACCTGTACTGTGCCCTTCATGTGCATGGCCAACATTTCTTTTTTACGAAAGTTGGGCTGTAATCGCAGCGGCTCTTTCTTCTACTCTGATAAGTTCATGTCATCCTAATCCGTACAGCGACGACCTCAAAGTTCCAAAAAGCAAAGATACCAAAACGGAATCGTCCGTTGATGTGATGGAACGCCGCATTCCGTCGGATGATGAATTTTCCATCGTTTTGGCTGTGCCCGTTATGATCGTCGACTCGAGCGACTACGGCGATCCAGCCGATTCGCCCACAGAAGAAGATCGGACAAGTCCTTTCATGTCAACCGATGACGGTCCCACTCGTTTGCCTCAAGTGCTGGACGAGATGATGAACGATCCATCAGTCGACAAAGGAAATGATGATAATGAAAAAACGGAAGAAGAAATTCAAAGCGAAGTGACTTCATTGGCGGATTATTGCGAGCTGCTTGACGAATCTTCGCTACCACTCAGCGTCCTAATGATGCAAACAGCCGGCTGTTGTTGTCGTGACGACGAAGAAACAGGCCAACGGACGCATTCAGAGCGGAACGACCCGTCGACGACGGAATAAGACTACGCCTGTTTGTGTTCGCTAGGCTTCATCGGCGATGATGAGGATAACAACATGAACGTCAACGACGATGACAATATAATCAACAGCCGGTGATAATTGATCCAGCCGACGAAATGGCAACTCTGACTCAAGTGGACGGATAAACGGAATGACGACGACGTCATTTGAAATAAAAGAAGAACGGACCTCGAATGACATTGACGTCGGCGACACTGACAAAAGTCATCCATCTGCCAACGGTAGAGACGTCGTCGGCGATTGGAGAAACAACGACGACGAGTGGAACATCAGTTGTGACGTTGATTGACGCCAAAATCGTCAGCGTCGATTACAAACCCGTGCAGGAGGAGCAGTTGATTCGTTCCAGCGCTCAACTCCGTCACGGGACTAGAACGGCGGAAACTCTGGATAAGTTCCAGCAACAGCAGCCAGCAGCAGCTGAAAATAGACAATTAGCGGGCGAAAATCCAACCAAACTTGAGACGGACAAGACGGAACAAGTGTAGAACGAAGAAACTAATCCGGTCGCTCCTGCACTTTTCACGACAGACAATTCTAATCCAACTGCGGAACTGACGATCAATAAAGCGGAATTGATTCCGGTTGACCATCATGGCGTATGCAGTTACATTATGAAACTGTGTTGTACTGTGTACATACTTATATGAATTACGAAGAAGATTTTGAGGAACAATCAGACAATGAAGTCCACACGATCCATCACACGAAGCCGGAAGAGAAAATCTCAGAAGTTCCTCCTTCTGAAAATAAAACGTTTGCTCCGGAAGACGTGAAAGACCCGACACCAACACAACAGAGTTATAAACCCAGATGAGTCGTTGCCAGTCAAAAATAAAATTCTTGAGTCCATCAGCGAACCACACGATCCGGAATACGTTCCAGAAGTACCGGGGCTACCGGAAGACGCCGAAGATGTTGAACAACTTACAGAAATGTTGACAGACTGGTCGGGAATCAAAACAAAAAGAAGCGGAGTGGGGATTGAGGCTTCAATGTAGACTATCCTTCCTGCTGCAGCCTTGGTTCACTATCACTGAATTTCCGCTTGTTGATTGAAATGGGATTTAAATCGAAATACAACATCAAAATTAAAAACAAAAAATCATTAGTAATATAGTAAGATGGCGAGAACAAGGTTTTCGTTTATTTTCCTGGTCAGTCCCACAACTATTAGAAATCATAATGAATCTTAAATTTACAAACAGTAAAATGAAATGTCATACAACCCCATTTCCAATTGTGAAAACAATGAACACAGCATTCAATTGAGTACCGCAGCTGCTGCTAGGATTTCAGCCACCTGTTGCTGAGTAAATTCCCGGCCCATCTCCTGTAACAGTCGAAGACGGGCTCGGGGTAGATCAACTTCGTCTATTTGGTCATCATCGACGGGACCGAAATTCACAGGTACTAGTGGAAGTGCAATAGGTGGCAGTGCAGGCTCGAAGAAAGACGAACACATCTCCAAATACTGCCCAAGTGGAACCTCTCCATTAGCAAACTGTAGACCAAAACGCCTGATCCTCGCATCTTTTCTGCGTTGCATCACATCCTGAGGTCGTCGAATGGGATTACCTAATCGCGCAATTTGAAAGTCTTTCCATGTGTGGGATTCAATTATTTGTAGGTACTCTAAAGATGAAATAAAATAAAGTATATAAATAAGCTCAAGTATACTGTCTCATTATATATAGGCGTACCTATGAAAGTCCAAAAATTCTGGTGATATTTCCCGCAACGTGCATTGAACCAGCGATGAAAGGCTTCCACTTCGTTGTTTGTTCTACGTGAATGACCCTGAACGCAAAAACGCTCCGGTGTCACAGTATCAAACCAATAGTGTTGCATGTATTCGAAAATAATGTGCATAGCGTGTCGAACCTCAGGTGTTTCTTCTGCAAGTAATATCACCGACTGTTGTCTGATGTGCTGTAAACAACAAAATGTTGAATAACTTTCCTTCAAACTGCATAAAGACAAAATATTACCAGGAATCCAGCCGCAGCTTGATTGACGGGTACAAGAGCCAGTGCAATTAACATTTTGATTAGCTTTTGCACATTGGGCCTTTGATCATAGGCTTGTTTTAAGCCCTCCGCACAAACTTTCCTATATATGGCCTAAATAGTATGAATATTTTGCCCAATTAAACATTTTTTTAAATTATGAAGTGAATTTATGTTAAATAATAATCTAACCTGTCCAAAATGATACCAACATCCCCTAGATTGGGCTTCTGGAAATGTGGTTTCCATCGCATTAATGATTGCAAATTCGAAATCAGATATCATAGATGTTATAGTTGGGTGGCCTCCATCTGGTAAAGCTGTTAAAACTTCTATGATACGACGTAACACTGCAGTGTATAACGCTTCGGTTTTTTCCGTCATCATAGCGTAAGCCAGTGGAAACATCTAATGGGACAAATATTATAAAGAAATTGACGATAAAATAGCATGGCAATTGCACTTACATATGTATAGGCTGAAACGTGTATGGTGAATAACTGAGAAAACAACAAAGGTAAAGTTGCAAAAGTAGCATCGCCTGCCAATTCCTCTGAAGTAAGCAATGCTGGAAGCATAGCAAGGCTAATAAAGACGAGTGCAGATCCAGTTGCAGTATAAACTCTTCCTTGATAGAATGGTGAATTGCCATTTCTTGTTTGACTAACAAGTAAAAAAATGAGATACTATTTTTAGATAACTTTTTGATGTATAATACTTGTAAATTGGTGAAGCAATCAATAATTCTTCAGCTTCGTCAAGTGTTCTTGGATTTCTTGGTTGTGCTGAGCTTCTTGCACGTTGCATAGATCGTTGTATGTTCACATTATACCCAATATGTACACCAGGGTTCCTTTCAATCATAAACACTTGAGTTATATATTCACACGGTACTTTAAGAAACTTTTAAAACTTACAATTCTCTCACTGCCTCAAAAATTGATCGAAATGGGATTCTGCTATTGCTGGCACGGGTGAGCAGCTCATGTTTGAATGAGTTAAGCTTTATTTCATCTTCTTTATTTTCGTGGCCATTGTGCCCAGTATTCATACGGTATTGCGTATACGGTATTGCGTATACGGTATTGCATCGATTTTGTCAAAGATGAGACAAGCTTTCTTCGTTCTGTCCATTTCGAACAGTTCTCTCTCCATCCGAGTTCCCTGCGACAAAATAAGAACGATAAGCAAATTGATCGTGAGCAGAATAAAATGTGTTTTCAATTACCTCTCTGACGTATTTCTGAACAAGTTCCCATAAGTCGAAGGAAACAAGCACGTGTTCGGTTAGCTAATGCTCGAACGAGAAGAATTCGCCAGTACCTGATGGGACAACTTTGAACAACTCCCTTGGGTGGCTAAATGCCAAGATTCACAAATCTCTACAGCTGCAAAAGAAATAAGTTAAGTTGATCTTTCTTTAGTCAAAATGTTACTTTTAGGCTGAATTACATGAAGTAAAGGAGTTTCCATGACTTCTTCTTGCATCATTGTGACAGTAGGGTCAGTTTTTGGTGGGAGAGGAATGTGGATCTGGTATTGAACACGATTTACTCCAATATGCCTGCCTACTTCAATGGCAGTAGGAACCACTAAATCAGACAGATTAACAACAAACGTGGCAAATTCTTGTGTCTAATCCTTTGATGTGGCTCTGGGCACGGGGCTGCTGTGGATCTCCTATTTAGCCAGCCAAGGAGTGGAGGACATCAAATTACTGACATAGAAATTGGTTCTGCTTATCACCTGTATACAATAAAAACACCATTATTTGTTGGAAAATCTGAGTATGTATGTAATATATGCATTACCACGCGCTTCTGATGACTTCAACTATCCAAGAAAAGTTACCAACTCTTTAGGCACATTTCCCGTAGAAAACAAAAACACAATCAAGTTTGTTTGTACAGTTACAGTAGCAGGTACATTATGTACTCTGAAATTTGGTTAGAAGACGGAAAATATTTGATTAGATGTGGAAAAACAAAAATACAAAAGAACTTTTAGACGGATTTCTTTTTTCTTGAATGACCACGCTGCCACAATCAGGCAAGACTGAAAGAAAAATGTCGTCTGAACTGACGCGGCACTGGGTATAGGATTAACCGCTAGATGGCTGCCCAAGACATTCCAAAGAGAAATAACTTAAACCTAAATTTCTTTACAAATTCTATTTCCAATGACACTAGACCTAAAAATTCTTTTTCGAATTTTTGGAAGTTTTAAATTTAAATTTTAGCGGCAATAGTAAAAATTTATAAAATTACAGATTTAAATTTTGTAAGCGAAACAAGCATAGTCAAAAGGTCACTAGACCTAGCAATTTTTTTAAATTATTATTTTCCGGATTTTTTATTGTTTTACATTAAAAAGTAAAGGTCTTGTGTCTATTAGGTCCATTGTCGCTCTCCCTTAAAAATTACCGATTTAAAAGCGATGCACTCTTAAGACCTAATAGACACTAGAGCTAGCAATTTTTTAATTTATTTTTTTTTTAATTTTTGATTGAAAAGTAAAGGTCTTGTGTCGAATGTAAAAAGGTCTTTGTGTCGATTAGGTCCATTGTCGCCGTCCCCCTTAAACGTAGGTGTATAGTTATCGGTTTACCACGTAATTTCTCATTTAAATCAATTTACACCAAGTAGTAAGTAACATCAAACAAAACCTGCATTGATTAGTACCTTTTCTTAAGTTCGTCTGTTACCTATATTTTCATCGAAGGTCAAAACTCAAAAGAAAGACACTCACGCCGCCCATGAGCCACGCTGATCACTTGAAAAAATGAAACGAAAAACTTTTTTACATAATGCCAATCACTTGAAACGCCTAAAAAATTTATGAGACTCCAGAAAAATCCAAGTCTCTCGGCCGACGAAATCATTTTGGGAAATGGAAATATGGACTGCAAGATTCTGGCGGAATAAAAGAGAATAGCTCTGGCAGAAAAAATAAAATGATAAAAACTTGCGAGGGCCGAATGTAAGCACAAGAGGGCGCGGAG